>SL_3KL_010_SEDDRAFT_10001920_pt1 | contig 19003 bp, 11 predicted proteins | sample SodLakKL_010_SED_2_FD_10381 | JGI IMG/M metagenome (IMG submission 10381) | reverse complement strand
GCCGCCGCTGCCGTGGCACTCCCTTCCTCCGTGATGGCCAGCGTCGGGATACCCAGCCCCACCGACTCGAACAACTTCGCCGGCACCTGAAGCCCCTGATCCTGCGCCAGGACCACNGCCAGAGCCGAGCTGGACAGGATGGCCAGGGCCTCGTCACGGGGGACCCGCCCCGGTCGGTCGATCACGCCGTCAAGAGGGCCTTCAGCGGCGCGCGCGAGCTCTTCATCATGGGGCGCATTCACCGGCCCGACGAACCGGAGGCGGAAACCCTCGCGAGCCTCCGGCCGGCGGCCCAGGAAACGCACGACCCCATCCACCACCGGCTTGGGATCCCGCCCGATATAGAGGCTGCCCACATGGACCACGTCGAAGGTCCGGCTCCTGGACCGTCGATTCCCCTCGGCCTCCTGCGGATCCACACCATTGGAGAGCCAGTGGACCGAAACCCCTGGGAAGTCGGCCCGGAACCGATCCCGGAACTCCGGCGTGGTGGTGAGGACGCTGAACACCTCCTTCAGACACCACTTCTCGAGGGAAAGCATCAAGCGAGCGGTGAACGCCGTCGCGGCCTGGTGGCTGGCCCAGGGGTCCCGGTAGTCCATGAACCAGCGAATTCCCCGGTTGGTCGTGGACGAAGCTCGACGTTGTTCGGCCCGGACGCCGGCCAAGCGGACACTCACGTGGGCGGCGTGGGGTGGACCCGAACTGACAATGATGTCCGGGCGAAAGTCCTTCACCTCCTGCCGAATGGCCCGGGCCGCAGGNCGGATCCACCCTCTCGCCTCATCGGGAAAAGCGAGAAGTGCACCGACTTCTCTCCTGAGCGTGCCGAATATGGCCGGGATCGGGAACCCATCGGCCTGCTCCTCGGCCCCGTCGTCTGCCCCCCGCCGCCGCCGGACGAGGCCGGCCAGACGTCCCGATCCCGGCGACGCCTTCCAAGCCTTGTACCGCGTGTCCAGCGTCCGATCCGTGGGCACGTGCCGGACCTGGATGGAGGCGGGGGTTTCTTCGGACGGACGAAAGGCGGAAATCACCCGGATCTCCCATCCCATATCCGCCAGATACCGGGTCAGAGCCCCCCAGCGGAGGGCGCCCACGCCGGGCCCGGGAGGAAAGTGATACGAGACCACGAGGAGGCGGGTCCCGGCGGTCTCAGACAGGAAATCCATGTCGTTCCTACGGAGTCCAGGGTGACCGTCGGGAAATTCGGCCATGTCACGACTTCCTCTGCCGAAACCAACCCAGGGCGCGGCGGCCCACGGCCTTCTTTACCGCATTTCGAATCCGGCGTCGACGTACGGCCTTCTTCATGGCGGGCGAGTCTCCCACTGGCACGGCCAGGAGNGTGGGTCCCTCCCGNCCCAGCGCAGCGGTCAGTGCCTCTGAGATGGTCTCGACCCAGGCAAACTCCACCCCGACGGCTTCCGCAAGAGCCTCCGGATCCAGGGCGGGAAGGTCGACCCCGCTGACATGCCCGAATTCCCTCTGCTGCTGAACGCGGATCTGGTTGAGATGTCCGTCGACGAAGACGACGACCGGGAGACAGATGCGCAGATGGGCGGCAGTGGCCAGCTCGAGGCCGTTCATGGCCAGACTGCCGTCACCCACCAGGCCCACCACCGGATCGGACGGATTCGCCAGCTTGGCCCCCATGGCGGCCGGCAAACCGAAGCCCATGGATTGGAAGTCGCTGGGCAGGAGCAGACCGCCGGGGCGCAGGACATCGAAGTACCGCCGGGTCAGGATCTGGTGGAGTCCGGTGTCGGTGACGAGGCGACCGGACTCGGGCAGCGCCTTCCGGAGGTCGGTGAAGAACTCCTCGGCACTCCCCTGGGCGATGCGCGGCTCGGTGGGTGAGCCGCCGGGCCACCGCAGGGTGCGTCGTGCCTCGTCCAACTCCGCCGGGTCCCATTGGGAGGGAGCGAGCCGGCCCCAGGGCGCCACGTCGGCCCACTCCTCGATCCGGGCCACGATCCCGGGAATCCCGTACGCCGCTCCGCAGTTCTCCGGCGCTGCGTCCACTTGGAGGGCCGTGGAGGGATCCAATGGGAGCCCATGTCCTGCCGACCCGTTGTGACCCAGTCGGGCCCCCAGTACCAGGACGAGGTCGGCTCGTTGGAGGAGGTGCTTGGCGGCGGCGTGGCCCCCGCGGCAGGGATCGAAGGGCATGCTGAGGGGGTGGCTCTCCGCGAGGATACCCCGACCGGACGGGGTCGCCATGACCGGAATCCGCAGTTCCTCGGCCAGGCGCCGGATGATCGGCGCCGAGGTCAGTGCCCCCTGACCCACATAGAGCAGTGGTCGAGAGGCCTCCGTCAGTCGTAGCCAGGCCAGGGACACATCGTGGTTCCCGCCTCCACCCGCCTCCACCGGCGCCTCCGGGATCGCTGCCGCCTCTCCCGTCGTACCCGAGAGGGCCACGATGACGGGCCCCGGTTCCCCTCCAACGGCCAAGGCATGGGCCTCTTCCAGGACCGGTCCGATCTCTTCGAGGCTACGAACGGTGAAGAACCCCTTCGCCAGGGCCGATCCCACCGTCCGCTGAGGAATCGCCTGCAGCTCGAACCGGGACCGGGGCCCCTCCGGTTCAGCCAGCGTCAGGTGAAGGAGGGCGGCGGAGTCGGCCCGGGCCTCCGCCACACCGGTGAGTGCCCAGGTGAAGCCCGGTCCCGGGATGGTCGCCAGGGCGGCCACGCGCCCGCTGCTCCGGAAGTACGCTCCGGCCATGAAGGCCGCCGAGAGCTCGCTGGTGGGGACGATGCTCGTCAGCGCAGAGGTCCGGATCGCTTCATAGAGAGGGACGGTCTGGGTCCCGGGAAGGCCGAAGACGTGGGTGATCCCGAGCTTCTCCAGTACCTGGCAGACACGAGCGGCGCCTTCGACGCCGGCGGGAGGTTCAGGGGTCAACGGCGGACCATCTCCGTAGCGGGGCGAAAGGGCGAACGCCGGGTCACCCGCCGTGCAAACATCCGAAGTGGCGGGACGGCGGGCCAGGGATCGGACCAGTTGAAGAGCGGATGCTGAGCGCCGAGCCAGGCCCGGAAGCCCGGTGGAACCAACGGGTGCCCTCCCACGCCGGGGTCCTCCCGACAGGCATGGATGTCGTAGTAAGGGTAGACCAGGCGTGCGTCCACCTCGTACTCGAAGGACCGGGGCACCGGCTCGCCCAGGGCATCCCGATACGCCATGGTGCAGACATCCACCCCGCACCGCGCCGTGTACTCTACGTACCACCAGGCCCGGGAGTTGACCTCAATGAGCTTGAACAAACCATCTCGGGGATCCCGTTTGAACTCGGTGCTGAAGATTCCGCGGTAACCCAGGTCCCCCAGGAGGAGCTTCAGGGCAGCCAGCGCCTCGTCCACCTCCTTGGGCGGCACCGTGATCATGAGCGAACTGTTCCCGAAGTCCGAGGGGTACATACGGAGCCGCTGCCGGGCCAGAGCCCCGGTGAGAGCCCCGTTCCGGTCGATGAACCCGTCCACGAAGTAGTGGAGGGAACCCGGCCCCGGGATATACTGCTGCAAGAGGAGCTCGAACCCGGCGGACTGCAATTCGGCGATACGGTCCGCCGCCTGTTCCCGCGACGAGATCCAGATTCCCTTGACACCAAAGCGAGCGAAGAATCGCTGGGAATCACGAGGTTTCAGGAAGGCCGACTCCAGGCGGTGGTCCGGGAGGGAATCCAAGGTCTCCGGACCCTCCACGCGAAGTGTGAAGGGATGGGGAACACCCAGCGCCTCCAGGCGGTCGGCAAGGTGCGCCTTGTCCACCAGGGTATCGATCACCTCTGAGGGGGCTATGCTGGCGGGAAAGCGCCGACTCCATTCGGCCGATGCATCGGACACCTGTCGGGCCCAGTCGTCGGAGCATGGGATGAGCACGGCACGCTCCATGGCCACCGACTGCAGGACGTCGGCGAGAACCCCCGGTCTGGCCGGAACGGTGTCGAGGGGCGCCGGTCGATACCAACGGGACCGCGCCTCCAGTCCAGGACGGATATCGTAGATGAACGCCGGAATGCCTGCCCGTCGGAGGGTGCGGATAACCCCCAACGCGGTCAGGCCACTTCCCAGAACCAGGGCTGGAACCATCGATCTCGGTCCTCGATTCACGGTAGGCGGTGGTGGCCCCGTTCGAAGCTCGGGGCCCACGGCACGGAACTGGCTATTCGACTTCCACCACTCCCGTAGATCCCACGCAGATGCGCCGTCCAACCATGCCGAACGTCCCAAACCTCCTCCTTCACCAGGCTTTCATGAACCAAGTGGGCCGGAGCCCCACTCAGACTGCGTTGCAAGACCGGGGCCGCTCATTGTCCTACGGACAACTTGCCCGTAGGGTCGAGCGGATCCGGAGTCTCCTGGAAGATGAAGGTGTGGGGCCTGGTTCGCGGGTTGGACTTCACGGGGGACGTACCCTTGAAGGTATCGCCGGGATGCTCGGGATTCTCCAGTCCGGTGCCGCCGTGGTTCCTCTCTCTCCGTCCGATCCACCGGGGCGCCGGGACGAACTCCTCCGCTTCGCCGAAATCCGGACGGTGGTGGACACCCCGGAAACCCCCTTCCCCGTCCTCCCCGGGTGGACCGGCACGGTGGTGAGGAGCGACGGGAGCGAGGCGGCCGTCCCCGGAACCGACCCCGTCGGAGGAGAGGAGGATTCGCCAGCCTTCATCCTGCGCTCCTCCGGATCCACGGACAAGCCCAAGCTCATCGTGCGAAGTCATGGCTCCTTCGCCCACCGCCTGCACTGGACCTGGAACCGGCACCCCTTCCAATCCGATGAGATGGGGTGCCAGAAGGCCCAGCTCTCCACCACCCACTCCATCTACGAGCTTTTCGAACCCCTTCTCCAGGGGGTACCGGTCCTTCTGGTGCCGGACGACGACGTGCGCCGTCTCGAGCGGTTCTGGGAGCTGGTGGACGAGGCCGGGGTGACCCGCCTTCTCCTGGTTCCGTCGGCGCTCCGGGCGAGTCTGGACCTCCCGGGCTTCCGTCCGCCGCCACTCACCTCCGTCGTCCTCATGGGCGAGTACGTGGCCCCGAGGCTGGCCGAGCGGGCCATTCGGACCTTCCCGCCCCGGACCCACCTCTATTCCATCTACGGGAGCACCGAGGCCAGCTCGACGCTGGCGTGCGATCTGCGGGCGTCGTTCCGGCCGGAACGGGAACTTCCCCTCGGCGTCCCCTTGTCGGAACAGATCCGTGTCCGGGTCCTGGACGCCGACCGGCGCCCGGTGCCCCCGGGCGGCACGGGACGGCTGTACCTCTCGGGCCCCCCGCTCTTCCGCGAATACCTGGGCGACCCCCACCGGACCTCGGCGGCCTTCGTGGAGTTGGGCGGGGAGGAAGGGCTCTTCTACGACACCCGCGACGATGTCCGGGTGGAGCGCGGCGGCGCCCTCGCCTTTGTGGGCCGGACCGACCATACCGTGAAGATCCGAGGGTTCCGCGTGGATCTCCACGAGGTGGAAGGCGCCCTTCTTCGGCACCCCGGGGTGACCCAGGCCGTGGCGGTAGCCCGGGGAAAGGACGCCGCGAGCCCCAGGTTGGACGCCTGGCTCACTCCGGCCTCCATCGATCCGACCCGGGTGTTTGCCCGACTCCGGCAACAACTGCCCGAGTACATGGTGCCCGCGTCCATTCAACCGGTGGATACCTTTCCCCTGACGGCCAGCGGCAAGGTGGACCGTCGCCGCCTCGCCGACCTGGCCCGCTCCGGACCGGCGCCCGTGGGAGCCGATCCCATCCCCGGAGAATCCGTGGACAGGACGACCGAGGCCGTGACATCTGCCTGGGAGACCGTGCTGGGCCACCGGGACTTCGGCCTGGATGCCAGCTTCTTCGAGGTGGGGGGCACCTCCCTCACCGCCTTCCGGGTGGTGCAGGCCATCCGGAGCTCGCTGGGCCTGGGTCGGACCGAGATCGACGAGGTCCTCCTCTACCGGTTTCCAACGATCCGAGGCCTGGCCGGCGCCCTGATGCCTGGACGCCACAGAAACGGGAACGAGCCTCCTACGGGGCAGTCGCCCCTCCTGGTCACTCTCAGGGGCGCGGGAGAACGAGAAGGGGGTGGCGCGCGGGAAGGGGAACGCGGGTGGGAAAAGGGCCACGCGCCTCTCTTCCTCCTTCCCTCCAGCGGGGGGACCGTGGGGGTCTACCAGCACCTTGTGCGCAAGCTCCAGACTCCCCGGGAGATCGTGGGGCTCCGGGATCCCTACCTGTGGGGTGACCGGGACCCTGAGCTTCCCTTCGCGGCCTGGGCGGCCCGCTATGTGGAGGCGATCCGGAGCCGTCAACCTTCCGGTCCGTACTTCCTGGCGGCCTACTCGTCGGGCGGGGCCTTCGGATTCGAGGTGGCGCGTCAGTTGCGCATGGCCGGGCAGGCCATCGGCCTTCTCGTCCTCGTGGACCCGCTGGGGCTGGACCGTCCCCACCGGAAGACGTTCGGGTTCTGGGCTTCCCGGGCCGCCTACGGGAATCCGATCCGCCGTGCGGTGGTTCGTGGGGTGGGGCATGCCCGGGCGCTCCTCCACCGCATGACGCGCACGGGTCGAGCCGTGGCCTTTCCCAACGAACACGCCCTCACGGCGGACGAGGTGAGCCGTCTGACGGGAGAGGCCATGGAGTCGCCGGGCCAGATCCTGGCCCTATCGGCCCTGCTGGAGATGAACACCGGGAGACCCGTCGCCCTCTTCCCCCAGGACCTGCAGTCCGGCAACGAGACTCCCTTTCGGCTCCTTCTGGAGCGGACGGCCGAGGCTGGACTCGAGGTCGACCCCGAGCGGCTGGAGCGGATGGCCCGCCAGTATCCCCTGCAGGTGCGGGCCCAGCAGCACTACCGGCTCCAGTATCTCGATGCGCCGGTCCTCCTGGTGGAGCCCCGCACGCGCTACCAGGGGCTCATCCGACTGAACCTCCGCCCGCACCTGCCCGCACTCGAATCCCTGGTGATCCCCCTCGGCGAACCTTCGGAACGCGTAGCGGCGCTGTCCGAGCGGTTTGGGGCATGGGCGCCACACTTCCGGTGCATCCGTGACGAGGCCTTCGTGGCGGGGCTGGCCCGGGCCATGGACGCCAGGCTGGACACCCCGGCCCACCGCTAGCGGCTCACCTCGCCACCAGCCCCACCAGTTCGCCTCGCTCCGAGGCTCGGGTCAGCTCGTGGGTCGGGAAGGTCAGGAGGGAACGCACCAGTCGATGCGCTCCCGGCCACTCCCTCCCACTGTCGTCCACTAGGCCCAGGGGACGTCCCACCTCGGGGAGGATCCGGGGGTAACCGGACTCGGCACCGAGCCGCAGTCCTCGGTCCGGGTTCCCGAGACTCCCCAGACCTTCGTCCAGAAGCAGGGGAAAGCGAAGGTATCCAGGGTCCGCCCCCCCCAGCGGAAGTGGGATGCCGGCGGCGGACCCGTGGAGGGCATCAGCGTAGGCTTCCCCTGCCTGCCGCCGGGCCACCGCCGCCTGCTCGGATGCCTCCAGGGTGTTCAGTAGCAGGTCGGCCATGGCGACCGGGAAGGCCGAGGGAGGCATCGGCGTCTTCAGGTGCGTCTGTCCCAGACCGAGCCAGGGAATGGAGCGGGGCACCCGGTAGAGCCCCGGCCGGGCCATGGCCCACAGCGCCAGCGCCTTCCCGGCCAACGCCACCCGACTCCACGCCGCGGCCACGCCGCCGGGCGAGGGCGCAGGGGGCGTCCAGCTTCGGTCCAGCACCATGCCATCGGGCGACCGGACCAGGAGCGCTCCGCCGCCGCTCCCAGCCGTCCACCCCTTCCCCCGTCCGAAACTGAGCACTGAGAGGGAGGCCAGACCCTCGGGCCCGCCGCTACCCAACGGCGAGCCGTGCCAACTTCCTCCGAACCCCTGTGCCGCGTCTTCGATGATCACGGTCTCACTGCCTCGGGTGAGCCCCCCGATAGCCCCCCAGTCCGGTGCGAATCCGAAGAGCGAGGCCACGACCACGCCGGCCACGCCGCGCTGCACCACCTCTTCCAGCGACGCCAGGTCCGGGCCCAGCGTCACCGGGTCCACGTCGTAGTAGACCACAGGGCACCCGGCGGCCAGGGCTGCCGTCAGGAGGTCGTAGCAGGAGTAGGCGGGGAGGGCCACGGGACGGGGTGCTCCTCCATTCCGCCGGCCCGAGCCCAGGGCGGTGGTCATGGCCAGAGCTGCCGACAGCGCCTGGGTACCGGACCCCAGGAGGTGAACCCCATGGGCCTGGTATCGCCTTCTCAGGAGCTTTTCGAGTCTTCGCAGTGGGACGCCGGCGCCACCTTCGGCCGCGACCTCGCCCCGTCCCAGGCCCCAGCGGAGAATGGCAGCCAGCGGGAGAGGGGAATGGGCCGGGAGCTGGTGCCGGAGAGGATTCAGCATGAGTCCGCTCAGGGGATGTTCCGGGCCAGGACGGGGCCGAGCACCCGGGTCACCGGGAGCGGAAGACGCTGCCAGATCCGTACGGCCAGGGCGAAGCGTCCCTGGGACGGATTGGGCGTGGCCAGCCGTCCCGACGGTGACCAGGCCGCCCAGGGGAGCGGCTCGTCCTCACCTCCCCACTGACTCTTGAACCGGTGGCTGCCTGTCCCGGCAGTACACCGCCCGAAGTTGAAGGCCTCGGCACCGGCCTCGACGGCGTGTTCCATGAGGGCCCAGTAAAGGAGCATGTTGGGGGCCACCCGACTGTGCTCCCGGAGCGAGGACGCCCAGGTGATTTCGAACTCTCCCGCACAGAAGAAGCCGCATCCGGCAGCCACCGGCTCATCGTCCCGATACACCACGCAGAAGCGCACGCGGTCTCCGAAAACCTGCGGCAGCGAGCGAAAGAGAGCCAGGGGAAGCACCGGCGTACCCAGATCCCGCATGTTCCGCGTGAACACGCTGTAGAAGTCGTCCACAAGGTCGGACCCCAGGCGCGAGGTGAGACCCTCCTTCATGGGCCGGCGCACCTGACTCCGGACCTTGGACTTGAGGCCGTCCTTCCAGAGCACCTCCGGATCGTCGGGCAGGGGTAGCACCACGGTGATCTTGCGCTCCGTGACCGTATACTCCGACGAAAGGGCATCAAGGCGACGGCCTTCTCCCGCCGCCTCCCGTTCCCTCAGCTCCAGAACATCGGCGCGCCCCTCTCGGGCCTCTCCCAGTGCGCACTGGGCAAGCAACGTGCGGGCCTTTTCCGTTCCCAGCGGTCCCCCGTAATTGAGAAAGGGCATGGAGACCAGATGCGCTCCGAAAAGACGACTGCGGACCCATACCAGCGGCAGCACCCCGGCCAGGGACGACGAGCCCGACCCATCGGCGGCTGTCTGGACGTGGAGAAGCCGGGTTTCGTGACCGAAGACCTCTCGCATGACATCGGCCCAGCCGGAGAGGTGGCAGTAGGTACCGCCCGGGGTCGATTCGACGAAATCATCCCAGACCGCCGCCGGGAGGGGATCGCTGGAAAGTCGGAGAGCGGAATCCAAGAGTCCTCGAAATCTTGAGAGTGGGAAGGCCGAGAGTGAAGGAACGAGAATCAAAGGCGGGGTGCAATCTCCATGCCCTCCACATCCCAGCCAACGGAGTGCCCCATGGACCGAACCTGGATCCGATTTTCGCGGGAAGGTGACGTCTTTTCCACCGACACCGGCACCTCCCCCCGCGTCTACGTCGTCGACCTGGATCAATGCGATCTGGACGAGGACGGCCTCGCCCGGCTCCTACCCACCGAGGAGGTCCACGAGGCCGCGCGGCTTCGAACCGCCCAGCTCCGACGACGGCGTCTCGCTGCCCGAGCCGTCCTCCGGACGATCCTGGGGCGGTGGCTGGCCCGGGAACCCCGCGAACTCCAGATCGAGCGAACCGAACTCGGAAAACCCTACATGGTGGGAGGTCCAAGCTTCAATCTGTCCCACTCCGGACCGCTGGTCCTTGTGGCCGTGAGACCCTCGGGGCGACTCGGGGTCGACATCGAAGTCCGCCGCCACGCCGCCGAGCTGGAGGCCATCGCGCACCACTTCTTCCACGGCAAGGAGTGGGAAGAACTGAAGAAGGATCCCCGGGGACTCACCGAGGCCTTTCATCGAACCTGGGTCCGGAAGGAGGCGCTTCTCAAGGCGCTGGGGACCGGCCTCCACACGCCGCTCCATCGATTCATCGTCGACACCGGGGTGCTTGCCGAGGGCAGGAACGCCCTGAGAGGGATGGACATCCCGGGAGAACGGCCGGAGCGGTGGACCATTGCCCCGCTGCAGGTAGCTGCCGTGGCGGACGCCGCCGTCGCCTGGGATGAGCCTCGGTCGATCCGGACGTAGTCGGGGCGACGCGACGGAAACCCCTCTCCGAAGGCATGCCATTTGCTGAAGTGATCCCGTAACGGACGTGGGGCCTCCGTCGCAACGAGCATGATCCTGGCATGGAGAAGAAGAGCCGATGGGCATACCGATCAGACGACCAGAGTCGGCGGCGACCGACCGAAACCGGCCGGACCGGGCAGAGCCTTCGGTACTTTCCACCACCTCTGCTCCCGTTGTCCCCCCCGCCGCCATCCAACTGGATCGTTTCGACCGCTCCCTCCGCGAGTCCCAGAAGCTCGCCCTCATCCTCCGCCTTCTCGGACCCCTGGAAAACGCCAAGTGCCTCATGCTGAACTGTGGTGCGTCTTCGGGAGCGCTGAGCTTCCATCTCCGAGCCAGGGGGGGCGAGTGGGCCTGGGCGGAGATCTCGCCTCGCTGGACCGATGACCTCCGGGAGTTGCTGGGGGACCCGGTTGCCGTTGTGAATCCGCAACGCCTCCCCTTCGCCACGGGGCAGTTCCATCGGGTCGTGGTCCTGGATCCGGGCCTGGCCAGCTCCCCGTCCGTCCGCTTCAGCCGCGAATTGGGGCGAATCGTCAAGCCCCACGGTCGTCTCGTGGCCCTGTCCGCCAACAGCCGCCCCACCCTCTCCATTCGACTCCTGCGGCGAGCGCTTGATCAGGAGAACGGCGCCCACCGGAACGGATCCCGAGCCCCTGAAGGAGGCGGAGATTCATGTAAGGAACTGGAGCGCCTCGCCTTGAATGCGGGGCTCATCCCGGACACCCGAGGGGCCTGCTCGCGCTTCTTCAGCGAGTGCATGGAAGAGCTCCGGCAGCGGCGGGGATCCGGAGCAATGGGCACCCTGGGCCGGGCCATAGCCGCCCTCGATTACCTGGTTCCCACCGCCCGCGGAGCCACCGTCGCCGTTGCGGCTCGCAAGCCGGAGCCTCCGCGTGTCGTGGAGCCGGAGGCGTCCGAAACCCCGTCGTCGGAGCTACCCTCGGGCGAATGAGGCCCGGGGCCTCGTGGGCCTTCCGCACCAGGCCTCAGTCCGGGCTTCGGGTGGATGCCGGATCCAGTCCCCCTGCCGCCGGGCGAGCCCGTTCCCACGCGTCGATCCCGTCCCGGATCGGTCGGAAGGCGAACTCCGACAGGAGGCTACGAAGGTGGCCTTCCATCCGGTCGAGCCCCCGATAGTGGCGAAGGCGGGTGAGGTACCCGAGCCCTTTCACCCGGGGCTGTCCCGGATCCAATTCCCATGGGTGGAGGTACAGCGTCGCCGGCTGCCCCACCGCCTCGAGATCGGCCACCGCCTGACGCGTCAGCAAGAGCGGAAGCTGGCGCAGGCCTCCACCGCCTCCTGCCGGGAGGTTCATACCCAGGAAACGGAGCGTGGCCGGAGGCACCTCCACCAGGGGACCCGCCGGCCGGATCAGGGCATCCAGGTGGCGAGGACCCGCTGGATAGCCGTAGCCGGGCCGGCGCACCGGGTAGAGGGAGGAGTCGTAGCGGTACCCTTCCTCCACCAGGATGTCCAGCGCCCACTCACGCCCCGGGACGATGGAAAAGCTGGGAGCCCGGAAGCCCAGCACCGCTTCGCCGGCAAGATCTTCCAGGAGGGCCCTGCTCTCCCGCACCTGGAGCCGGAACGCGGAAGGGTCCAGGTGGGTCACGCGGCGATGGTCCCATCCGTGGGAAGCCACCTCGTGCCCCTCTCGTGCCAGGCGCCGCACCAGGGACGGATGGTCCCGGGCCACGATCCCCAGGACGAAGAAGGTCACCTTGACCCCGAAGTCATCGAAAAGCCCGAAGAGGACGTCCATCTCCGCCTCCAGGCGGCTCTCCATGGAGGGCCAGCGGGACCGGGGAACGTACGGTTCCATGGCCGAAACATGGAAGTATTCTTCCACATCCACCGTAAGATGGTGATGCACCCGAGTCGGCGAAGAGGACCTGGAATTCACGCACGGCTCCTGGAGCAGGGGGGTCCGGTGGGGAGTCTGTGGGTCAGGTGGGTGCGGCGGGGTCCGACCCGGAGGAGTCAGGTAGCAAGGCCCATGCCCCGTGCCAAAGGAGCCTCCTGATGGCCCGGGTGCTGGCCCGGGGAAACCCGGAAACCTGGATCGGATGGTTCCTCGTCATCCCCTCCGCAGCCTTCATCGTCCTGGCCACCCTCACCCCAGCAGGCCAGTCACACGTCGTGACACAGGACGTGTTCTGCCTGATCTGCGGCGAAGCGGGGATAGCGAACATCCTGCGCAACATCCTCCTCTTCGTCCCGCTGGGTATGGGACTCGGACTTCTCGTCCGCTCCCCGCTCCTGGCCTGGATCCCTGCCCTCACCCTCACCGTGGGCATCGAGGTCACCCAGCTCTGGATTCCGGGGCGGAACCCGCTTGTGGCGGACGTGGCGGCAAACGCTGCCGGGGGCGCCTTGGGTATCGCCTTCGTCCGCACCTTCCGGCGATCGGTCAGGAGGTCCCGTCCGTCGTTGGCGGCGGCGGCATGGATGACCCTTCCCTTTCTCGTCTTCATCCTCTCCGGGTGGGCATTTCAGCTCACACCTCCTGAACCACCCCATTTCCTGCAGCTTCAACCCGATCTTCGCCACCTGGCCCTGTACGAAGGCAGGGTCTCGCAGGCCGTGCTGGGCGAGCGCAGGATCCGACCCGAGCGGGTTGCGGATCCCGAGTTCCTGGAAGATCAACTCTTTCGAGGCGACACGCTCCGAATCGAGGTGGAAGTGGCGCCGCGGCGATGGCGAACCGCCTCGCTAGTGAGCGTGTACACGGCCGAGCGGAAAGAGGTCTTCCTTCTCGGCTTGGCCGGTGACGACGTGGTCCTTCGGCTTCCCTACCGGGCTACCCGCCTGCGCCTCACCAGACCGGACCTCCGCCTCACCGACGCGTTGACGGAGCTGGCACTCGGAAGCCAAGCCGAGATCCGGTACCGGGCGGCACCGGAGGGACTGGTGTCCGGGGGGGCCTGCCTTCACATCCAGGGAACGGTCCCGGGAGATGCCGGGGAAATGGAATCCAGACAATATGCCGAGTGCGGAATCGGACCCACCCTCGGACACGGGTGGGGGCTCCTCTATTCCATCGACGGCCTTCCACCGGCCGTCCAGAACGGCGTGCACCTGGCCTGGCTGCTCCTCCTCACCGTTCCGGCCGGCCTCATGGCTTCCCGCACCGGGACCGCGCTGGTCCTGGCGGTGGGCGCCGCCGCTACGGCCTGGGCCTCCCCCGTGCTCCTGGACTCGTTGGCCACCACGCCTCCCATGCAGGTCATGATGACGGTCTCGGGCGTCATCCTGGGGCACTTCCTGCGCCGGGGTTGGGTCGTTCTCGTTCCGCCGCACGGAGCCCCCGTGGGCTCGCGTCCCGTGCGTCGCAGCGCGGGCTCGCTTCCGTTGCGGTAGCACCACACGGGTCCTCCCAGCGGCTCCGAGGTGGGCGGACCCCTGACCCTCTCGGGCGGTTCTGCCGCCGCGCCCCTCACGTTCCGGCACGCAACGTGCGACACTGAAGGCTGTTGATCGTGTTCCCACTCCCAAGACCGAGGCTCCTGCTCCCGTGACGAAGCGTGCGCCCTCCCGTCGTCCCCAGAATCTCCGACCCGTCCGGCCCCGGCGGACAACCCCTCGATTCCGCCTCTGGAGGGGCCGCCCTCCAAGAGAGGTATCGGCGGGGCTTCTCCGGCTCGCGCTCATCCTTGGCGGGATGGGATTCTCTCTCCCCCTACAGGCCCAGACCGCGACCACCGGGGCGCTGTCCGGACTGGTCACAGGGACGGACGGGGTGGCCCTGGAAGGTGTCGAGGTAGCCCTCATTCGGGTGGGAGAGGAAGAGGAGCGGGTGATCAGCGCCTCCCGGGACGGCCGCTTTCGCGCCGGTTTCCTTCCTCCCGGTGGGTACCTGGTGGTGGTGGAGCGGTTTGGCTTCGTGCCTGTGCGCGTCTCGGGGGTCCCGATCCGCTCCGGCTCCGAGGCCGTACTGCAGATCCAACTGCTGCAGATCCAACTCCGCGAGGCGGCGCCCCCCGTCACCGAGACGGATCGGTTCACCTTCACCCAGGTGGGTTCGGAGCGGAGCCGGGGTGCCGGCGCCCTGACGCGCGACGAGGTTCTCGGGATACCCACAGCCGGCGTCGGCCTCACCGACGTCCTGGATCGCTGGTCCCGGGTGGCGCCGTGGTCACCGGCCGGCCCCGTGGTCGCTGGACTCCCCGGCCATCTGCTTTCCGTATCGGTGGACGGACTGCCCTTCGAACCCGTCTCCCACCCCCGCCTCGGGCCCGGCCTCTTCCACCTCGGCTCCCTCTCGCCCCTCTTCATGGCTGACCTGGAGTTGGTAGGCCAGGACGTGGATGTGGAAGGGGGTGGCGGCAGCGGCGCCCGCCTCCGGGGTTCGAGCCTCCGAGGAGGGAACCAGCTGGAGATGGAGGTCCGCACGGGCCTGGGTGCAGGTCCGCTGGGAGCGGAGGATCGCCAGGGCGGAACACCTCCTTCCACCACCCTTCCCACGGGGTCCGTGCTTATACGGGGAGCCGTCGTCCCGGACACGCTGCAGTTTGCTGCCGGGGTTCATGTGCGCGAAGCAGCCCGACTCCGAACCCCCCTCGCCGCATCGGGAGCCGAAGCCCGGGACCTGTTCCTGGACCGGGTCGGCGATCCGGAACGCCCGGACGAGCGCAGGATCGGCCCCACCCGGGTTGATACGTGGCGGGCGGTTTCCGGCTTTGGACGCCTGGATTGGCGATTCGGGGGAAGCAACACCCTGACCCTTCGGACCCACGTCGGAGCCATCCGGGACGGGGCCTCCGAGGGGCGTCCTCTCCCTTCGCTGGTGCCACAGGAGGGAGTTGAGGTGACCGACCTCATTCTGGCCGCGGCCTACGTGGCCCAGACGGGGGAGCGGTCCGCCGTTGAGTTCCGCGCCGGGTACGAGGCCAGCGAACGGGTGTTCGGCGGGCAGGAGTCCTCCCTGGAATTGGAGGACAGGGTGTGGATCCACGAGGGAGGGATCGTGGCTGGCTCCGATCCGGCGATCCCGGGCCGATTCCGGCAGACCGCCTTCAGGGTTCAACCCCTGATCCACTTCAGTGCGGGCCAGGGCCGACACCATTTCAAGGTGGGCGGCGAATTCGCGGCCCGGCAGGTGGAAGAAGACCGGGCCGTGGACGGGCGACCGCTCGCAGGGTACGCCAGCGTCGCCGCCTTCTCCCGGGGAGAGGGCATACGGCTGCGCACCGAGGGTCCCCGCCGCTCCGTTTCCTTCAGCCGCCCCATGATGGGGCTCTTCTTCCAGGATCGCTGGAGTGTCACGGAGGATGTCACCGTAACCGCCGGCCTCCGGGGAGATTGGGAATCCCTTCCCCTGGACGACATCCTTCCCAATGAGGCATGGACCACCCTCACGGGCATCCCCCGGGATCGTCCGGATAGCGACCTGCAGGGTCGTGTCTCCCCCCGGATCGAGGTGGAGTGGAGCCCCGGTGCCGGCCCGGGGTGGCGGGTGCACGGCGCGGCGGGTATCACGCACGGTCAGGTCCATCCCGGACTCGTGGCCGAGCTCCTGGCTGACTCGGGTGCGGTGCAGGTGACCCGGAGTCTGGAGGGCGAGGCAGCCACGGAGGTATTCGACACGGACGACGCCTCGGCCCGCGGGCGGACCTTCGCCATACTGGGTCCACGCTTCAACGCGCCGCGCACGCAGGCCCTGGAGCTGGAGGTGTCCCGGGCGCTGGGGATCGGCACCTGGTTGGGGGCCTCCGTCGGGCTTCGGCGCACCGATTTCCTCCCTCGGCGGCGGGACCTGAACCGGACTCCGGCCCCCTTTGCCCGGGATCAGTTCGGAAGAGAGCTGTTCGGTGAGATCGTACAGAGCGGCGAGACCGTCGCCATCAGACCCCACTCCGACCGGTGGTTCCAGGAGTTCGACGCGGTGTGGGCGCTTGAATCAGATGGGCACGCCACCTGGTTGGGCACGACGCTGAGCCTCGGCCACGATGGCGGCGGACCCCTTCGCTTCCACGCCTCCTATACGTTCTCCGAGACCCGCGACAATCTCCCGGCGGGCCTCTCGGGCTGGCCCGAGGCCGTGGCGGGGCGGCCGGGCGCCCTCGGGAGGAGTGCCGAGTCGGACTGGACGGAAGGTCGCTCGGATTGGGATGTCCCCCATCGCCTGGCGGCATGGGGGAGTGTCCAGGTGCTGGAGAGCCCGGGACTGCGTGTCGGTGTCGGATACGGCCTGCAGTCGGGCCTACCATTCACCCCCACTGTCCGGGACTTCCTGACGCCGGAGAATCCGCTGGGCCCGGGGGCGCTGGCAGGGGTTTCGACCCGGCCGCTGGACATTCCGACCAACGTCACCGGCCTTGACGCGGTCGCATCTCGGTGGGCTTGCGTTGGACCGGGAGCGGCTGCCGAGCGCAACACCTGCCGCACCGATCCCATCCACGACCTTTCGCTGAGGGTCGAAGCGCAACTCCTGGGAGGAGCCGGATGGGCTCTCTCCGTTCAGGCTGACGCCCTGAACCTTCTGGACCAGGGTCCCGTCCTCCCCGATCCGGCCCTCTTCATCGTGGATGGAGACGGACCACTGGGAGACCCCGTGAACGGCCGTCTGGACCTCCCGGTCCGGGTCAACCCGAACTTCGGAGAGCCGCTAGTGCGGCTATCTCCCGGTCGGCTGATGCGCATCGGCCTAGAGCTGAGGTACTGACCATGTCTTCACCCATCTTCCGCTTTCCCCGCCATCTCCTTTCCCGGCGGTTCGCCGGGACGGGGCGCCTCGCCATTCCGGCGCTATCCCTCCTGCTCCTGGCCATACTGTCCGCCGGCTGCGAAGGTGCTGACGATGGCTTTCTTCTCTCCGTCGAGGGACGAGCGAGCGTAGAAGGCGTCGCATTTCTCGACCTGAATCGCGACGGGGTTCGAGGAGCCGGAGAAACCCCACTCGCCGGGCTGCGGATCGCCGTCGTGCAGACGGGGAGCCGGGACACCCTGGCCCTGGTCACCTCCATGGAGCAGGGAGGCTTCCTGGCCCGCGATCTCCCCGCAGGCACCTATCAGATCGCCGTTCCCGAAGGCGGGGTGCTGGGTGATTCCCTCCAGGTGACGGGCATCGCCCCTGAGAGGGTCCAGTTGCCGGTTGGAGGAACGGCTCAGGTGGATGTGGGCGTGAGCTTTCCCGTCCGGACCATCCGCGAAACGCTCCGGGCCCCCATGGGAACGCGGAGTTATGTGGAAGGCACCGTGCTGAACCAACGAGGGTCGCTCCCCGACAACAGGGTGCACGTCTGGGACGGCGATCGGGCTATCCGGGTCCTGGACGTGGGCACCTTCCCCCACGCACCGGGTGACACCGTGCGCATCCTGGGGCGGGTCGGGCTGGAGGAAGACCGGGTGGTGCTGACCTCGGGACAGGGCTTCCGGGTGGGAGGGTCGGAGACTGCTCCGTCTCCATTGATCGTGACCTCCCAGGAGGCTCGAGCGGCCCGGGGCGGTGGATTGGATGCGGCGCTGGTGCGGGTGGAGAACGCCTCGGTAACCGATGTCCGAACGGCCGACGGAACCATCGTGGCCACGGCTGATGACGGCTCCGGCGGCGTCCAGATCCGCATTCCCCAGGGCCACCTGACGGGAGCGGGGCTTTCGGTACTGGAAGTGGGTGCCACCCTCTCGGTCAACGGGTTCCTCGAACCCCGGGCGGGGGCTCCAGGAAGCTGGGAACTCCGCACCCGGTCCGGCGCGGACCTCGAGGTGGTGGCCCAGGGAATCATCGAGGGATTCACCTTCTTCGACCGGAACGGGAGCGGTCAGGTGGATGCAGGCGACACCGCCCTCCCGAACGTCCGCGTTCGCATCTTCAGGACCGGGGATGATACGGCACCGGTGGCCGTGGTCCAGAGCGGAAACGACGGCCGCTTCCGCACCGGAACCCTGGACGTGAGAAGCTACCGGCTGGAAGTGGAGGCTGCTTCCCTCCCCGACTCCCTTGTGGTCCGGCAGATCACACCGTCACCTGTCACCGTGTCCACGGGTGGGGTCACCCAGGTGGAGATCGCCGTGAGTCACCCCCGGGTAACATCCGCGGAAGCCCGGACCCTACCGGACGGAACTACCGTATTCCTTCATGGGATCGCCCTCAATGGCCGTGCGACGTTGGGAGACCAGACGGTCCACCTGCGCGACCCGGCTGGGGCTTTGCGAACGCTCGGACTGAACCAGACGGTCCTGCCCGGCGACCGGGTGCGGATGCGGGGTCGGGTCGCTACGGTGTCCGGACAGCGGGTGCTGGTGGATGTCACTCCCTTCGTGGAGAGCGAGGGAGGGGTTCCGGCGCCCGTCATCGTCACGACGGCCCAGGCTGCCACCGCAGGAGGAGGACCACTGGATGCGGATCTGGTGCGGATGCGCGAAGTGGTTATCCAGTCGGCGGGTCGGGTCGATGAGAACGTAGCGGGCCGCTGGCTCCTGGTGGTCTCCGACGGGACCGGTTCCGTGGAAGTGGAGGTCCGCCTGAACGCCGTGGGGATCCCGATGGAACAGGCCGCAGAAATCCTGGCGGTGGGCCAGCGACTCAATCTGAACGGACTTCTCATCCCGTTCCTGGCCCCGCCGGAAGATGAGGACGACGAGGTGGACGAGACGGGCCCGACAGCGGGCTGGCGGGTGCACCCCAGGATTCCCGCCGATCTCGTTCTCCTGGACAGATAGATCGAAAT
>SL_3KL_010_SEDDRAFT_10001919_pt1 | contig 19005 bp, 7 predicted proteins | sample SodLakKL_010_SED_2_FD_10381 | JGI IMG/M metagenome (IMG submission 10381) | reverse complement strand
ACTTGGTATATAACCGTCTTTATAAGCCCTTGCCCTGACCACTGTTCCCGTCAGCGGATCTTCATAGGGGGAAACGGGATGTTGTTCCCACACCGTGTTGACCACTGTCTGGGTTTCTTCCCGACCGGTTTTGTCTTCAACAGGTATTGTCCCCGAATAAACCTGGCTTATATATTCGCGCTCTTCCAGTCCGCCATCTTGTTGTGCCTGGTATTTACGGTAATGCTTCTTATAATGGTATGTGCTTCCATCCAGGTTAGTGTCTGAGGGTTCTGACCCGTCGAGTGTATAAACTAATGCAACGTCTTCTTCCCGGTGATGGATCGAAAGGCCAAAGGCCTCCCGGTAGACCCCCCCGGGGGATGAAAAAAAGGGGGGGGTCAAAACCCCTGAAAATGTTTCTGATTCATTGCTTTTACCAGGGGTTGGCTCCATGAAAAAATACCAGTCGCCCGTACCATCGGGTTGCCTGCCATAGGAAATGTCGGTGGGAATAAAGGTGGGCGGATGCACGTCTACCAGGCTGCCATCGGGACGGCTTAATAACACTTCTTCGCCATCACTGGCAATGCTGAAGTTGGTATGCAGCTCCGGCTCATCCCAGAACAAACGGTCATTGGGTATGGGTTCCTGGATGTTACCGGACGGGAGTTGCCACCGCACGCTGAGGTTGTCGCCCCCTTCATGCTCCTTCATAAGTGCTTTGATGTAATAGCGGTTGCCTTGTTCAAGCCAGACCGGATCGGACTGTTGCTCAGGGTATTTGTCCCATTCCATGTGATGGGTCCATCCCGGGACACTGGCTATGGCTGAAATGTTTGCAGGATCATCGTCCGTGCTCAGGTACAGGAGGCCGTTATCGTCGCTGGCTATCCAGAAAACATAGGCCCCTGTTTCGGGAGCCTCCAGGTAGGCATGCATGCGCTGCCCGTAATGATCATCCACATTTACCGGTGCATCAAAACCGCTGGTCACGAGATGTCTTTTTGAGGGATTACCGGGATAGTCGGGATGGTTGACAAGATGGCTTATGTTGTGGCCGGGGATCCCTGTATACACTTCCCGCATCACACCGTTGACCCATCCGTCGTCAGCCATGACTCCCTTGCCCGACGCCCACACCAGGAGATATTCGCCCGGTGCTATCACCACCGATGGAAAAACCCACCGGAAAGGGTTATCATAATCATCAGAAAGCCCATAGCCCTTAAGGTCAACAGGGACATTCCCATAATTATAAAGCTCAATCCAATCTTCATAATCGCCATATATGTCTGAAATGGTTTCCGCATTGGACGACATGATCTCATTGATGGCAACCTGCTGGGAAAAACCAGCAGTAGAGAGCAGCAATAGGGAAAAAAAGAAGCAGCAAAATGACTTATGTTTTCTCTTTACAACCATAAGTGTTTAATATCTGATTAACAAATCACCATGAACGCCTTCCACTGTCCGGTGAGAAGGGATTCAGAACGGTTCACAGTAAAAAGAAAGCTTTCCGGTACCGTGTGCGGAAAGAAAATGTTTCTGCCTTACAAAGATAATTAAAATCCGGAGAGGTTTTTCTGCGGGGCGCAACGTTGGCATCTGAAAAAAAATATGCCAGGACCAGCCCGTCAGCTGTGTCTCATTTAAATGCACCAGCACCATATTTACCATATTTTGACAGATATATTGCACATTGTATCAATTGGAGCGCTTAATTTTACACAAATTAATCTTTTCATGTCCCGCACAAACAATGAGAAGCATTCGAACCTGTTTGGCAGGATCAACAAACGGTAAAAAAACAAATTATGAAAACATCAGCCACCCTTCTGTTCTTTTTCTTGTCGGTCAGCATCGTCGCGGGCCAGGTATCCTTTGGCGACGCCCATCTGATCAATGACGACTGGTCTTTTCACAAGGGAGACCATCCCGCCGCATCCAATCCGGATTATGATGATTCTGAATGGCGACGGTTGCATCTGCCGCACGACTGGAGCGTGGAAGGGCCATACAGTCCTGACCTTGCGAGTTGCACCGGATATCTTCCAGGCGGCATTGCGTGGTACAGAAAAAGCCTGAAGGTCCCGGCGGAAAAGGAAAACAAGCAAGTATACATCTATTTTGAGGGGATATACCGCGACGGGGAGGTGTTTATCAACGGCCATTCCCTTGGCATGCGGCCAAACGGTTATATATCGACGATGTATGAGTTGACGCCGTATATTCGTCATGGTGAAGAGAACATCATTTCTGTGCGCGTAGACCACAGCCAGTATGCAGACTCGCGATGGTACACCGGATCGGGTATTTACCGCAATGTTTACCTGGTATATGCAAACCCCATTCATATTGACCAATGGGGTGTTTACTACACCACGCCCTTTGTAACAGAACGGGAAGCAAGTGTGGCGGTGCAGACTGCCGTTATCAATAACACCATCGAACCTGCTGCCATTACAGTTGTACAGGAGATACATGACAGCCGTGACAGGGTACTTGCAGGATCATCGGGACAGATAGACGTCCCTGCTGGCCAGACGGGAGAGCTCGCACAAACGATGGTTTTGGAAAGTCCGGTTTTTTGGTCTTTGGACAACCCCTATCTGTATCATCTTCATACACGCCTTTACCACATGGATGAAATGATCGATCATACGCAGACCCGTATGGGTATCCGGACCATTGATTTCAACCCAGATACCGGTTTTTACCTTAACGGGAAGAATATGAAGGTAAAAGGTGTTTGCCTGCATCATGACGCAGGAAGCCTTGGGGCTGCTGTTCCCCGCGAGGTCTGGGAAAGGAGGTTACATATCCTGAAGGAGTTGGGCACCAACGCCATCAGGACAAGCCATAATCCCCAGGCACCTGATTTGTATGAATTGTGCGATGAGTTGGGGATTTTGGTTATCAACGAAGCTTTTGATGAATGGGAGTTTCCAAAGAAGAAATGGCTGGAGGGGTGGAATGTTGGCACGCCCGGTTTCCAAGGCCATTCTGAATTTTTTGAGGAATGGGGGGAGCAGGATCTGCGCGACATGATCCTGCGCGACAGAAACCACCCCTCTGTGTTCATGTGGAGCATTGGTAACGAAGTGGATTATCCCAACGATCCTTACTCCCACCCCGCGCTCGATGAGGAAGGGATAGACCAGCAACATACCTGGGGTTATCAACCCGATCAGCCCAATGCAGAACGCCTGGGCGCCATTGCTCACCGGCTGGCAGATATCGTCAGGGAGCTTGACCCTTCCAGGCCGGTAACAGCAGGCCTGGCAGGGCCGGTGATGTCGAACGAAACCACCTATCCCGATGCACTGGACGTGGTGGGATACAATTACACCGAGCGAAGATATGCCCGGGACCATGCAACCTATCCTGACAGGGTATTGTATGGCAGCGAAAACCGGCACGACATGGACGCATGGAAAGCGGTTCGTGACAATGATTATATTTTTGGCCAGTTCCTATGGACGGGCATCGACTACCTGGGAGAATCGCACCGGTGGCCTTCCCGTGGGTTTACCACCGGACTGATTGACCTTGCCGGTTTTGTTAAACCAAGAGGGTATTTCAGACAAAGCATATGGTCAGATGTCCCCATGATATATATCGGCACCTATCCCACCAGGCCAAACGAAAGAAGACCGGGCATCAATGCCAACCCGGTCTGGAATTATGCAGAAGGGGATATGATCAGGGTGGTGAGTTATACCAATTGCGAAGAGGCACAACTCTTACTCAATGGAGAAAAGATAGGAGAGCGAAAAAAAGATGATGATGACATAGGGGTCATTTATTGGGACATCCCATACCGTTCAGGCAAACTCGAAGTCAAGGGTTATAACGACGGACAAGAAGCGGCGCGATACAGCATTGCAACGAGCAAACGTCCACATGCCATCACTGCAACAGTTTATGAACAGAATATTTCATCAAACAGAGGGGTGTCACAGATTGAGATACAAATTGTTGACCAGGACGGTAACCCTGTTTTTTTTGCCGACAATGAGATTACCTGCACAACGGCCGGCCCGGTGAAGCTGCTTGGCCTGGAGGCAAGCAACCCACGCGACATGGGCGATTACACAAACAACAGGTTAAGGGTCCATCATGGCAGAATGGCTGCCTATGTGGAGGCCACGGGTGAGCCGGGTAATGCTACGGTAAGTTTTACATCCCCCTGGCTTGAAGAAGCTGTTGTGAATATCGTTACAGAATAGAGAGCCGGAAAAATACCAAAGTGCTGGTTGACCATATCTCCTTTGCCAGTTAAAATAAAGAACCGAGTGCTTGCAGGGTCAGTGTTGTCTCCTGCAAGCACTGTTTGTTTATTGTCCGGTCCAGCCTTTGTTATCTTTCAATAAAGGATTCTTGAGCAGTTCTTCCAGTGGCAACGGCGCGTAGTAAAACCTGGGGTCGCTCAGCGCCCTCTTTTCTATTGTAACTTCCAGTCCTCCGGAGTCGGTCCCGTGATAGATAACACTGTTATCATCTTTTACCACTTCACAACCCCTGATGGCTTCGTCAAGCGGCATCAGCCACCGTCGCATATCATAATACCGCATATTTTCAAAGGCAAATTCGATACGCCTTTCATTCAATATCAGGTCCCTGAATTGCTCTTCCCCGCTCAGGGCTACGGACAAGGCGTAGGGGTCAGAGGGGATGTCCAGGTTTTGGCTTCTGATGGACGACAATATATTATAAGACGGATTCGGACCTGCACCCTCCACGAATCCAAACACACCTGCTGCCTCGTTTAGTGCCTCTGCCAGGTTAAAGTAAACCTCACTGCGACGCAACAACGCATGCATATGTCTGGCATTCGTCGGCTGTACAGGATTCAGCATATCATGTTCGGTGGCCAGCCACTTTCTCAGATAATAGCCTGTACGGGTGTTTCGGTGATGGTATCCGGCGGCATCCTGCCCATAACGACCGTTCAGCTTATCGTAATAGATCTCCAACGGACGATCATCGAATGTCCGTCCGTTGTAATAGACAGTAAGGTCCAGACGAGGATCCCTGTTAACATATGGGTTTTGCGGGTCATAGACCGACTGGGGATGATCGATAGGGTACCCATTACTGTCAGGAAAGGCATCAACAAGGTTCTGGGAAGGGTTTGTTTTCCCCTGACCGAAAAATGCGGGTGGAAAATTCCTTAACTCCATATGATTGTTACTGAAATGCATTCTGAAAATAAATTCACTTGGGGTGGTAGGTGCAGTCAAATGATGTTCCTGCAAGGGTTGGTAGTTGCCTAACTCTCCCTCTGTAATGGCACGGTAAGAGGTAACGGCAGCCCTCTCCCACTTTCTGCCCAATGAGTCGGCAGAGATGGCATATGCTCCTTGTGGCTGATACGCCGGACTGGCGGCCAGGGTATGTAGGCGCGACCTAAGGGCCCACGCAGCCTTTTTCGTAGCTCGTCCATACTGGGCCGAACCTGTTACACGACTTGGCCCCTGATAAACCAATGGCAAATATTTAATGGCTGAATCGGCGTCCTGTGTGATCTGCTGCACGCATTCCTCATAGGTATTTCTTGGCATTGTCCTCAATGCATCTGCCTGTCCGGATTCTATGTTTTCAGTGATGATAATGTATCCGAGTGCCTGTCCGTCTTCGGCAACACCTCCATAGGTTCTCAGCAATTCCATGCCCCACCAGGCACGCAAAAAATAGGCCTCCCCTAAAAGGCGCCGACGATGCGTTGCATCCACATCATCATCCACCACACTATAAATCACATTGTCACCCAGACCGTTTTCCATGAAGAGGTGGATGTATCGAAACTGTTCGTAGGCCAGATCCCAGTTTGCAAGCGGATAGGTCTGATTACAAATTCCGCCATAAACAAGGCGGTAAAGTCCCGATCCAAAATCGTTGGTCACCGCATTGTCGGTAGCCACATCCAAAAAGTTATCACCATCGTAATGGTCCCATTGGGTCATGATATTGGCATATGCATTCATCAAAACCCCTTCGGCCTTTTCAGGCAACCCCCAGGCAAACTCATCTGTAAACTGATCATCCGGCTTGGGATCCAGAATTTTTTCACAAGATGAGAAAAACCATAAGAACGCTAAAAAAGTCCCTGTTGTAAACAATGTCAATCGGCTCATATCTAGTTGATTTATAGTTATTTTGTAATCATATTACTAACCCTTTCGCCTCGGAATAGCTACACTGACCCTGCTCATGTCAGATGTTCCGTCAAGCGGAGACAGGTCACAGGATGACATGGGTGTTTTCCAGGCCACCAGTTACGGGCTTTCTGTGTCAAAAAGACACCAACACACCCAGCGAAACAGACCTGAGCACGGGATAATTTGTCAATCCACCATCAGGCACTTCAGGGTCAAGGTCTTTGATGGCCGATAACACAAACAGGTTGCTTCCTCTCAGGTAAAACCTCATTGTCCTGGGTATGGCGACAACCTCCTTGTTGCTTATCGTATAGCTCAGTTCCATGTTTTTTAAACGGAAAAACCCGGCATTTTCCATCCAAAAGTTACTGTATATAAAATTGTTGGTTCCTTCCGTGGTGGTCAGTCGCGGATAGCTCCCTGTGGGGTTATTTTCATGATGATACCTGTCAGCGCTCATTACCGAGTATTTGTCTTCCCCCCTGTTCCAGTAGTATGCATTACTCAGCCACGCATCAAAGCCAAGTTGAGCAACGCCAAGTGCAAACAATTCCCAGTTTTTGTAATTCAACCTGATATCGATACCCAGTGAATGTCTTGGAAAACTGTTTCCCAGCATTTTTTGGTCCCTGTCGTCGATCACCCCGTCACCGTTTAAGTCGCTGTAGGCGATATCTCCTTCACCATAAGGGCCGAATGTTTGGTGAGGATGTCCGTCTAGTGCCACATCCCTGCCAAAAAGTCCAAGTGATGAATAGCCCATCATGGCATCGGAAGGTTGTCCGGTTATCATACGGTACAACTCGGCATAGGGAACCTCATCATGCCGAAGCACTTTATTTTGTGAATATATATAGTTTGAACCGACACCGACCAACACATCCCCCAACTTGTCGTTCCAGTTCAGCGAGACTTCAAAGCCCTGGTTTTTCACTTCACCCCAGTTAAGCCAGGGGAAGATCCCTCCAAGCAGTGCAGGAAATGCGGCATGTACAAACTGAATGATATCGTAACGATATTCATTGAAATAGTTCAACTCAAAAAACAGACGGTGGTCAAAAGCGATGCCTTCCATACCACCGCTGAATTCACGTGATTTTTCCCATCCAAGGTTAGGGTTTGCCATGATGGAGGAGATTACTCTGGGCTGATTGGTGCCGGACGGATCTCCAAAGCTTACATTACCGAAGTCCTGCCAGCGGTTTTGATACAGGAACTGCGGGGTAAACGCATCATAACCTATAATCCCTGCATTGACCCGAAGCTTCAGATAATTGACTGCAGAATGCCGGTTGAGGAATTGTTCATCGCTAAGAATCCATGCAAGTCCTCCGGCAGGGAACAATTGGTGACGTTTATCGCCTGTAAACCTGTTGCTCCCCATGTATGCCATGACAAACTCGGCAATATATCGTTGTTTGTAAACATAGGATGTTCGGAGAATGGTATTCATGTTTTCGATATCCTGGGCATACCCGGCCTGCTCATTAATATGGTACAAGTGTGACAATGCTGCGCTTACCCTGTGGTCACCTAAGGTATTCAGGTAATTTGCCGAGCCGGAAAAACCTGTATTACGAAGGTTTTCACTATCCGACAGTCGCAATTGGGGATCATAGCTGGTACGTTGCACGTTACGGAAAACTAGCGAATCATTTCCATTTGCCGCCGTAACCCATTGCCGGACAAAAACCGAAGGTTGGTTGTTCAATGATTCGATTCCAAAAAAGTAATTATCAAAAGTCATATAAGCTTTTGCCGAAAGCCCTTCGACATAATCACTGAAATCAAAATCGAGTCCCATATTTGACTGTCCGCTAAAATATTGTTCTGTAAAATACCCACTGTATTTCAGTCCGCCGTACAAATTATTATAATGGTCCCAACTACCGCCCAGGGCGGGATTTCCTACGCTATCGAGGGGCAGTTCTTCGATGGTCAGTGGATATTCATTGGGCCGGTGTCTGCTCAGCGCTTCGAACACCTCTGCGTGGTTGAGCGCACTTCTCTCCATTTTTTCATGACGGACGGCCACATCCAGGTGTGCTGACACCATATCGCTGATATCGATATCGAGGTTTCCTCTCAGGTTAAAGCGGTCATTCCGCGGCGACCTTCCGATATCTTCCAGTCCGGTTGCCCCGGTATATCCATACATTAGAAAATAGGCGGCGTTGTCGCTTCCACCCGAAAAATCAGCAGTAACCCTGGAGTAGTTATTGTATGGCCTGAGAAAGTAATCATAGTAGTCGACGTTTGGGTATGTCACATCATTGACGCCATTGCTACCCATATATCCAAGGATATCCTTTTCTGAGTATATTGGTGTTAAGCCATCATTGATCCGGGCTTCATTGTAAAGGCTAGCATACTGTGATGCATCCAGGAAGTCAGGATATCTCAAAGGCATACCCACTCCATAGCCGCCGCTTACATTTATGTGACGCTGGTTCCGGTCGCCCCGTTTGGTGGTGATCATCAGCACGCCATTGGCAGCCCGGGCACCATAAAGTATTTTCATGGTGGGGTCTTTCAAAAGGCTGACAGAAGCTATTTCGTTGGGCAGTATATGCTCTATGGGTCGTTCTATTCCGTCTACCACAGTGATAACCTGATTATTGTCGATCCTGCTCAGTCCCCTGACATACAGGTCTGCCGGATTGTTGGCCATGCCTCCGGGGGTCATTCTCACCACCAGACCAAGTCCATGGCCCTGTAAAGCATTTGACAGCATAGGTTCCGGGGAGGTCTCCAGATTACTCCCTTCAAACATGCCGTCAGCAGCCGTGAGGTAACGACTCTTTTCTTGGATCTGCAGAGGCAGGGGAACCATATCGCGCGTTCCGGTCTGCAGTGGGATGGGATAAAGTATGACCTGTTCCGGCGGTTCAGTGCCGGCAAGATCGATATACAAATCACGGTAACCAACGGCTTCGATAATCAGAAGGGCATCCCGGGCTACCATGGCAACCAGTTCTCCCTCCTTTGAAGGGGAAAACCTGCCGTTGGGTGCCACAGCTACCGCATGGTGAACAGGATTTCCCAGCGGGTCGACCAAGCGGATCTTCACTTCCAGTTCTGCTGTCTGCGAAGGCGAATCAACATTTGCCAGTGCAGGACAGAATGCCATCAGCGCAACCAATAACATGATCCACCTTGGATAGCCAAAGTGTATAACATTTTTTTTCATGTGTTTATCATTTTTATTACCTGTTATGCAATCATCAGCCAGCCGGCTGACAGCTTTCCGGAATAAACTGACAAATGCGCTAGCTGACTCGAAATACATGGTTTACCACCCCGGATTTTGTCTAAATGCCCCCAGCTGGTCGGTATGGTCAGCAGCCACCGGATACCAGTAATGCCTTCGGTGAAAAACCCTGATCTCTGTCTGGACAGGCACCACCTCGTAAAAAAATTCTTTCTGACTTACGTCGGACTGCTCAGGGGTGAGATCCCTCACTTGCATTCCCCTAATGGGATAGGGGTCGCTGAAGACATCTTCTGCGATCATCCATCTCCTCAGATCAAACCACCGGTGAAACTCAAACATCAGTTCTACAGCCCGTTCATTGCGTATCTGGTGCCTGAAAGAAACCTTATCAGCGGTATACTGGCTAAGCACCGGGGGCATTCCCACCCTGCTGCGTATCCTGTTGATGGCCTCTGCGGCAGTCATCCCATATCCCAGGGGGTCGTTATTGGGGCCGTAAGCTTCGTTCATCGCTTCCGCATAATCGAGGTATATCTGGGTTGTCCGGATGAGGTTGCAGCTGAAGTTGTACATATTGTAACCTGCTTTATTCCATCCCTTGGCTTCAGGCGGGATAAACTTGATGCAGAAGTAACCTGTAGGGACTGAACGGGTCCAGTCTGTAGCATAGTCTGCTCCTCCTTCCCATGGTTCCAAATAACAAGGGTCACCGGCAGCATCGATGCCATAGGCATGGCCTGGTGGAAGGATGTTGTTATAAAACCTGGGGTCGCGATGTGCATATGGGTTTTGCGGATCATATCCCGAAGAGGGGTGGTCTATGGGGTAGGCTTTCCCATCGGCCGGATTAATAATCTCATACATGTCGACCAGGTTTTGAGAAGGGGTGGTCAGCCCCCAGCCCCAGTTACCAGGTCTGCTCGACCAACGGCTGTTCTGATAATGAATGGCCAGATGGTGGTCGTGGTCTCTGTCGGTGTTATTGATATACCAAAGGCCTTCATTGCTGACATAATTCGGCCGGTGGTAAAAGATATGCCGGTAAAGCGAATCCCTCTCCGCGCCGCTGGCTCCTTCACCTTCAAGCCTACGTGCCGTATGCTCTGTCTCTATATAATGGATCACGTCATGGGCATAACGGGCAGCCCGTTCGCTCCATTCCTGGTCATAATCTGTATACTGGTTTGTGCTATAGATGTCGTTTCGCATCAACGGACTGGCTGCATACAATGTAGCCATTGATTTAACAGCCATAGCGGCAACTTTTGTGGGGCGGCCTTTTTTTGAGGCAGGCCAAACATCTGGAAGCAGTCCGATGGCGTGGTCAAGACCCTCAATGAGCCATTCGGTTGATTCATGATAGTGCAGCCGTTCCAGGTCCTGCTCTGAATCAGGGGTAAATGTCTTTTTCATCAGCGGCATCCCCCCCCATCGCCTGATCACCTCAAAATAAAACCAGGACCGGAAGAAGTATGCCTGTCCCATCAACTTGTCTTTTTCTGCCTGCGAAATATTTGAGTCAGGAACCCTTTCAAGGATTGTATTGCTGATTCGTATACCTCTGAAGGCACTGGGAATCACTTTTCCCCTGAAGTGTCCGACATACTCTGTCGAATAGCCCACCTCCATAGCATTTGGTTGTCGTAGCCAGTCGCCAGGGTTGATAACGGTTTTTATCCAGCCAATATCATAGGTATGAGCCGCCTCATCTGAAAGGGTTGCCGGATGTGCACGTTGGGAGTCCTGGTAGTTCCAATGAGTATAATCAACCACCAGGTCAAAACAACGGTCGAGGTATCCCCTTACCGATTCATAATCGTCAAACACCACCCTCTCTGTGATACCCAACTCAGGAGCAAGGTCCAGAAAATTTTCACATGATACAGAGAACATAAGCCAGAGGCATACAAATACACGCAAATTTTTCATTGATTTATATTTTCGTTCATTATTGCTTTTCTATACATTGTGAATAATGCAAGACAGAAAGATCAATACGTTGCCCTGACCCCCAGGTTAAACCGTTGTATCATCGGGTAGACCATGGCCCCCCTTGTTTCGGGGTCCATTCTGCTGTCAAGACCAGTCCAGGTGAGTAAATTGTTTCCATTGGCATAGATCTGCAGCCTTTTCAGGCCCAACCGGCCTGGATTACTCAGGGTATAACTAAGTTCTACAAGCTTCAGCCTGATATAGGAAGCATCCTGGTAAACAAAAGAACTGGGACGCTGGCTGTAATTACTCACATCGCTGCTGGCATGCAAAGCAGGCTTGATGGCCTGAGCTGCATTATCGAATGTCCACCTCTCCAAAACGTCAGGTCCGGCTTTATAGATCCCAAAATCACCGCGGTGAAAGTCCCACAAAATATATTCATCGATATCTTTCGACAGGTTCGACACAGCGTAGAACATCACATTGATGTCAAAATTCTTATATCCGAATCCCAGCGTCAGGCTATAGGTGTTTAGGGGGTAATCTACATTATTCATGGCAGCCCCATCCTGTGCATCGATGACTCCATCGGCATTATAATCGATAAACATAAAATCGCCTGGCACAAGTGATGACTGCGTGGAGGTATTTTCAGGTGTGGCATAATTGAAGATGTCGCAAAGGCTGGAGTAATATCCGTGCACCAGGTGCCTTGCCTGCCAGTCGATGGGTTTGCCTTCATTGGCACGGTATGCTTCCATATTTATGCCATCACCCATATATACGATCCTGTTATCATTGAATGCCAGACCTGTTGAGATATGGTATCTGAAATTCGGACCGACAAGATCCCGCCAGTTGATCACGATCTCCGCACCCCTGTTTTTTGTCTCTCCAACATTGCCTGAAGGATCATCAATACCCATCCAGATGGGAGACCACACTTCCATCAAAATGCCTGTACGTTGTTCCCTGAAAAAGTCGAGCTCAATATCCAGCTTATTAAACAGGCCAATGTTGACGCCAATATTCTCTTTTTCGGATGTTTCCCAGGTGGCGTTGGGGTTGGCTGCCGGCCCCTCATAATATTGCGGACCATATGCTGTGGGGGTTATGGCACCAAACTGCCGATGTTGGCCGATGACAAACTGTTGGATATAAGTAAAACGTCTGGCGCCTCTGTCGACTCCTGCAGTTCCGTACGAAGCCCTGATGCGAAGGTTATTCAGGACATCGCCGGCGATATCTTTAACAAAAGGCTCTTCAGAAATACGCCAGCCAATCGAAACCGATGGAAAAAATCCATAACGAAGTCCGGGTGCAAACTTTTCTGAACCGTTATATGCTGCATTGAATTCGAAAAGATATCGTTCATACCAATTGTAGGTGACACGGGCCACCCAATCCTCTCTTCGCTCGGGGATCTTGATCAGCACACTTTCATTTGCCTCCAGTCCTTCGTCGATGCTTCGGCTGAAAAGACCTAATGCAGTGACATGGTGGTTGCCAAAGCTCCTGTTGTAATTGAATGCCATTTCATAATAAAGGTACCTGCTATGGCCACCATTCATCATTTCGTCGTAATAGGCGATGGGAGGAGGATTTTGCGCTTCCACATGGGGCCAACGCATTTCATTGATCACTGGGTATGTACCATCTTCCTGCGGAGCAAGCAGGTCAAAACGACGGTAATACGATACGGGGAAGTGCTCACCAAAATTGTCGAAGTTGTATCGCTGCACCCTCGACTGATGAAGAGACAAAGAATTGAAAGAAATGCTTGCATTAAAACTCAAGCCTTCGGTGATAAAATAGAGATCCTGATCAACTTTCGCATCAGCATATCCCTGGTAACTGCGAAAGACCCTGTGACCCATGTCAAAATCAGCCACCATGTTCCCTTCTCCGGCTGGTCCTGTAGCCCATTCACCATCAGAATATTTTACAGGAAACTCATTTTGTCCGGCCCGGTGAAAAACCCTGAAAAACCCCGTTGTGCCCCGATAGCCTGGTTGGTTTCGATAACCGACGATTCCTGAGAGGTCGACAGACACTTCTGTCGAGGGACTGATAGAAAAATCAAAATTGGATCGCAAATTATAGCGCTGATAGAAGAACGATGGGTTATACAATTCTGTCGGGGTAGTCTGAAAAATATCTCCGTCGTTGAGATAGCTAAACGATGCAAAATACCTCAGAAAATCTGTGCCACCCCGCACGTTAATGTTATGGTTGTGCTGCATGCCATAATCTTTAACCAGCATATCCCACCAATCGACCTGCGGGAAATAATCATTATATGGTCCTGCCTGGTGGATGTTTTGCCGCCACAGTTCTATAACCGCATCAGGTACCTGGTCGTTCCAGCGCTGGTCGTTCGCAAGGGCTTCATTGCGCATCTCCATGGCTGTGACATAATCTGCAAAAGCCATGTCGGCCGTGGGTCTCTTTGCACCTATACTGCTTGAGAAATTTATTTCTGGCGGGGACTTGGTGCCCCTTTTTGTTGTAATCAGTATCACCCCATTGGCCCCTTTTACACCAAATACTGCCGTTGCTGAGGCATCTTTCAGCACAGACACGGTCTCTATATCATTGGGGTCCACATTGTTCATATCGCGTTCAATACCATCCACCAGGACCAGTGGTGCCGACTCCTGCCAGGACGCCCTTCCGCGAATGAACAGGTCAGCCACATCTGCTCCCGGTTTCCCGGTAGAACTGACACTTGTGATGCCAGGCAGCATGCCCTGCAAAGCCTGGGACACATTGGTTACTCCACCTGCCTTCAAAAGATCATCTCCTGAAGTCTGCGCGATGGAGGCTACAACAGATGCCTTTGTTTGTATACCATAACCAACCACAACCACATCATCCAGAATAATAGCAGATGTTTGCATGGTGACATTGATCAGTGACCGTCCATCCACATAAACATCCAACGGTTGAAAACCGATAAACGTAAAACGAAGTGTGTCCTGCGGACCAACATTCAACAAATACTGTCCGTCAATATTACTCGTGGTTCCTATCGTTGTTCCTTTAATAATCACGGTAACGCCGGGTAGCGGCAACCTGTCCTCATCAACAATGGTTCCGGTAACTGTATGGTTGTCTGCCAAAACCGGCAATGAGAACATCAACATACAGGACAACAATAACAATAACTTTCTTTGCATATGTTTTGGTGTTTACATTGCGCTTGCAAGTATCCAATGGCATGCATCACATGGCATCATAGCAGCACAAAACATCAGATTTATGGATTAATGGTAACATTATGATGGGGAGGCAGACTATAGATAAAGCTAAAGTCGAGCCTGATAAAAGCTTTTACCGAATAGGTGCGTCCTTCTGTGAGTTCATCGAAAGGTATTTCGACCATATAATCTTGCGCACCAACTTCTTTTGCATCAAACAATGTCTCTTCTACCGTCAGATAGGAGATATCGCTTAACGACACCCCAAAGCGCAAATCAGCAACATCTGGGATGTTGTCGAATGAGACCCTGACAAGCAGTGCATCATCTGTTTTATTCACCTCAACAATGTCGATGTCGATCCCCTCATCGATGGAAAGTACGGTGGCGATATTCGGATGAAAGTTGGATTCACCGTCTGCCGTATAAGCCATAACCGTATAGTAATAGTCAGATTGACCATCATTGGTTGTGTCAATGAAATGATCATCTGCGATGTCGCTGGCAAGCTCCTGAAACTGGTATAATTCTTTGCCGCGCAACACCTTGAACCGTATGTCGCTGTTGATGGTGTCCTGGTTTATCCAGTTAAGAAAAACGCTTCCCTCGTTTGTCATTCTTGCCGAAATATTTCTTGGAGGCACTGGTATACCTTTTTTGCACGTCACCTCCACCGGACTGGAATGGTTGCTTTCTCCCAGACCATTGTAAGCAGCGACGGTAATCAGATACGGAACATCATAGTCAAGTCCGTCGATACGATACCCAAACACATTTTGGGCATCAAAGCTGTTTGTATACTTTCCCGATTTGCTTTTTATACTGACTTTATAACCTTTGGCACCAGGCACACTGCGCCAGAAAACGGTAATGGTGGTATCTCGCCGGGTGGTATTGAAAATCTCAGGTGCCGGTGGTGCCTGTGTGCTTAATTTTACAGCTGCAGACAAGGGACTGCTGCCGGCACTGTTTGTTGCTTTTACAGCAAACCAATATGTTTTTTCAGCAGCAAGATTTGAAACAATGTAACTGGTCTGATCGCCGCCGTTAATAATAATGGAGTCATTCATATGGTCGGGATCTTCTCCATAGACAATTGTGTAATGATCAGCTGTCTCTCTTTCCCACCAGTCAAGCTTTACCCCTTCGTTAATCACTTCCGCCCGGTAAATCCTTGATCTTGTTGGGGGACGCTTCACATCCTTCTCCCACTGTATGAGCACAACACTGTAAGGAGGGATGTTAAGCGGACTGGTGCTTACCGTGTCTTCTAAAATGTCTGCATTATCCTCCTTGGGGTTTTCTGAATACATAAAGGTCCGTTTTACCTTCTCATCCAGCAATTTATCATCCAGCCATATGTCAAAATCGTGATAATATCCCGACCGGTTGGTGATCAACAGGTGATCATGGCTGTTTGTACCCTTGAAAGCCATGGCATATAAGCCATCCAGGTCCTCCCCATGCAACCCGTCAACCATTTTACCTCCTTCTATTGTGGTATGCCAGCTGAAATCAGCATAACTGGTTGCCTTGTGAACAATCTTCAAGGCTCTGCCTTCGGCTCTAATATACACTCCGGTTCGAAGAGAATCTGTGTCAATGGGTTGCTTCTGTTCATAGGCATCCCATATTACATCGTTGAGATCAATGGCAGGAATCCCTTTGTTGCTGACTTCATGTGAGCCAATCAGAAATGCGTTAGGATGCTGAAGCTGCCGAAGGGTATATTCTGCTACATAGATGGCAGAGAACAAGCCAATCAACGGCCTGTTCCACACACCAAATTCGGTAATTAACAATGGTACACCCTCCCATGAATAATTTTCTATTTCCTGCATGGCTTCAGGTCCGGTTACATCGATCAAAGCAGAATTTGCCCTTCGCATGGCATTATCGAAAGGCTCATCACCCCCAAAATGGGGCGCATAAGAATGCTTGGAAAACACATCCCAATAGGCGCCGTGTTTCTGTTGGTAATTGTACAGAGATGCAAAAAAAGCCCATACGCCATCCCACGAAGCATTTACAGCCAGCCGAGCATCAGGAAAAATATCCAAAATGGCTTCAGCATGAGGTTTCATCTTCACTGCATAATCGTATCCGTCATTGAACCAATACCTGTCGCGATGGGGCACATAGAAATAGGGTTCATTGCAGAACTGCCATACCTCTACTTCTATATTGTTATTCTTGCAAAAACGGGCCAGCTCACGCGTTATTTCCGGTGTTTCAGTAAAGCCATTGATGGTAACAACCAGTTTCCCGCCAATTTCTCCCAGTAATGCATACAAATCCGATATCCTGTGAGGCCCTTTCACATCAGTAAAAACATAGCCCCTGAAATATTGTTGCTGGTGGTCGTGCATCCATGCATAGTCTTTGTCATACAGACCGGTGGCTGCATTGAATGCACTGCCCATGGTCCCGGAAAAAAAACGCAACCATCCCGGATGCAGACGATGAACGGCATCCCTGAAATCGGGGTGGGTATAATTCCAAACCTTATCTGCAATACGAACGTTAAATCCACTGACACCCTCTTTCAGCGGATTCCCTTTATCAGTATTGATATGTATTACACCCGGCTGTCTGCCTGTCTGCTGTTGGGCAGTCAGTGATGGAGATATGAGTACAGACAACAGTAAGAAAGAAAAAACAACCCTTAGGTGAGACATAACGAAACATTATTTATATTAATATATGTATGTTTTTGTTTATATATGATTTTTAAACATTCGCCTTTGCCATGCAAAGCATTTTGGTATAGTGTGATGATAAAGACTTAGGAAAAAATGCGATGATCTTATCCGGCACTGTTTGTCGTACAATTTCCTTTTCGGACAAAGTGGACATCCGGTGGATGAAGTCATTCAATGATTGGTTGATCTGGCTCCGGAAAATGTCATCGACAGGAGGGGTTCAATCAGACACCAGTGAAGGCCGGGGGGTCACCATTGTAACCTCCCGGGTTCACTGTGCACTGGAACGATTGGTTACCAAACCAAAAACCATTATTCAAGATAAAACCTACCCTTTTTAGTCAACTCTCAAAAAACCAATCATTCATTTAGTTCATTGGATTAACCGCGCTATTGTATGATCAACCTGACCACATGGTTTTGTTTTGCTGTTTGCATCCGCAGCAAGAACAAACCATTCATTCCTGACAAATCCAGGATATGTGAACTCCCATTGAATTGTCCGGTTTTTACAACGCTGCCCAAGGCATTATACACTTGGTAATCAGCATGCGGAACATTGCATGGCAATTGTATTTCAAACACACCTGTTGAAGGGTTTGGAAATACACTGGCATCTTCGAGGCTTATTTCATTCACGCTGGTATCATCTTCGACAACCGTTATGTCCAGTGTGCCATACACCTCTGAGCCATCATCGGCGGTAGCTTTGGCAATGACAGTGCCTGCTTCGATCCCGGTAAGCAGCCCTGTCTGGTCGATAATGGCAAAACCCGTACCGGCATCCACACTCCAGGTAACGGATGGGTCGTCAGCATCCGGAGGCAATACCTCAGCATTGATCTGCAGGTCTTCTCCTACCTCCACCTCATCGGCATCAGCGCTAAGGATGATTTCCTCCACATACACCCATTCTTCGGTATCCAGTCCGGGGTAAACCAGGTCGATCCCCAGGTCTTGCCCGATGGTGGTAGCCTCCCTTCCGAAGATCTTGTCTTCGCTTGGGGCCTCATCAAGCATCAGGAATTCGTCGATATAGCCAAAAAGTGTCGGATGAATAATCTGGTTATGTCCGAATGCAAAGCCACTTTCAGCGGTATTGATCAAAACATCCTGGTTACCGGTGGTAACATCATCATACAACTCGCCGTCAACCCAGATCTTCATATCTCCGGTACTGGCGTCTTCCATATCAGGCACCTGTACAATGATATGATGCCAAGTGTGTAATTCGACGAGATCATCAGCAACTGTCTGTATAAAATTTCCCTGTATCTCAATCCTGATCATTCCCTGGTTACTGAACCGTAGTGTAAAGCGTTCGCCATTTTCGTTGATGCCCCAACTGGTGATCACCCCATTATTGATCCAGGAATCGCTTTCCGGCTCTTCATCGGCCTTGCCTTGTTTCACCCAGAACATAAGTGTCCTGGGGGCATTCCCGGTATAGGGAATAGAGTTTCCGAAGATAATCGTTGAATCAGGATGAGCACTTACACTGCCGCCTGGCATTTCAAGGACACGGCCTCGCTCCTCATCTTCTACAGTTGTAAAGCCCTGTCCGATATGGGTCGGCACATGATATTCAAGGATCTCGGGCTCTGCCACCGTAAACGATGAAAAGGCTTCATCGCCTTCAGCTTCAAAGTTCCAGAAAGCCTTACCTATATTTACCGGGGTGTCTTTGCTGGCAGCTGCTTCAGCGCGAGCATCGGGCGCCTGCTGTGCAGAGACCCAAACTGCAGCAAATAATAATGCAGTTACAACAATCACTTTTTTTGTAAATCTTTTTTTCATAGCTGTTTTTTTTT
>SL_3KL_010_SEDDRAFT_10001918_pt1 | contig 19022 bp, 18 predicted proteins | sample SodLakKL_010_SED_2_FD_10381 | JGI IMG/M metagenome (IMG submission 10381) | reverse complement strand
TCCATCTCCGAAAAAGTCGACATTATTTTTTCCGGGGCCGGACTGCCCTTGCAATTGCCAGGTTTTCTAAATGACCGAGGCACCACAAAACTTGTACCTATAGTATCATCAGGAAGGGCAGCAAAGCTGATCTGTGATAAATGGAAAACCCTTTATGACTATCTTCCCGATGCATTCGTTGTTGAAGGGCCTAAAGCCGGGGGGCACCTGGGATTCAAGAAAGACCAGATAGAAGACTCAAGTTATTCCCTGGAAGAACTTGTTCCACAGGTCGTGAACGAGGTAAAGGTTTTTGAAGATAAGTACGGGAAGGAAATTCCTGTTATAGCAGCCGGGGGAATCTATACCGGTCACGATATTTTTGAGATCATGCAAAAAGGTGCCAAAGGGGTTCAGATAGGAACCCGTTTTGTAACAACAGAGGAGTGTGATGCTGCCATGGGCTTTAAAATGGCTTACGTTAATGCACAGGAGACGGACATGGAAATTATACAGAGCCCGGTGGGCATGCCGGGAAGAGCTGTCAGAAATGAATTCATTGAAAAGATAAAGCAAGGAATTAAAAAACCCATCAAATGTCCTTTTCACTGCATCAAAACCTGTGATGTATCAAGCAGTCCCTATTGCATAATAACAGCTTTGTACAACGCATACAGGGGTAATATGAAAAGCGGCTATGCATTTGCCGGAAGCAATGCCTACCTCGCAGACAAGATCACTACGGTAAAGGATATATTTAATGAACTGGCAAACGACTTTCAGGAAGCTATTAAAAAGATCCAGCCACCCAATGAATAAAGCTCCGGAAATAAAATGAGAAATCATACAGGGGTTCATAGATCAGGCACTGATTCGTCAATTCTGCCAAGGATTGCAGATATCGGAAGCCCGTAATGCAGTTTCTCTTAATAATTGCAGAATTACTTAAAAATTCTTAATTTCTTAAACAAGTGATGCAGATCTTATGTTTTATAGCATGTTTTAATGAACAGCTATATTAACCTAAGTCTATAAAAAATGATTTTAAAAACAAGAATTGCACCGATAACAATACTGCTGGCTTTTATGGTGTCATGTCAGGGACCTTCTGGCGAAAGAGCCGTAACAGGAGAAGCAGGGACGGCAGATATGACTGTCGAAGATTTTGATACCTGGTATGCCGATACTGAAACCAGTCATATTGAATGGGTAGGCGCAAGGCCTGCCTCCCAGCATAACGGAATTGTCGGATTAAAGGAGGGCCATCTCAAAATCAGTGATGGAGAGATTGTTGGGGGAGAGTTTGTAATAGATCTTGAAAATATTGTCGTGCTTGATATTACCGATCCCGGCAGAAATGAAAGGTTGAAGTCACATCTGGAGTCGGATGATTTTTTCGATGTACCTAACCATCCGGAGGCAAGATTCGAAATTACCAATGTACAGAAAAAGGATAATGCCGGCAATCAATCTACACACCAGATAACCGGCAACCTGACTATGAGGGGTGTAACCAGGTCAGTAACCTTTGATGCTTCGGTTGAACCGGATGATGATTCGGTAACAGCAAGATCCGTTCAGTTTCTTATCGACCGGACCGAATGGGGCGTCAATTATCAATCCCAGACGGTTTATGCAGACCTTGTTGACAGGTTCATTCTTGATGATATTGCACTGGTAATTAATCTTACAGCGTCAAAATAAATCAGGACTGCATCATTATGTGCTATCCAAATTTAAAATAAAGGATATTGATTCTTCAAAAAACCTGATTACAGGTTATTGATATTCTCTTTACAGCTAACCATAAAATAAAAAGCTGCACAATCCTCAGGATCGTGCAGCTTTTTTATAAGCACATCACAAATACTACGCTGAGTAGTATAAAATAACTAATTCATTCTTACTCTCTTCCGGCCGCGGGGACCCTTGAAGCGGTCGCGGAAATCGTTGCCTGCAAACTCATAATTTTCTTCGGCTTCAATCTGTATGCCTTTGTAGATGGTCCGGTTCAGTTCACCAATAATCGCATCGGCCATTTTCTTTTCAACCTCTACAATAGAGGTTCTCTTGTAAATGTCGATCTGGCCTATCTCAGAATTACCCGCTCCGGGAGTACTCACAAGCATATCGATTATCTCCTTTTTAGTGATCTTCTTTCCTTTACCAATATTGAACAATACCCTCGACATTGATCTCCCGTTGCGGGGTTTACGCACTGCACGGGGGTCATCATTGTTACGGGTGAAAATGTTTTCTCCGTTTTTACGCCCCTTTTTTGTTTCAACATTGAGGTCGGGGGCATTCCTGTAATACTCAAGAAACCTGTTGAATTCAAGTGAGACAAATCTTTTTATTATCTCCTCCTTTGGCAGGTCCTCAAGCATTTCATACACCTTGTCCATGTAAGGGTCAATCTGGCTATGTGCCACATCTGAATTCCTCATGCGTTCAACCATATTGAAAAGCTGCCTCTCACAAATATCTGTTCCGCCCGGAACAGGTCTTTGTTCAATTTTTTTACGTACAACCTTCTCAATCTGTGAAACCCTGCCCCTCTCATTCATATTTACTATCGAAACGGAAATCCCTTCCTTTCCTGCCCGTCCGGTTCTGCCGGAACGATGTGTATAAGCCTCATTGTCATCAGGCAGGTTATAATTTATTATATGCGTCAGATTGTTCACATCCAGTCCCCGTGCCGCAACATCAGTAGCAACAAGTACATTAAGGTTTTTCTCACGGAATTTCTGCATCACATAGTCTCTCTGTGCCTGGGTAAGGTCGCCATGAAGGGCCTCTGCATTATAACCGTCCCTCATCAGCCACCTTGCAACATCCTTGGTTTCCTGCCTTGTGCGGCAAAAAACTATCCCGTAAATATCGGGGTGGTAATCAACAACTCTTTTAAGAGCATTGTAACGGTCCTTTGCATGCACTACATGAAAAATATGTGTTACATTCTCAGCACCTGCGTTTTTTGTACCCATGGTGATCTCCAGGGGATTGTGCATATACTTTTTTGCAATTGCAACTATCCCTGAAGCCATTGTAGCGGAGAAAAGTAGAGTGTTTTTGTTTACCGGGGTCTGTGCCAGGATGGCATCAAGATCATCACGGAAACCCATCTTTAGCATCTCATCAGCCTCATCAAGCACAAGTGTGGAAACCAGTGACAGATCAATACGGTTACGCCTTATCAGGTCATGTATCCTGCCGGGCGTGGCAACAACAACATGAACACCTCGTTTCAATGCCCTTATTTGCTGATCCATTGGTGCACCACCATATACTGCAACAGTTTTAAGGCCTTTAACGTACTTGCCGAAGTTATCTATATCCCTGGTAATCTGCATGCAAAGTTCGCGTGTTGGACTTAATACCAGCAATTGGGGATAAACGGCATCAAGGTCGATATCTTCAAGTGCAGGAAGCCCGAATGCTGCTGTTTTCCCTGTCCCTGTCTGTGCCAGACCGATAATGTCACGTTTTTCGTTCAATAAAACAGGAATTACTTTTTCCTGTATCGGGGTGGCAATTTCAAATCCCAAAGCTTCGATTCCCAAAAGAATTTCCGGCGAAAGCCCCATCTCTTTAAATAACATAATAAATTGTTTTTTGAGGTCTTCCCGAATCTTCTATCACCGATGATGGCAGGTTAACCCGTAATTAATAAATTCCAAATTGATGTTATTCCAAACATCTGCCTTTCCATCTGCCATATTCTGCAGATTCATCAGGATTCGATTGTAAAATAGGGTGAGATATTCTAAAACCGGCAGGATTGTTCAACTACATCTTTTGTTAAATGCGGTGCAAAGATAATAAAAATTTCCGACATTATTACTTCTACCTGTAACCAAACTGAAAAACCCATAACCATGAAAACCCTGTTTATCATACTACTCGCAGCAACCACCCTGTTGATCAACTCATGCACACCACGCACAGAGGCCGGAAAGGATTCTTTTATTGTCAGCCTCATCTCTGAGATGACCCTTGAAGAGAAAGTGGGACAGATGATGCAGGTTACAATCGACGTTGTTACTGAAGGAGACAATATATACTCAAGTTATGAACCCGTAAGGCTGGACATGGAACTTCTGAGGGAATATCTGGTGACCTACGGGGGAGGATCAATACTTAACACGCCCAACACCGTGGCACATAACCGCGACCTCTGGCTTGAGCTGATCAGTACCATACAGCAGGTTGCCACAGAAGAGACGCGGCTCAGCATCCCTGTCATTTACGGTATTGATGCAATCCACGGCTCAACCTACATTGCCGAAGCAACAATGTTCCCCCAGCAGATCGGCATGGCAGCTACCTGGAACCCGGACCTTGTTGAAGATGCTGCGGCAATAACCGCATATGAAACCCGTGCAGCGGGAATTCCATGGAACTTTTCGCCCGTACTCGATCTGGGCTCTGACCCCAGGTGGGCAAGACAGTGGGAAACATTCGGCGAGGACCCATATCTTACGAAGGTAATGGGAATAGCAATGATCAACGGTTACGAGGGTAAAGACAATGATATTTCTGATCCGTTCAGGTTGGCATCCTGCCCCAAGCATTTCTACGGCTATTCGATGCCATTCTCAGGAAAGGACCGTACTCCCGTTTACATCCCGGAGATGGACCTCAGGGATAAGCATCTGCCCCCTTTCCAGGCAGCGATAGATGCAGGCGCCCATACCATCATGCTTAACTCGGGGCTTGTAAACAACATATCAGTGCACGCCAGCAAAGAGATCATCACAGATCTCCTTAAGGAGGAGCTTGGTTTCGGGGGACTGGTACTGACGGACTGGGCCGATATAGAGAACCTTTATACAAGGGACAAAATAGCCGCCTCATCGAAAGAGGCAATTAAACTGGCAATAAACGCTGGTGTTGATATGAGCATGATACCATACAATTACAGAGATTTTCACAATAATCTCGTTGAGCTCGTCAATGAAGGGGAAGTGGCAGTGTCGCGGATCGATGATGCAGTGTACCGGATCATTTAACCCGCTATATGAATTTGGCCACGGATTAAGTTATTCATCGGTAGAGTACAGTAACCTCATGATAAATAAAGAGACCCTTGGCCCTGGAGACCAGCTGGACGTAACAGTCGATGTTTCTCACCTGTCAGGGCCTGATTTGAAAGAGGTGGTCAAACTTTACAGTTCACAGCTCGTAGCCTCGATAACACCCGATGTAAGGCGCCTCAGGGCATTTGAGAAGACCAGCCTGCAGCCGGGCGAAACAAAGACCATCGAATTCACGCTCGACCCGGAGGATATTTCATTTATCAACCTGGCGAACCGGAGAGTGACCGAAGCAGGCGAATTTGTGATCACTATAGCAGGAATGACAACCACTGTCACAGTAACAGAAGACATCTTCTTTGACTGACCCCGGTAGTGCCGGCACCGGACAAAGGGCGGGGACATACCGTGTCGGCTATCCAGGGGGAAAAGCATTTGAACCGTGATTCCCAAAAACTATGTTGTAAAGCAACTTTCCCCTTTCGGAGAAATTGACGCATTTTGCTATTTTTGCGGCTCACAGGATGTACCCCGTAGGATATGGATATCAGGTTTTTTGCAACAACCCTTTTCTTGCTAATGTTATTTTTCGAACCGGCAGCCGGAGTATCGGGTGCCTCCAACTATTCAAATTACGATCGCAAGACAGTCAGTGCCGTAAGGGTCTCAACCCCGCCGGTAATTGACGGAAAGCTGGATGATGCAGTGTGGCAAAAAGCCGAACCTGCAACCGGGTTTGTGATGTACGAGCCACACAACGACAGGCCCGCCTCTTTCGGCACATACGTCAGGGTGGTCTACAACGACAGGGCAATTTACGTGGGCGCTATGATGAAGGACCCTGATCCCGCTGCCATACTGACCGAACTGGGACTTAGGAACACGGGCAACAGTTTGAACGCGGACAGGTTCTGGATAAATATCAACCCCTTTGATGACGGGATTAACGGGTTCACCTTCGAGGTATCTGCATCGGGGGTGCAGACCGACATAAACCTCTCGGGCTCGGGCGGGAGCACTTCGGGTAGCCGGCGAGGCGACTCCTCATGGGATGCAGTCTGGAAGAGCGAGGTCCGGATAACTGTTGATGGCTGGATCGCCGAGATCGAGATTCCCTGGTCGGCACTCAGGTTCCCCAAAACTGAAGTCGCGGAATGGGGAATAAACTTCTGGCGCGAGGTGAGGCGAACCCGCGAGACATCAAGCTGGAACTTCGTAAACCGGAGAGTGGGCGATCCTCTCAGATTCATGGGTGTGCTTACCGGTATTGACGGGGTGACTCCTCCCCTGCGGCTTGGATTCTTTCCCTATGCCACCGGTTATGTCGAACATAACAGTATTCAGCAAGGCTGGGGCAATACCCAAAGCCTGGGAATGGATGTCAAGCTGGGAGTCAGTCAGAATTTTACACTTGACATGACACTTATACCCGATTTTACCCAGGTTCAATCAGATGCGCGTGTATTGAATCTGAGTCCCCATGAGGTACAATATGATGAACAGAGGCAGTTCTTTACCGAAGGGGTCGAGCTGTTCGGAAAGGCCGAACTGTTCTACTCCAGACGCATCGGTTCAACACCCAGTGGATACCGGGAGGCATACAGGGCTGCCAGCGAAGATGAGATGGTCGTGGAGAATCCCATGGAGACAATGCTTATCAACGCTTCCAAGGTTTCGGGGAGGACGGGACGGGGACTGGGCATCGGGGTGTTCAATGCGATGACGGCTCCGGGCCGTGCAGTAATACAGAATGTCAATACCGGCGACACCCGGTACCACACGACCCAGCCCTTCACGAACTACAACCTGGTGGTGGCCGAACAGACGCTGCCCAATAACTCGTTCGTCAGCCTTGTCAACACCAATGTGGCAGGATCGGCCGAGGGCTATACAGCCAATGTGACGGGGACCGAATTCAGGTTCTTTGACAACAGCAACCTTTACAGCGTAAGGGGGTCGGGCGCCCTGAGCCAGCAATACTATTCAGCGGATGACAACAACTTTGGCTACAAGTACAATATCGAAGCCGGCAAATATGGGGGAACCTGGCAATACAACTACTCAAGGAGGGTTATTACCGATACCTACGACCAGAACGACATGGGGTTCTTGCGGCGCAACAACCTGGTCGACAACGATATCTCGCTAAGTCACAATATATTCGAACCCTTCTGGCGCCTGTTCACCCTTACCAACAGCTTTACCGCAACTTACTCGACGCTTTGCCGGCCCGGTGAATTTACCCGGCTTGACCTGGCATATAACATAAGAGCACTTTTTGACACAAGGTTCTTTGCCCTGATGAGGGCAGGATACCAGCCTGCGGGCGAGAGGGACTATTTTGAGCCCCGGGTGCCCGGGCGGTTCTATGAGACCGGACAGGCCTGGAATATCTTCCTTATGTATTCGACCGATTACCGCAAACGGCTCTATTTTGACGGAAACATGAGCTACAACCGCACCTTTACAATTCACCGGCAGGAGGGTTACGGCGCAGAGATCCGGCCCACTTTCAGGGTAAACGACAGGGTAAGGCTGAGTTACGGCATCAACTACAACGTGAAACGGAACGATGCAGGCTATGTCATACATACTGCACCCGACTCGGTCTATTTCGGACTGCGCCCCTCAAAAACAATTACAAACACCCTGAGATCATCCACTGTATTCACCAACGACCTGTCCCTCAGCTTCGACCTGCGCCATTACTGGTCGAGGGTTAACTATACGGGGGACTACTTCCTGCTTTCAGACCAGGGCAGGCTCGCCCCTCTCACGAACGACCTGCGGGCACCCGACATCAATTACAACGCCTTCACCATCGACATGATGCTCACCTGGCACTTCGCGCCCGGCAGCCAGCTGACGGTACTCTGGAAAAATGTGATCGACAACAGGGNCAGTAACATTATGAACAACTACATTGACAACCTCAGGCACATAGCCGGCCAGCCCCAGATAAACGGCCTCTCGTTGAGAATTCTCTACTACCTCGATTACAACACCCTGCAACCACTCCTGCCCGGCAGGAGCTGACCAGGTTGGATCTAACAGTTTCATGCGGTCAGGAGTACAGGAGTGAGCGGTATAAGATGAGCTGAGAAGGTATATGTAGCATGGGGCAAGCCAGGTTAACCTTTAGGCTGGCAATTGTTTATCCCGGCTCAGCCGGCCCCGGTGGTGCTATGAAATGTTTTCGATCTTACAAAAATCCTCTCATAATCTTGATTTCTCAACCGCTTATTGTTAATTTGCGATCAGATACCCCAAAACAAAATAACTATGAAGACCACATTCGGACCGCAAAAACTGATGTTCCCCTGCCCTACCGGGCTTATCGTTACAGGGACCATGGAAAAGGCAAATATCGTGACAATAGCATGGATAAGCCTGCTTACCAGCTCCCCTCCTACCATAGGGATCTCGGTAGGAACCCGCGGTTTCTCGGGAAACGAGATCAAAAAGAACGGCGAATTCACCGTCAACATCGCTTCGGTTGATATCATGGTGGAGGCGGACTTCTGCGGAATAACTTCTGGCCGTAATGTCGATAAATTCGCCGAAACCGGTCTCACGAAGATGGAATCAAAGATCTTAAAATCGCCAATTATAAAGGAATGCCCGCTGAACCTCGAATGCGTACTTGTTGAGTCCGGCATTTTCGGTTCCACCAACCATTTTGCCGGCAAGATAGTCGAAACTCATATCGATACCGATAAGCTCCGGGACAGCGGCGACTACACCACCTTCAACATTGCGGCAATCAACCCCCTGATATACATAGGCGGCGCCAGAGAATACCGCAAGGTAGGCGAAAAGGTAGGGGATGCCTACACTATAGGAAAGACAATTTCCCGGAAACCTGATTAGCAGCCTGTAAGAACAGCCTGTATCCCGCCGGCACATTCCCGGCCTGCCGCGGCATGCNGCTAAAAGCTTCAATGCAGGTTCTCCTGTCAGAAAATCCGCGGCTCAAAACCGGGAGGGTTAAGAAGGTAGGCGCTGTCAGGAAAGCTACGCTACCCCGGATATAGCGATCCCTGTAAGCCGGGATCCCTGAAAATTCTTATCACCGCACCTTCAACAAGAGATTCCACCAGCCTCCCCCACTGGAACAGGTCGCCATAGGCCTCTTCTTCATGACTAGTTTCAAAACTTACCCGCTCTTCATAAGCTGTACCTGAATTGTTAGTGGCGTAAGCCCTCACGTAGTAAGTTCGCTGATGAACATTCCATGGAGCTCCAAACAACACCGCGAGCAGTGATTTCAGCTCCCCCGTCACTGGTTATATTTCCTCCCCCGGTAGCTGCGGTTTCAATCTCCATCTCTCTTATTGATGTGCTAAGGCTTGTCGCATTTTTTGCTTTGGTAACCTCGGTTTGGATACTGTATAAGAGCTACTTAGAATTATCTGGTAATGGCAAATGCAGTACATGTAAAGACATAAGTATATAACTTCCACCGAGAGTTATCAGCTGAACAACCTTGATAAGCTGCAGGAGCGGATTAATAATTATCATCCCTTACAGGTTAAATAAAAAATGAATAATAATCGTTAAATTTACAGAACCAATTATACAGTAAATCATGAACACAGCAGCATTAAAAAAAGAGCTTCACAGCTACATTGAGAAAGCGGACAACAGGTTCCTGAAAATGGTTTATGCTTTGGCTAAAAGTTACGAGGATGAAGAAGCTATTGTTGTTGGATATGAGGTCGATGGTACACCTATAACAAAGGAAGCCCTTATAAAAGAAGCCAGAGAAGCTTCGGCACAAGTTAAGTCCGGGAATTACATCACCCAGGAAGACCTGGAAAAAAAGGTGGAAAATTGGTAAGGAAAAAACTTCCTGTTCGATGGTCACCAAATGCTAATCAGAGGCTTGATAGCATCTACGACTATATTGCTGAAGACTCAGTAAGTGCAGCCAGATATGTTAAAAAGTCCTTGGTTCAACTAGGAGGAAGCCTGGGTCACTTCCCGGAAAAATACTCCAGAGAAGAATACCTGGCTAATGAACCGAAAAACTACCGGTCGATAACCAAGTGGCGGTACAAGATTATTTATGAGGTAACTGACGAGTATGTGATTATCATTAACGTCTTCAATACCAGTCAACACCCTTCCAAAATAAAAAGGGGTAAGTAAAAATCCCTCGCCTTCCTGCTTCCAACCCTTCTGCAGCTAAAGCTTAACCCCCTTAATCAAAGAAAAGCCTTCTCCACCCACAGTCAGGGTAAGATCCTCATGGGATTCCGGCATAAACATACTTTCTTTTAAATGAGGTCTTTTTAACTAAAAAACTACAAAATAAATGTTCAATAAAAGGGTGAAATGCTATTTTAGATAGAGAAAGACGTTCTTTGAATGGTATTTAGGCGCAGTTAAGGATGCCGCGAAAGGGTGAAAAAGTTGCGTAAATTGGTATGATTACGGAGCGAGTTTAACCTAAAAAGCCATCTGGAGTTATAAGATCGTTAATGAAATCACTTCTGACACCGTTATTATCCTTGATGTTTTCCATACCAGCCGAGACCCCGGCAACCAGAAGCAAATAAAAAAATAAGTCTAATATATTTTACCTCCACGCTGATTTATCTTTCAGATGTTACCACAATTAATCAATTATGGTCTCTTGCAGCAATAAGGTGTTTCAATTGTATTTCCGGTTAATTCGATCTACTATCAGGGATCCAGACTAAGGAAATGGTGTCCATTCTGCCTGGTAGTTAAGGCCACGCTTATCGCGGAATTTTTCATCCTGTTCCCGCTGCTGGTTTCAATCTCCATCTCCCTTATTGATGTGCTAAGGCTGGCCGCTTTCTTTACCATGGTCGCAGCGGTTTGGATACTGTATAAGAGAAATTATGTCAACAGTTACAGGTTCCCGAGACAGCACAAGGTACGTGATATCGAATTAAGGACGGCACTTGACCAGCATGAGATCAGCAGGCTGAGGGACGAACAGACACTCGTGCCGGTTGTGCTCGGAGAGGAGGAGAAACTCATTGAGGAGATCATCAGCGCACTGCTGATCCGTAATTCAGAAGGAACAAATATTCCTCTGACGACGCTGGTCAACCTGGAAAGGGAAATAAGTTACAGCACCATTTCAGCCTGAANGGGAGGTAAATACATACCGGTAATTTTCAATGATCCAGGCAACAGACCTGCAATGCTTGCAAATAATATTGACGAAATTGTAAGGCAGGTATAGAACATAAAAAAAACGGTAAAACCAATAATCACATCATGAAGCAGTTTGTTTAAGTAAACGGCAGTCAGGATCAAATTACCTGTTGCCCTGGTGATTCAGGTGCAGAGTAAATATAAGATTTTTTTAACATTTTAATCCCGACCAGGCATGACAAATTACCGTCTTTTTTCCCTACCTTTACTTAGCCAGNTTAATTCATAAACTTAGAGATTACCTTTANCCATTGTACTTTGGGGATAATAATTTTTCGCTGCAAAGATACCAGGCCACTAACTTTCATGAAGATGCAAATATTTAAGAATTAATGAGGTTAGATAATAAAATTAACCGGNNGAAAATAATGATAAAGAATTTACTATTTTTCGACTATATCCAAGGCAAGCCTACGAGGTATTTCACCCAAAAATTCACACTTTGTGTGACCGTAATTTAATATAATTATTTTTTATTTGACCCCGGGAGATAAAGGATATAGAGTATTCAAGGGTGGAGTTAAACCAAATTTACCCTTTTTAATAGTCTTGTTCAAAAATCCGAATGAATCCGGGTTGAAAATTTCAGTTTGGATATTTAAGTAGCAAATTTTTCCCCTTTTGGGAAAGAGCCCTTCGGGGAAAGTGAAGTTCAAAGTTCACAAACAAAATATCATTAACATGTTATCATTAATGGCTCTTTAAGCGCCTGATTATTTTTACAACAATGAAAAAAACAGTTATAGGAATATTTGCCCATCCTGACGATGCTGAGATACTATGCACAGGAACTTTATCATTATTTGAAAGGGCAGAATGGTCAGTTCATATTGCCACCCTTGCTACTGGTGATAAAGGTACTGCTGTGTACAACCGGAACGAAATTAGCAGGATAAGAAAGCAGGAGGCAACCGAATCGGCCGGGCTTATCAACGCATCCTATCATTGTCTTGATTTTGAAGATGCTTATATTTTCTATGATCGTGAATCAATAAATAAAACATGCGCCCTGATAAGGAGAATAAAACCATCGGTTGTTTTCACTTCACCCCATTCTGACTATATGGTCGATCATGAAATGACCAGCCTGATAGTCCAGACAGCATGTTTTTGTGCAGGTATGAAAAACCTGGAGGTGGATGAAAAGCCTTTTGAACCTGTTCCTTATCTTTATTATTGTGATCCCCTGGAGGGTAAAGATAAATTTGGCAATAATGTTGAACCTTCAATATACGTGAACATCTCCAGCGTTATAGAAACAAAAACAAAAATGCTTGAATGCCACAGAAGTCAGAGGGACTGGCTGAAGGCACATCATAAAGTAGATGAATATATCCTTTCAATGCAAGGATATGCTAAAAGAAGAGGGAAAGAATCAAATACTGAATATGCCGAGGGTTTTATACAACATCTTGGTCACGGATATCCTCAGAATAATGTTCTGGAGGAATTACTGCCGGGATTTGTTGTCACAAGGCAATCATTAACTAAACAAAAGAAACAATAACCATGGCAAGAAAATTAAGTATGTTAGCACCGGATTGGTGGGATTTCACTACTCTTAATGATGAAATATTAAATGATGCGGCAAAGTTAACTCCAAAGGATATGCTTCAGCTTTCCAGAGAAGGCTTTAAAGTTGTACTTTATGATACACTTGAAGATTTTTACCTGGCAGAAGCTCTTGAATACATTACTGCATGGAAACAGTCAACACCCAATAATCCTGTAGGGATTTGCGGGCCAATAGGTCCGACAGAACAACTTCCTTTGGTAGCCCGTTTGGTTAACGAATTACAAATGGATCTGTCTAATGCACATTTTTGGGGCATGGATGAATGGTATGCTGATGGTAAAGAAGTTGATATTTCACATCCTTTATCATTTGAAAAGGCTAACAAAGAATTATGCTTTGACAGGATGGACAAAAAATACAGGATTCCCGAATCAAACCTTCACTTTCCAAAGGCAGATACAAATGAATACACAGCAACCTGGGAAAGCGGTATCCGGTGTGCCGTAATGCAAGGGGGACAAGGGGACATTAAACATTGGGCATTTAACGATCCTGTGAAAAGAGTGGGGAAATATAAGGATAATCCTCCACCAGCTGAAGAATATAAAAAGCTTTCAACGCGAATAGTTGATCTGCATCCGGTAACATGTATGCAAAATGCACGAACCAGTTCAGGTGGCATAGTTACAGGAGTCCCAACACAAGCTATTACCGTAGGTCCTGCTCAAACATGGAAATCAGAGAAAGTATCAATCTGGCATGCAGGAGTACATGACAATCCTTTCGGACAGAGACTGACAGCATTTATGATTGGCAAGAAAATAATTGACAGCTCAGTACCCATGTCTTTACTGGCAGATCACCCGAACGTACAATTTAATTTTTACAGAGGCGGAATTGGTATTTGTGCAACAGAAATGCACTAATATTATTTGTTTTCCATATTTACCATATTGCTTCTGACAGTAACCACTTTATATCCGACGGCTCTAAACCCAGGAATGAATTTGTCCCACTGCAACTCATCGCAGCAAGATGCGAGTAAACGAGCCATGATAAATAATTCTGACATTACAATGTTCATTGACTGGCGAGTTCTGTCTTCATCCCTGCCATCCTGCAGGAGGGTTGAATGGAAGATCAGAAATCAAAAAATATGATTCCGACCTCCAGGTTGGAATGAAATTGGCGAAACGATCTGTGCTCTTGGTTCAGGATTGTCAATTTCAAGGATCTTCTTTACTGCAAAAACTGATTTTCCTGATATACAGCAAGAACCTGATAAATTGATTCTATTTAAAACTTATTTAATATCAATATTCTGATCTGCAGATTTGTCAGCAGCAAAAACTGCTTTATGTGTTATCATAGCATCTGCAAGGCTGGTTAACGGCATTTCTTCATTCTCATCAATGGCTTTAAAGAAGGCCTCAAACTGCGTCTGATAAGGATGATCAGATACATCACCTGAATCAAGCATGCTCATTGAAAGTTCACTCCATTTATTTTTGTTGAGAGCGCCCAGCTGAGCTGAATAAAACTTGTTGTCAAGAATAGTCCCCTCACTTCCAACAAGATGAAATCTGAAATAATATGGTTGCAGACAATCGATAACAGAAGCAACCTTACCGACAGCACCATTTTTGAATTTAACTATAGAAACGGAGGTTGAAGGATATTCATATTTCAAAAAATCTTTATTGGAAGAATTTGTTGCATAACTTTTGATAGTATCAATTTCGCTACCCATACATAATAAAAGAGCATCCATAGCATGGCATCCCGCTGACAACAGACTGCTTCCTGCAGCCTCCTTTTTGGTATTCCAGCGAAATTGAGGATACCAGGGGCCTATGCCATGATAATAATCAACTTCTCCGTAATGGATCTCTCCCAGCAGGCCTTTATCAATGATTGCTTTTATAGTGAGCAGCTGACTTGAAAACCTGCATTCGAAACATACACATGCTTTCACACCAGCAGTTTTAACAGCTTCTTCAACAGCCAGGCAGTCATCCCATGTTAATGCAACTGGCTTTTCGATGATCATATGCTTGCCTGCCTTTGCTGCTGCTATGGCCTGTTTTGCATGATCAGAGGGATAGCTGCAAATTGACACGATATGAAGATCAGGATCCGCAAGCATTTCATTAAGATCGTTGTAAACCTTGATTTTCACCCCGTGTTTGGCGCTTAACTCAGTCTCATCCAGTCCCCTTGATGAATAAACCGAGGTAACCTGTGCATAAGAAGTATTATTAACCGCTTCAATGTGAGCCCCTGCAGCCCAGGAATAACCTATAATACCAATGTTGTACTTTTTCATAATTTTCTATTATTTAAAATTAGTCCTCTTTTTTTAATCATAAATGAACATGAAATTTATCATCTTTAATTAAACACAGACAAGATGAAAAAAATTGACTTCATCAATTTTGCATGCATTATTCAGTTCTTTTTGAAATGTTAATCGAATTTGTAATTGACTTCATCAATTACACATGCATTATTCAGTTCTTTTTGAAATGTTAATCGAATTTGTAATTGACTTCATCAATTTTGCATGTAGATCTTAATGCTCTGTAGAAATGTTTATCAGTTGCAAAATTCATGGGAAAACCTCATCAGCCTGTTTCAATCAAAAGAATAATAGTCGTGCATGAGGTTTCAACGGATTCAAAAACAATATTACCTAACCATGATTAATTAACTTAATGACAAACACGCTACATTCTATGGATAATATAAGTTAAAGTGAAGCGATTTCCGGTTCAATCATAAATTTACAAAAAAATCAAACATAAAAACACTTTTTCATTTAACTACTATTTCTCCTTCGGCTATCCGGCATATAATATCCCCATACCTGAAAGTGGAAAGGAATAAATCCTGATTCAGAAACTATTAATTCACTATAAGGTTCGGTGAACACCTGTAGCGGGTCTTCATCAATACCTTTTACGGAAAGGAAAGGCACCATTTTACCAATACTTGTTTCAATCAGCCCCAGGAGTTTGTGTACAGGAAATTTTCCCGGAAAAAAAGGATTGATCTGATATCAAAAAATACAAGCTCATAGCCGGCACTACCGAACAGTTGACCGATAAACGAACGCCCGATCTTACCGGCTCCGAAAGGTACTGGTTGAAGCAAACATAAGGGCACTTTAAAATTTCGATATGGCTATGGTTTCTCTTATATCTGATCCGTACAGGGAAACTTCAGCCTTTGGTGCAAAAATACAATTTGAGGATTAAGCTGTGCCGAGATGCATGGACCGGGTTATTAATAATGCTGATGATATTAAGAAATTAAATATTCCCGATGCATATAAGAATGAAAGAACACTTGACCGGATAAAAGGGGCAGAAGCTTTTACAAAACTACTCAAAGGGGAGGTGCCGGTAATAGGATGGATAGAGGGGCCTCTTGCTGAAGCCTGTGATCTTGGAGGAAAAGTCAAACTTCACATCTGCGGTAACATTACTCATTTATTACCATCAATAAAAGAAATAAATGCCGATATTGTCGACCTTGACTGGCAGGTCAGTCTTAATGATGCTTTTGAACAGCTGGGGCACGAATCCGTTTTATGCGGGAATGGCAATAAACCTTATAAAGTGATCATCCTTACTACAAAAAGGATATTTAACAAAGTCAGATATTTTGGATGATAATGTTCCCGGTCTTACCAGACAATTAATTTTTGTCTGTAACATAAATGGATACAGTTATGTGGGACTGGCTCGTATTGCCGGGAGGGTTCTGCCTCCTTATACCGGGTGCTAATTTTCTGGTTAACAGTGCCTCATCGCTTGCCGGCAGGTTGAAGATTCCAAACATTGTCATTGGTCTGACCATAGTCGCATTCGGAACATCCTCTCCTGAAATGATCGTCAATATCATCGCTTCAGTAGAAGGACGCTCTGAAATTGCCATGGGAAATGTGATAGGAAGCAACATTTTCAATATTCTTCCTATCCTGGGAGTAACGGCTATAATCTCACCGCTTGTTGTGAAAAGCAGTACTACATGGATCGAGATCCCGTTCAGCTTGCTTACAGCCGCAGTGGTTTTTATTCTGGCTTACCTACTTTATGCCGGACCGGGTGTAAGGACCTTGAGCAGAACAGACGGGATCATTCTGCTGGTTTGGCTATCTGCTCTTTTTGATATTATCATAAAATAAAGAATAGTTAAATGTTATGGAGAAAGAATTTAACAGGTATTACAAACACGGAATTTATTTTATAACTTTGTGTTTAATTATTAACATAATCATAGTTAATGAATATAGCACAAGTAGTTGAAAAACTGATCTCACAATCTCCATTCCTGGAGGAAGCTTTAACCGACAACCTGATAAATGTCTCTTCTTTGGCCCGGAAATTAAGGCCGGAGGTTGAAAAGATACTTAAAAAACCTGTTCAGGAAGGTGCTATAGTTATGGCCATAAACAGACGTGCACCAGGATACTATTTTAAGATCAGCAAAGGCATAAAGACATTCATGAGTAAGCTTGGCGACATTATTGTTCGTTCAGATTTGAGTGACTACAGCTTTGAAAATTCCCCTACCCTAATTGTATGCCAGAGAAACCTGATGGATGAGATCAGGCCTGAAAAAAACGTCTTTTGTACCTTTTCACAGGGAGTTTATGAGACAACTATAGTGGCAAGCAATTCACTCGACCAGGTAATTGAAAGAATATTCATCCGTGAAAAAATGCTTTCGCAGAAGTCAGGGCTTGGTTCTGTCACAATACGCCTGCCGGAAGACAATGCAGAAATTTCTGGAGTATACTATTACATACTCAAAAACCTGGCATGGGGGGGGATCAATATATGTGAGATAATATCCACCACAAATGAGGTGAGTATTGTGTTTGCAGAAGAGGATGTGCACAAAGCCTTTCCCATACTTTTAAGTCTGAAGAAACCACATATCTGAATTCTCAATCATATCCGGTTTATATAATTAACCGGTATACCTGGAATAAATGAGCTAACTTTGCTAAACATTATTAACGGAATATTAATCTGATTACATAATGCATACTATTCATCCCATATACGAGATTCTAAAAGCCCGGGTGCTGGTTCTGGATGGCGCCATGGGCACGATGATACAGCAGCACCGCCTCGATGAGCAGGGATACCGGGCAGAAAGATTTGCATCCCACCCGTCATCATTAAAGGGAAATAATGACCTGCTGAATATTACCAGGCCTGAAATCATAAAAGAGATCCACAATAAATTTCTTGAGGCTGGCGCTGATATTATTGAAACAAACACCTTCAATGCCAATGCCATTTCTATGGCCGACTATGAGATGTCTCACCTGGTTAGGGAGATAAATACCGCCGCGGTTAAGCTGGCAAAAGAATCAGCTGCAGTTTTTACAGTCCGCAATTCGTCAAAACCCCGTTTTGTTGCCGGTGCAATCGGCCCCACCAACAAGACGGCAAGCATGTCGCCTGACGTGAATGATCCGGGTTACAGGGCCGTAAGCTTCGACGACCTTAAAGATGTTTACTACCAACAGGCTGAAGCCCTTCTCGATGGCGGTGCGGACCTGCTTCTTGTCGAAACAGTATTTGACACCCTGAATGCAAAGGCGGCACTGAGTGCAATCAACCAGCTGTTCCGCGATAAGCGGACATCCCTTCCTGTAATGCTCTCATTCACCATTACCGATGCGAGCGGCCGGACTCTTTCGGGACAAACGCTTGAGGCCTTTATCTATTCGGTTTCTCATTTTCCCCTTCTGAGTATCGGACTTAATTGTGCAATGGGTGCTAAAGAGCTGAGTGCTCATATTGAAGAACTGAGCAGCCGTACAGAATTTTTCACCAGCATTTACCCTAATGCGGGACTTCCCAATCAGCTGGGCGAGTATGATGAGCGGCCTGAAGAGATGTCTGTTCATATTAAAAAATTTCTTGACAAAAACCTGGTCAATATAATAGGCGGTTGTTGCGGTACTACTCCCGATCATATAAGGATCTTCGCTCAGCTGGCTCAGAAAGCAGAGGCCCGGAAACCGCCGGTTATTGAGCCTGCCCTCAGGCTTAGCGGACTGGAGGCTCTGCCGGTTTTTGCCGGCAGCAATTTCATTAATATAGGCGAGAGAACTAACGTGGCGGGCTCAAGAAAATTTGCCAGGCTTATCAGGGAAGAGAAATATGAGGAGGCACTGGCTATTGCGAGAGAGCAGGTTGAGAACGGAGCACAGGTGATTGATGTAAATATGGATGATGCCATGCTGGATGCTGAGAAGGCCATGGTCAGATTTC
>SL_3KL_010_SEDDRAFT_10001917_pt1 | contig 19025 bp, 17 predicted proteins | sample SodLakKL_010_SED_2_FD_10381 | JGI IMG/M metagenome (IMG submission 10381) | reverse complement strand
GCAAATACCTGAACAATTCAGCCGGGTCACGTGCACCAAACCAGGCATCCACCTCCGGGATCTCCTGCCGAAGTGTTTCCCTGTATCTTTCCGACAGGCAACCCGTAACGATCACTTCGCGCACGAGTCCTTTTTTGCGTGCATCGACCACCTCCAAAATGGCATCGATGCTTTCCTCTTTGGCATCGTTGATAAACCCGCATGTGTTGATGACCACAATATCAGCTGCATCCGCTCCTTCATGCATCAGGTAAAAGCGGTCTTCAGGCAACCGGCCCAGGACTTTTTCAGAGTCTACAAGATTTTTTGAACACCCGAGGGTAATGAATTTGATGGTGGTCTTTTTTTTTGTCACAGGCGGTTTCATGATTGAAACAAGGTTTCCACAAAGGCCTCCCTGTCAAAAATCTGGAGGTCGTCGATGTGTTCCCCAACGCCAATGTATTTGACCGGAATGCTGAATTGATCGCTTACCCCGATCACTACGCCACCTTTGGCCGTACCATCAAGCTTGGTAATGGCCAGGGCATTGACCTCGGTCACCGAAACAAATTGCCTGACCTGCTCGAAGGCATTTTGCCCGGTAGAACCATCCAAAATCAGCAACACTTCATGGGGCGCCCCGGGTACAACCTTCTGCATCACACGCCTGATCTTGCCCAGTTCATTCATCAGGTTCACCTTGTTGTGCAAGCGTCCGGCCGTATCCATAATGACCACATCCGCATCTTGCTTCCTGGCATATTCGAGGGTTTCATACGCGACAGATGCCGGATCGACTCCCATGCCCTGCGACACCATCGGAACGCCGGCCCTTTCCGACCAGATAGTGAGCTGGTCCACTGCAGCTGCCCTGAAGGTATCAGCCGCACCCAGCACAACTTTCTTTCCGGCCAGTTTAAACTTGTGGGCGAGTTTGCCAATGGAGGTGGTTTTGCCCACCCCGTTTACACCCACCACCATGATCACATATGGCCTTTCATTGCTTTCAGAAAGGATGCCGCTAAAGTCACCTGCCTTGTTTTCAAACAACAAAGCGGTGACCTCCTCGCGCAAAATCCTGTTCAACTCTTCGGTGCCCAGGTATTTATCGCGTGCTACCCGGTCTTCAATGCGCTTAATGATTTTAATGGTGGTGGCCACTCCTACATCAGAACTGATGAGGATCTCTTCCAGCTCGTCCAGTACAATGGCATCTACCCTGGAACGCCCGGCAACGGCTTTGGAGAATTTTGATAAGAAACTGGAGCGTGTCTTTGTCAAGCCCTTGTCCAGCTTCTCTTCCTTGTTCTTTGAAAAGATGTCAAACAAACCCATGATGGCGCAGACGGCGAGTCTGTTTATTTTTTCTGGGCAAAATATTCCTTCACCTTTTCGGCGGCAACAATGTTTTCTTCGAAGGTGTAAGCGCCCGACTTTTCAGATTTCTGCATCCGGATCACTTTGGCAAACCCTTTGCCGCTTCCGGTTTTTAATGACGCAACTACTTTCTTTGCCATATCTAGATAATTTATTTGATTTCCTTATGAATGGTCATCCGGCGCAATATGGGATTGTACTTTTTTATCTCCAGGCGATCGGGTGTGTTCTTTTTGTTCTTCGTGGTAATATACCTGGAAGTTCCCGGCATCCCGCTGTCTTTGTGTTCGGTACACTCCAGAATAACCTGATGCCTTGCTTCTTTTGATTTCTTGGCCATGATTGTTCGACTTAATGTTTTTCAGGAGCGCAAAGATACACTTTTTTCATCAATACGCGCAAATAAAAAGGATTGATTTTGGTTTTTATGCCTGTTTTTATATTTTTGCAGACAGGACTAGTTTTTTTCCGGGATTTTCCTTAGACATCCTGAGGATCATCCCGTTCATTTTAAAACCCAAAGAAAACCATGACCCAATCCGATGCCCAAGTAATTGCACTCACTTATGAGCTGCGCGAAGGAGGACCAGAAGGAGAATTACTGGAATCTGTAAAAAAAGACCAGCCCATTGAGTTCCTGTTTGGAACCGGCCGCCTGAATCAGAGTTTCGAAAATAATGTAAAAGACCTTGATGAAGGACAACAATTTGAATTTTTGATCAAGGCCGACAAAGCATACGGACAGGTCAATGACAAAGCCATCGTTGATCTGCCCAAAAGCCTGTTTGTGATCGACGGGAAACTTGCCGAAGACTTGCTGGTTGAAGGAAACATGATCAACATGGAAGACCAGGAAGGCAACCCCCATCGTGGCAAGATCATGAAGATCGGCGAAGAAAAAGTAAAGATGGATTTCAATCACCCCCTGGCCGGCATGGACCTGCATTTTCAGGGCAAGGTGGTATCGAAACGAAAGCCCAGCCCGGAAGAACTGAGCCAGGGGTATGTAAAACCCCAATAAAAACCATTTTCCAAAACCTTGAATATTCAGGGACCTTCATGCGTTGGAGGTCCTTGTTTATTTGACAGCGTCCTGAGCGAGGCAATGTGAATGGTCACCCCGATGGCAATGACCAGCAAAAGCAACCGGATCCACAACTGGTTTACGGCAAAAATGGCCGAAATGCTGATGGTAACCCACAGCATGGCGATGGTTACCGCTTTTACCCTGGCCGTAGTTCCCCCATGGTCGCGGTAATTCCTGATATGCCTGCCAAAATACCGGTGGTTGACCAGCCAGTAATAGAACCGTTCAGAGCTTCGGGCATACAAATAGGCAGACAACAGTAAAAACGGAGTGGTGGGTAACAGGGGCAGGGGAATGCCCAAAACACCCAGGCCAAGGGACAGTGTTCCCGCCATAAGCAAAAGAAACCGCTGTATCGGGTTCAACTTTCGCCCAAAAGACGGTTTTTCTTCCTTCATGCAGAGAAGTTTAATATATTTGAATTGGTGTTGACAAGAAAATGGCAAAGGTCGTAAAAAATGCGTTACCATGGAAATGCAACCGGTAAGAGAAGATTCCTTTTTTCTGAGCAGTTCTACCAATCAGCGATTTTATGTTCAGAGCATACTGCCTGAAAAAAATAAAACCAAAGGGATTGTGGTCATCATTCCCGGCATGGCCGAACATGCCGGCCGGTACAGGGATTTTGCCTGCTTTTTGACGAAAAACGGCTTTGGTGTATATGCCTGCGATCACCCCGGGCAAGGCCAGACAGCCGGCAGTCCGGACAGAACGGGGTTTATCGAAGGCCACCGGGGCTGGCAGATCATGCTCGAAAATGTCCGGGCGTTGTACACCTTCATCCGGAAAAACAGGCCGGAAATTCCTGTATTTGTGTTTGGGCACAGCATGGGGTCGATCCTGGCCCGCCATTTCACTGCTTTGTATCCCGTCTATATCCAGGGATTGGTACTGTCAGGTTCATTCATGATGGGTGCATTGCCCCTTACCCTTGCCCTCACGCTGATCAGGCTGAAAATATTGTTTGAGGGTAGCAAAAAGAAAAGCAGGTGTTTCAACAAATTGTTTTACTGGAATTTTAACCGCCATTTTAAGGCACGACCCACCCTGTTTGAATGGATTTCATCCAGCAGAAAAGAAGTGGATCAATATGTGTCGGATCCCTTCTGCGGTTTTGAATATTCAAACGGGTTTTATCGTCACTTGCTCAAAGGGATTGCGGCCACAAAAAGGGCAGAGCATTTGCTGACTTACAGGAAGTCACTGCCGGTTCTGATCATGAGCGGCAAGGAAGATCCGGTAGGGCGTTTTGGAAAGGATGCCGTCAAGCTTCACAAAAAGTATTTTGATCAGAACTTTCAGAATCTTTCGCTGAAGATATTTTCCGGCAGGCATGAACTGTTGCACGAACAAAACAAGGAAGCCGTGTATGATTACCTGCTTGAATGGTTTGAGGACAGTCTCGGGGTGAAGTAAACAACCGGCATTCAGCAGCCGTCAGTCAGCAGTGAATACTGTTGATTGCATTTTGATGACCACTAAGCCCTGAAGATCAACAAGGGGATGGTACTCTGGTAGATCAGTTTCCGGGTAATCCCCGGATTGAACAGCCGCGCAAGCAAACCCCGTTTCCGGTTCACCATCGAAAACAGGTCTATGTTGTGCTTCTCCACAAAAGACTCCACTTCCTTCAGATCATCTTCCCCCTCCAATAGATGACATTTTACTTCAATGCCCTTATGCACCTTGCGAAAATAATCCTTCACATTGTCCATTTTCATCTCATCCCAGGTCTTGTCGGCATTCTTTGAAAAATGGATACAATGCACCTTGACGTGAAATTCTGAAACGATCGACAGCAAACGGCGTATGGCAACAAAATCTGAGTCATCAAACTCGGTGGCATAGGCAATGTTTTTCACTTCCTTTGACGCGTCATAGGCCGAGTGTTCAGGTATGGCCAGCACCGGAACCCGCGTTCTGTCCAACACCCGGTATACCACACTGCCGATGATGTCACTCTGTTTTTCGCCCTTGCCTTTGGTGCCCAGCACAATAATGCCGGGCTTATAATCCCTGGCCATGCGTGAGATCTCATCCTCGGTGATGCCTTCACGCAACGAATACCCCACTTTAACATGATTCATTTTATGCTTGGCGGCCACTTTGCGTATTTCATCCACAAAAGCCAGCAGGTTTTTGCGGGCGTTGCTTTCCATCTCGCGCAGGTTGATGTCCATATCCACCTGGATGCTGTAGGCATCGGTAATGGGAACAAGATCAACAATGGGGGCATAGTAGACATGCAGGATCTTGATGTCCGCCTTAAGTTTCTGAGCAAGGTTCAATGCATACAGGCAGGCATTCTTCGAATAATCCGAAAAGTCGACCGGCACGAGGATGCGCCGGATGTCTTTCGGATTTTTCTGTTTGGCTTTTTCCCGGGCCGTCTTCCATTCATTCATCAGCCGCAATGCCTTTTCCACATCCGATTCCATGATCTGAATTTTTACCCCTTCGGCAGGATCGCCCTGTATCAAATGGGCATTTTTAAGGTAACATTTAATGCCGGCATCTTCAAGACGTGCCTTGAGGACCTCTGCAGATGTATAGTGATCTGTAGCGATCGTAACCAGTTGTTCTTCCATTGCCCCATATTTTGATGACACATAAAATATATAAACATGTTATAAATATACGAGATTGTGCAGAAATATGCAAGCGGTGCTTGCATATTTCTGCACATCCATGTGGCCTGCGGCAAAAAACCCAAGCCGGCAGGTCCATGGTGAAACATCCTGATCAGAAATAATACACAGCGGTCAAAAGCAGCCGCAGATTTGCCACTTCGCTGTGGTCCCTCACCCTGCCCCTGCTGTCAGGTTCGCCATAGGCAGCAGCCGTATATTCAAATTCGGCACACAGCTCCATATTTCCTGAACGGAAGGTTATTGAAGGGGATACACGATAAAGATAGGCAATATGGCTTCCACGCCCATAATAATTCCCTGATATATCTTCTGTTGCACCATAATTATGGTTGTAGGCAAAGAACAGCCCTGGCCTGACCCTGTCGCCATACACAATATTGCCCCAAATGGACAAATGGTTGAGCGGAGTATATGAAACATGGCCGTTTTCAGGGTCAATGTGGCTTTCGGCATATCCACCCATGAGCAAGTGTTCACTCAGGTTCTGTCCATAAATTATTTTTGCCTTGATATCCCACCGGTCATCGAAATACCGGCCATAGGCCAACAACGCATAGGTGCCGATACGTTCATCCGTATAAATGTTATTCGCCGTGGTCTGCCTGGGTCGCAACATTTTATAATCAGCACCAAACCCAATGGTGGAATGCTCATAAAAACCTGTCCATTGCAGGTGCAGGTTGGGGAGCACTGCATTGCGGATGTATTCGGAGGTAGCCCCAAGGGGGCCGTCGCTGGCATAATCACGCTGACCAACCAGCGAGAACATCCACCTTGAATGATCTTTTCTGTAGCTTACGGTGGCCAACGGGTTCCGGATAAAAGGCTGGAAAGGTACGCCCGTATTCAGCGATACTATGGTGGGAAATACCTCGGCAACAAACAACGGATGCCAAAACTGTCCCAGCATAAGCCCCCAATGTTCCCATTGCATGTTTACATAAGCATGCCTTAGACGAAACCCGTTGATGTCGGCATTGGTTACCCCGGTAAAATCTGCCTCAATCAGGGCATTGACCTGTGCACCAAAGGCATCCGGTCCTTTAAAACGGCTTGTAAACCTGGTGGCAATGGCAGAAAAGTTGAATGAAGGATCACCATAGATATCCTTTCCGTTCTCATCAAGGAAAATATTTTCAGGATAGAGCGAAAATATGGCTTCTCTTGCCTGAACCACCGAACGGCTGTCAATCCAAAAGTCCGACCGCACAAACCCGCTGATGTCGATCGAAAACCGCGAAACATCATCGGGCCCGGCTACTGAATCAGCTTGTGCAGGAAACACCAGTAGCGGAGTAAAGAGGAATACAACGTACAGAACATGCTTCATAATGACTTGGTTGTTTATTTTATCGGGAATATGGTTTTGCGGGCCTGCCATGCCGGTTGCGCAGATAACTTACCAGCGGGTTCAGGGCCAGTGATGCAAACATACCGATGGTGCCGGCCTGGGGAGAGGGCATCCCGGCAGCGTACAAAAACAGGCAGGTACATAAGCCCCCCACCCCGGCTGCGATGGCCCCGCTGCGCCTGAACCTCTTCCCATAAAGACCCCAGATGAACGGACCCAGAAAAAAAGAACCCAAAGCGCCCCATGAAATGCCCAAAATGGCCACAATGCTGTCAAGGTTCATATAAGCCAACAAAACAGACAATATGATAAACAGGGCGCTCATCAATCGCATCAACATGGTCAATGTACTGTCTTTCGCAGTTTTATTAATAAATCCCTGGTAAAAATCCTTCACAAAGGTAGAACTCGACACCAGCACAAGGGCAGCAAGGGTCGACATGGACGCCGAAAGGATCAGCAGCAGGATGATCACACCCAGCGATACCGGCACCACATTGGTGAGCAATTCAGGCATCAATACATCATAAATTGGCTGACCGGATGCATCAAAGGCGGCAGGAGCCACCTCCGGGTTAATAAACACCCGGGACGTTGAACCGACAAAGTAAGCCACCCCGCCAATCAGAACGGCAAACAATGTGGATGCCACCATGCCGCGCTTCACCGTGGATTTGTCCTTGATGGCAAAAAACTTCTGCATAAGCTGGGGCATTGCAAAAGGCGCCATGCTGGTAAGCAGCACCAGCGAAAGCAAAGGCCACCATCCCGGAGGACCCACTGTCTGTGTGAGTTTTGGGTCAATCTGGCGAAGGTCAAAGGTGATCTGTGTAATGCCCCCGCCCTGATCAAGGGTGCTGAACAACAAAACAATGACGCTTGCCGCCATGATCATTCCAAAAATCAAATCGATCATGGCCATCGATTTATACCCCCCCAGCACCATGTACAGGGCTGTAAAAAAACCCATGAAGGCCAGGGCATGCCAGTATTCAATATTGAAATTGGATGTAAAAAGGTATGACAAACCCATAAAAACCGCTGCCGTATAGGGAATCATAAATACAAAAATGACCAGGCTTGACAGCAGTTTGAGTTCCGGCGAAGCATAGCGTTTATTCAGAAAGTCCGGAAGGGTATTGACCCCGTATTCTGCGGCCGCACCCTTTAAGCGCATCCCCACCAGCCACCAGACCACCAAGACCCCCAGCAAGGCATTCACCAGGGCAATCCATAAACCCGAATATCCAAAATTCCAGCCAATGTTTCCGGCAAAACCAATAAACAACACCGCACTGAAATAAGCGGTTCCATAAGAAAAAGCCGTCATCCACGGACCGACGTTCCCTCCCCCGAGATAAAAATCGTCAAAGGTCTTTGTTCCGCGAAATCCGCGAATACCCACCCAGATGATCATCAGGGCATACAGGGACAGTACTATGATCCGTACAAGCATCTTTGCAGCATTGAGTTATTACCGGACTATTTTACAATGTTAATCCGTGCATCCACCGCCACTACCTGGTCTTTTTTGGCGAGCAAAGGGTTGAGGTCCATTTCGAAGATCTCCGGGGCCGCTTCCATCAATGCGGAAAGCCTGACAAGAATATCTGCAAAACGTTCTGCATCAACACCTTCCTGACCACGCACCCCCTCCAGGATGGACTGGCTTTTCAATCCTGCGATCATTTGCAGGGCTTCTTCTTGACAAACAGGGCATAGCGCCGTGGATACATCCTTCAGTACTTCAATGAATATGCCCCCCATGCCGCACAAAACCATATGCCCGAATTTTTCTTCCCTTTTGCCGCCGGCAAAAAGTTCCACACCGGAAAGCATCGGTTGCATCAATACCGCCCTGGCATCCCTGATCTGCATCATGCGTTCAAAGGTTGCCCCCACCCCTTTGCTATCCCGGACATTGAGCTCCACCCCACCCACATCTGACTTGTGTACGGGCCCCACCACCTTCATGGCCAGTGGAAAGCCCAGGCGTTCTGCGGCATCAATGGCCTGATCGCGCGTGCCGGTCACAGCTTCCGCCACCCGCGGAATGCCTGCTGCATCGAGCAGTTCCTGCACCGCATCCGGGGCCAGGTAACCACCCCGGGCAGCTTCCATTACCGCACGAATCTTTTGTGTGTCCACCGGCGAATCCTCATCAGGGCACGCATGGGGGGGCTGTGTATGGTATACACGCGACAGCGCCTTGCCCAGCACCACCTCATCCGGGAAATTCACCCGGCCTTTGGAAATAAAGTCGTCTACCTCCCTGCGCGCGGTGAATATGCTGGGGAGCACCGGAAAAATTGGTTTGTTGCAGGTGCGCATTTTCCGGTCAAGCACATCATACACGTCATCGACCGGGAACAAACCCGGGGTGCCAAAAATCACCACCATCCCGTCGATATGGTCAAAATACCGGTCGGTATAATCCAGAATAAGACCCAGCTGCCCGGCCGTACCGGTGGCCAGAAAGTCGATGGGATTCGACACCGATGAACCCGGGAACAAATTGGCCAGTAACTCCCTGCTGGCAGGACCTTCAATGGGTGGCACGGCCAGTCCCCCTTCCGACAGGGCATCGGTCAGCATGACCGCCGGTCCGCCGGCATGGGTAATTACCGCCAGGTTTTTTCCCTTCAGGTGCGGGTATGTGAACACCGAAGCCACCGCAATCAGGTCTTCACGGCCATAACACCTGACAATACCTGCCTTACGGAAGAGGGCATCAACCGCCACGTCAGAGCTGGCCAGCGCTCCCGTATGTGAAGAAGCCGCACGGCTGCCGGCCTCAGAACTGCCGGCCTTCACAGCAGCGATCCGGCATCCCTTACGGATCAACGAAGATGCATGCTTCAACAGCAACCGGGGTTTGGAAATATCTTCGATGTATAAAAGCTTTGTCCTGGAACTGTGTTCCGGGTCGAATGACTCATCCCAGTATTGCACCACCTCCTCTACACCCACCTGGGCACTGTTGCCAACAGAAAACACATTGGCAAAAGTAAGCCCGTTCGGAATGCCTGCTTCCATGATAAAGCATGCGGTGGCCCCCGAACCCGAAACAAAGTCGCAACCCATCGGGTCGAGTTTGGGAATGGGATAGGTAAACATGCTGTGGTGGCTGGGGGTAAGCACCCCTGTGCAGTTGGGCCCAATCAGTACGCCCCCGGCGCCATCGACAATCTCCACGAGTTTTTTCTCCATGGCGGCACCTGCTTCGCTTTCCTCGCTGAATCCGGCAGAGAGCACGATAAATGCACGGGTACCTTTGTGTTGTGCCAGGGCTTCTACCGCATCGGGCACCAAACGGGCAGCGACGGCAAGGATGGCAAGGTCTGCCTTTGGCAAACCAAAGACATCGCTGTAGCTCTTAATCCCCTGGACCTGCTCTTCTTTGGGGTTGATTACAAAAAGATCACCGGAAAACTTTCCGTCGATCAGGTTTTTCAGGACTTTGCCGCCGGGTTTGGCCGTATTGTTTGAGCCTCCCACCACTACAATACTTTCCGGATGAATCAGGGCCTGGTTGATCATGGGTTACAAAAAGATTGGTTTATTCTTGGTTTTTGAAATACGTATGCTGAAAATCCGTGGACCGGTCCCACCGGAGTGCAGTCCGTAAACAACGCTTCGAAAATAGACAATTAATTGGATATATCAGGACGCCGGCAGCTGAAAAATCCATATTTTAGCCATGTGAAGTTATTTGGATGGCATGAACAAAAAAGAACGGTTCAAATTTGTCCTCGGCTATTTTGCCACCCATCAGCCGGTGGCCCAAACGGAACTACGATACAAAGACCCCTATCAGCTGCTGGTGGCGGTTATATTGTCGGCACAGTGTACCGACAAGCGGGTAAACATGATCACACCACCATTTTTCAGGCGTTTTCCGGAAGCCGCCACGCTGGCGGCAGCATCTCACGATGAAGTTTACGAATTGATCAAAAGCTGTTCTTATCCAAACAACAAAAGCCGCAACCTCATCGGCATGGCCAATACCCTGGTCAATGAATTTGGCGGGGTGGTCCCGGATGAGGTCAGCGAGCTGATGAAACTGCCCGGCGTCGGACGCAAGACCGCCAACGTGATCGCCTCGGTTGTTTACGATAAACCTGCGCTCGCTGTTGACACGCACGTGTTCCGTGTTGCTGCACGCATTGGCCTCACCACCAATGCCAGAACACCACTTGAAACAGAAAAACAATTGCTGAAATACATTCCCGAAAACCAGGTGGCCATTGCCCATCACTGGCTTATATTGCATGGCCGTTACATCTGCCTTGCACGCAAGCCCCGGTGCACTGTTTGTCCGCTTGCCAGCGCATGCAGGTACTTTGCCAAAAACAAAGCCTGAACCGGCGACGGGCTTGCTTTCACAGCACATTGAACAAAAAAACCCGCCGGTCGTTTCACCATCATAACGATCATTGTAAACCCAAACCCATAACACCATGACAAAATTAAAGAAAGGCGACAAAGCACCAGCTTTCAAAGGCAAAGACCAGGATGGTAATATCATTTCACTGGATGATTTTAAAGGACACAAGCTCGTATTGTATTTCTATCCGAAAGACAGCACGCCGGGCTGTACTTCGCAGGCATGCAATTTGCGCGACAACTATGATCTGCTGATTGAAAAAGGTTATAAAGTAGTGGGTGTCAGTGCAGACAGCGAAAAATCACATAAAAAATTCATTGAAAAGAACAACCTGCCTTTCCCGCTGATCGCAGATACAGACAAAGAAATGCTCAAAGCATACGGCGTATGGGGTCCCAAGAAATTCATGGGCCGTGAATTTTTGGGGATACACCGGACCACCTTTGTGATTGATGAAGAAGGCAGCATCCTGGAGGTGATCGAAAAAGTACAAACCAAAGACCACACCGCACAGGTTATTAATGAGTAAGGTCAAACTGACATAACAATCCAGGATTTTCTTTATTTATTAAACCGCAAGGCTTACGCATTGCGGTTTTTTTATTTTAAAGTGCTATATTTGCCGGCGGTCATTGTATTTTTTCATGAAAAAACCTTTTTATGAGCACGGAATTGCATCACCTTGAGCCAAGATCCTTGTGGGCATATTTTGAAGACATATGTGGCATCCCCCACCCATCCAAAAAAGAAGCGGCCATTGTTGACTATGTAAAAAGTGTAGGAGAAAAGCTTGGACTGGAAACCGAAACAGACCATGCCGGCAATGTGGTGATCCGAAAACCGGCCACCGGCGGTATGGAAGACCGGAAAACAGTAATCCTTCAGGGGCACCTCGACATGGTCCCCCAAAAAAACAACGATACAGTCCATGATTTTGAAAAAGACCCCATCAAAGCTTATGTGGATGGCGACTGGGTAAAAGCTGACGGCACCACCCTTGGGGCCGACAACGGCATTGGGGTGGCGGCGGCACTGGCCGTGCTTGAGGCCAAAGACATCCGGCACGGGCCCCTGGAATGCCTGTTTACCGTGGATGAAGAAACCGGAATGACTGGTGCGTTTGAGTTGAGGCCAGGTTTTATCAAGGGAGATATCTTAATCAATATGGACTCTGAAGATGAGGGCGAACTGTATATTGGTTGTGCCGGCGGGATAGATACCAATGCCTTTTTCGATTACAAAGAGGAGACCACTCCCGGGAACCACCAGGCTTACATGGTAGAAGTAAAAGGATTAAAAGGTGGGCATTCGGGCCTTGACATACATCTTGGACGCGGCAACGCGATCAAATTGCTGAACCGGCTCCTCTGGAAAGCCCATCGCGACTTTGGCATGCGGCTTTCTTCGGTCGACGGAGGCAGTTTGCGCAACGCCATTCCCAGGGAAGCTTCCGCCGTTGTCACCATCCCTGAAGATAGCGCAGCAGGGTTTGAAAAACTGGCCGGCGATTTGTACACCGATGGGAAAAATGAGCTCAACAGTGCCGATCCGGATGTACAACTCAAACTCACCAATACGGACCTTCCCAAAAAAGTGATGGACAACGCCGTGGCAAAAAATATTTTCAATGCGGTATACAGTACCCCCAACGGGGTCATACGAATGGACAGCGACATGCCCGGCGTGGTGGAAACCAGCACCAACCTGGCCATACTAAAATCAAACCAGGGGGTTGTGGAAGCGGCCACACTGCAGAGAAGCTCCGTAGATTCTGCCAAGCAGGACCTGTGCAACATGATGCGTACCGTGTTTGAAATGGCGGGTGCCAGGGTGGAACAAACGGGCGAATATCCCGGCTGGAAACCCAATGTCAATTCCCCTATCCTCAAGACCATGACAAAAGTGTATGAGCAGTTGCATAATAAAACCCCGCAGCAGAAAGTGATCCATGCCGGATTGGAATGTGGCATCCTGGGGGGCACCTTCCCGCATCTCGACATGATCTCTTTCGGGCCCACCATCCGCAACCCGCACTCACCCGACGAAATGGTGGAAATCAATACGGTGAAACTGTTTTATGGTTTTCTCGTAGAAACACTAAAACACATTCCGGCCGGATAAACGAAAAGGGGCAGCCTGCTTGGAATTAAAAAAAACTTTCTTTACATTGCATAACCATTACCAAAAACCAAAAACACATGAACGCATCAAGAGAACAGCAACAGAAAACCATGCTCATCGGGCTGATCGTTTTGGCAGCCGTTTTGCTATTGTCCATTATCGGGAACATCGTATACATGTCCCGGTCAGGGCGCTTATCAGACGAAAAAGACAAACTGACCGCCGAAAAAGAGGTGCTTCAGAATGAAAAAACAATTCTCAATGAAACCATCGTGATCAAAGACGGGGTCATCGAGGAACAGCAAGAGATGCTTGAAATCCAGGCCGAAGAACATGAAACCATTGTCCGCGAAAAAGATACCCGGATCGCCCAGCTGAACCGCAGGATTTCAGCCCATGCCAACGACCTGAAAGAACAGCAGGATGCCAATAAAAAGTTGCTTGCCGAAAAGGAAGAGTGGGTAGGCAAATACGGGATCCTGACCGGGGAGTATGACAAAATGAAGCAGGAGCTCGATGCCCTGGCCTCGACGCATGAACAGTTGCAGGGAAAGGCAAAAATTGCAGAACAGCTCAAGGTGTATAACCTCTGCGTGCTGAACAAGTGGGAACGCTGGCTTTGTGCCGACCGCTACAATGTGTCGCAGGCAAGAAGGGTTGACCATTCCTACATTCATTTCGAAGTGGACGGGACCATCTTTACCCAGGCTGGGACCAAAGACGTATACCTGTTGGTCTACAATCCTGCAGGCGCGCTGATGTACCCCTCTTCGAACCTGTTCGCCATACACGAAACCGGTGAAGAAATCCCTTACACCATCAAGACCAGTATTGAATATGCACACCAACCGGTGCACGTGGAATTCAATATCATACATCCCGATCGCTTGCAGTCCGGCATCTATAACATAGAGGTATATATTGACGGCCACCTGAGCCGCACCAGTGAAATGATCCTGGAATAAAGGCCCGGAAAAAAGTTTCGCAATACTTGTGATACGGAAATCTTTTTCTATCTTTGCACTCCTCAAAAGAAAAGGAATAATCACAGGTAAACAAAGGAATAATGAAAAGGACATATCAACCTTCGGTCAGGAGAAGAAAGAACAAGCATGGTTTCAGAAAACGCAGTGCGACCAAAAGCGGCCAGCAGGTATTGGCAGCACGCAGGGCCAAAGGAAGGAAAAAATTATCTGTTTCCTCAGAAAAAACACATAAGTAAGGTGTTAACCAGCAAATGATTAATGATCAAAAAAAGCCGGTTCATAAATAAATGAGCCGGTTTTTTTATATTTATCCCCCAAAAACACCACATGAACCCTACGCGCTGCACCATTGCATTTCTGATCTTCGGGCTTTTTGCCTGCACACCATCTATACAGGACAAAGCAGATCAGGCTTTCAGAGAAGGATATAAACACCTGCTGGTTATGCATCCCACCGTGCAAAACCTGGAGCGGGTGATCTTCCTTACCGAAAGCGGGATATTTCCACTGCCCGATGATTACCGTATTGTAGGCGTGTACCACCGGGATGCCCAATACGATTACAGCCGGTCGGACGAATTCATTGCGCGCACAAATCCGGGCAATATGGCATTATATCCTGTTGACGTGCCTATAGACCCTGGCAAACTGTTCACGACCAATGCGCTGACCCCGGTATTTGAAGACCTTTTCCGTAAATCGGATGCGGCATTTTTTTTGGGCGGCCCCGACATCCCCCCTGCCACCTATGGCGATGCCTTCAACCTGCTAACGGTGGTCACCGATCCGTTCCGTCATTACCTTGAACTGTCCTTTTTGTTTCACCTGGCGGGCGGAAGCCAGGACACCACTTTTGTGGCCCTGCTTGACGGGGACCCGGGCTATGGCATCCTGGGTATTTGCCTGGGCATGCAATCCATGAATGTAGCTGCCGGCGGGACTCTTGTACAGGACATCCCGACAGAGGTATATCAGGTGTTTACGGTCGAAGAAGTGGTTGCACTGGACCCGGACCGGCAACACCGCAATTATTATTCCTATTACCGGCTTGACCCTGACGTATCAACCCCTTCGTACCACCGCATTTCCATTGACCAACAGAGCCATATGGGCACCATCGCGGGCGGGGAAGGACAAACGCCCCATGTGTTGAGCTCCCACCATCAGGCCATCAGGGATATGGGCGCAGGTTACCGGGCTACCGCATGGTCGATGGACAAAAAGATCAAAGAAGCCATAGAACACAACGTGTATCCGCATGTGATCGGCATTCAGTTCCACCCCGAAGTTCCCTACTTGTATGATCCCGAACACAAGCTCATGTTTCGTCCGGGCGAAAAAGGTCAATATGGGTTCCTGGAAATGCACCCGGGTGCTGAAGGAGCGGATTTTCATTATGCGTTTTGGGCGCATATCGCCGCCATGCTGCAATAAACCGTTTACATGACACTACCTTGTTTTTCGAAGATTTGGTTTCCCGGCCTGGGCAAACAAATAGTCTTTTTGTTGTTTTTTCTGACGATCGGTTTTGGCTGAGAACACCCTTTTGCCGGTATAGGGGTCAATGCCTGTATAATACATGGTGGTGGCCAGGGTCATGGGTGTGGGCGTGAACTCCTGCACCTGTTCCGGGTTCAGGCCCATTTGGCGCATCGTTTTTGCCAGGGCTTCCATATCGCTGTCACGGCTGCCGGGGTGCCCCGATATAAAATACGGGACCATTTGCCATGGCAGGCCTTCCTGCCTGCACACCTTTTTGAACCGGCTGTAAAAAAGCCCGAAACTTTTGAAGGGAGGTTTTCGCATCATATTCAGCACCGTGTCCTGGGTATGTTCGGGAGCCAGTTTCAAGCGTCCGGACACATGATGCCGCAGCAACCGGCGGACATATTCATCCAGTCCGTATCGCCGGGTGATCGCAGCAGGCCGGTCTACCAGCATGTCATGCCTTACGCCACTGCCAATGGTCACCTTTTTGATCCCGGGTATACCCGATGCACGTTCATACAGACGGATCAACGGATGGTGATCGTATGCCAGGTTTTTACATATGACAGGATGCAGGCACGAAGGCCTGCGGCAGCTTTTGCATGCCGACAGGTCTTTGCCACCCATTGTATACATGTTTGCGGTAGGGCCGCCCAGGTCACTGATGTGTCCTGTGAATCCGGGCATCCGGACTATGTTCTCCAGCTCGCCAATAATGGATGATTCAGAACGGCTCACCACATATTTTCCCTGGTGGGCGGCTATCGCACAAAAGCTGCATCCGCCAAAACAACCACGGTGCAGGGTTACCGAGTAGCGAATCATCTCATAGGCGGGGATGGGTGCCTTTTTCAGGTATTTCGGATGTGGCAAACGCGTATATGGCAAATCATAAGGCATGTCTGCCATGTCCTGGCCAGGTGGCGGAAAGGGCGGATTGACCACCAGGTTTTTCGAGCCGTGGGGCTGTATGAGGCGATCAGGAGACCAGCTGTTGGATGATTCTTCGATGATGCGAAAAGCCCTGGCAAAGTTCCGTGTATCTTCCACGCATTGCTCGTGAGAAGGCAGGATGGTTTCACCGGTCATTTTCAGAGAAGGCAAAGCCTTTTGTCGATCCCACACAAAGGCCGTTTGCAAAACATTGTGCAGCGAATGAAACGGCACGCCCCTGGATGTTAACTCAATGATCCGGACAAAGGGCTGTTCACCCATCCCGTATATGAGCATGTCTGCACCACTTTCAATCAACATGGAAGGTTTCACCTGGTCGCGCCAATAGTCGTAATATGAGAATCTCCGCATGGAGGCTTCCACCCCACCCAACAGGACAGGGATGCCGGGATACAATTGTTTGAGTATGCGTGTATACACCACGGATGGCAGGTCGGGGCGGTAGCCCGGGCGGCCTCCGGGGGTATAGGCATCGTTGCTTCGCCGGCGCCTGCGGGCGGTGTAATGGTTCACCATGGAATCCATGGCCCCTGCCGTGACTCCAAAAAAGTACCTGGGCGCACCAAGTTTTTTAAAATCACGCAGGTCGTCACGCCAGTTTGGCTGGGGAAGAATGGCCACACGCATCCCAAAATGACTTGCAACACGTCCCATTACGGCAACCCCAAACGAGGGGTGGTCGACATATGCATCGCCGGTAACCAGGATAATATCGGGCTGGTCCCATCCCAGGCGGTCAACCTCTTCTTGGGTAACAGGTAAAAAACGATCCGTGTTTGTGTCGACAGGCATGTGTTCATGTAAAATCCATCACAAAAATACGCTTTCTCCCGGTGATCAAAAAAACCCCATATTTTTCTTACTTTTGTTTTTCGCCCGGGAATTAAAAGCGATATGTTAAGGATCATTGCCACGTTTATTTTAATATACCTGATATTCAGGGTTCTGACTGCTTTTGTTTTTCCCCGGATTGCCCGTTGGTACCTGAACCGGTACAAGAAGAAATTCTATCACGAAAACCCATGGGCCGCCGAAGCGGAAGAAAAGCGGAAAAAAGAAAACACCTCTCACGCAGGGAAAGATCTACACAGAAAGCCCGACACTGACCGCCTGGGTGAATACGTCGATTTTGAGGAAATCAAAGACAAGAACGAAAGCTGAAACCATGCAAGCCATCAAACGCATCATCCTGAAAAATATCAGGGATAAGACCCTGGCTCCCTACTTGTCAGCCATCGCCTTGTTTATGTTCATGTCGCTTGTATATGTCAGCCCCGTCCTTGAAGGGCAGCAGCTTCTTCAGCCTGATATTGTGAACTGGAAGGGTATGGCCGGGGAAATTGTGGAACACAGGGAGGCCACGGGCGAAGAGGCATTGTGGACCAACAGCATGTTTGGCGGGATGCCTGCTTTCCAGATCTCGGTGCGCTGGGCCAACAACATTGCCAACTGCCTTCATGATATCATGACGCTATGGCTCCCACGGCCGGCCGATATGATATTTCTTTACTTTGCGGGCTTTTTCATCTTCCTGCTGATGCTGCGGTTCAACCCCTGGATTGCCCTGGCCGGAGCCATTGGTTTTGCCTTGTCGTCATACCATTTTATCATCCTTGAAGCGGGACACAACTCCAAAGCCGTGGCCATCGGGTATATGGCCCCTGTTTTTGGTGCTGTAATCTATACCTTCCGGGGCTACATATTGACCGGCGGATTGTTCTTTGCCATATTCATGGGCTTACAGCTTTTTGCCAATCACTTTCAGATTACCTATTACCTGGGCTTCGTGGTGGCCATCTACGGGTTGTTCCAGTTCATCGAACATTATAAAAACAAGCGCTTACAGGGGTATTTCAAAAAGCTGGGAGTGCTCGTGGCGGGACTTGTTGTTGCAATCGGGATCAATATAGGGAATTTCTGGGGGACCTATTCCTATACATCGGAAACCATGCGGGGTGGAACAGAACTTACCATCAGGGATGAACCTGTTACCAGTGGCCTTGACAAAGAATACATCACGGCCTGGAGTTACGGCATTGGAGAAACCTTCTCGATGCTCATCCCCAATATCAAAGGGGGGGGTACCGGTCCCCTGGGGACCAGTGAAGCGGCCCTGGAAAAAGCAGATCCGGCGTACAGGAATATCGTGGCCCAGGAAAATCATTACTGGGGTGACCAGCCCTTTACATCAGGACCGGTGTATGTGGGTGCCGTGGTATTGTTTTTCTTTGTTATTGCCCTGTTTTATATCAGGGGACCACTAAAACGCACCCTGGTTGCGGCCATTATCTTATCGGTGTTGTTGTCGTGGGGAAAAAACTTCATGCCCCTGACAGAATTCTTCATTGACTACATTCCGGGCTACAATAAATTCAGGGCCGTTTCCATGATCCTGGTAATCGCCGAACTCTGCATTCCGGCGCTGGCATTTCTTGGATTATACCATCTGTACAAGCATCCCGGCATCCTTTCCATAAAAAACAAAGCCTTTCTTACTGCTTTGGGGTTGACGGCAGGCCTGTCGCTCCTGTTTTATGTTGCACCCAGGCTGTTTTTCTCATTTACCAGCCAGATGGAGGCACAAAGCTACGCAGAACTTGCAGCCCGTGAACCCGGGATGGCCGCCCAGATCAATGAATTC
>SL_3KL_010_SEDDRAFT_10001916_pt1 | contig 19028 bp, 20 predicted proteins | sample SodLakKL_010_SED_2_FD_10381 | JGI IMG/M metagenome (IMG submission 10381) | reverse complement strand
AGGCCAGCATCTGCTGCACCGCCATTTTTTGATGAGGGGTCCACACACGATCCATATCATCCACAGGCGGAGGCATCGGTTTGCGGTCGCCTGTAACCACGCCTGTAAACATCTGCATCATAGAAGTGGCCAGGTATTCAGCTTGTTCATCTGTATCCGCAGTGATGATATTTATACAGGGCATTATGTAAGGCTCTTTTTGTTGGGATGATGGTTTAAACCGCTCCCGGTAGATTCGGATTGCGGGAATCAATTGCTGAGGGGCAAAATGGCTGGCAAATGCATATGGAAGGCCGAGCTCTGCAGCAAGATATGCACTGTCGGTACTGGAGCCCAGAATCCAGATAGGGATATCGGTTCCTTCGCCAGGAATAGCCCTGACCTTACTGTTTCTGTTTTCCTCTGAAAGATACTGCTGAAGAAGCCTCACATTTTCCGGGAATCGATGGACTTCCCGCATACGGTCGGGCCGGATGGCGTTCGCCGTTACCTGATCTGTTCCGGGCGCACGGCCCAGTCCGAGGTCAATTCGTCCGGGATAGATCGTGGCTAATGTACCAAAATGTTCGGCAATCACCAGCGGTGAATGATTTGGCAGCATAATCCCGCCTGAGCCAACACGGATGGTTTTGGTTACCTCCGCCACATGTCCCAGCAGCACAGAGGTTGCCGAACTGGCAATATTCTCCATATTGTGGTGTTCAGCCATCCAGAAGCGTCTGTAGCCAGATTTCTCTGTAAAAACAGCCAGCTTACGGCTTTTTTCAATGGCACTCCGGATTGTATCTCCTTCGGTAACAATGGCGAGGTCTAATATGGAAAATGGGATCTTCATATAGTAGTTTATCTACTCGAATGATGCAGACATAGAGAAGTTCCTTCCTATAGAAAAAAATTTATGTAAATACTCAATGATATAAGAAGTTACCACAAATTTTTTACTCTTGTTTTACAAGTATATATAAATCAGATAGTTTTTTAATAATATATAGTGACAGTGTTGTGCTAAAGATAGAACGAAGAGCAAGTGACCGGACGGGCTTTTCGAAAAATACATCAATGAAGATGATTGGGGTGATACCAGATCGATTCGTCCAATGACTCTTCCACAATTTTATAGTTAACACAACAGTAGCGGATTAAGCTGTCGTTCACTTCCGTGGGAATCGTTTTATCTGTTTCTCGCTGATGATTGTTGAAACTATAGAAATAAACAGGCTCTGGTTTTCTGCAGATTGGCCTTTATAAATAGTATGCCTAAAAATAGATACAGATTCCCGCCCCGAGAAATGCGCCCGGTAACCAATGTATTGAGCGATGAAGAGGCTGTGAATACACAGATCGGGAAGGAGATCCACGAACGACTGCTCAAACATCCCGGGGAGAGTGGTGTGCACCCGCTTCAGAATGCCCATGATGCGTTTGCGGCCAGGGCCCTGCTTTCGCAAACCGCCGAAAAAACGCTGGATATTCAATACTACATCTGGAAAAATGATCTCACCGGAACACTTCTTTTTAAAGCCCTGCTCGATGCTGCTGATCGTGGTGTGCGGGTGCGCCTGCTGCTGGATGATAACGGTATCAGTGGCATGGATAAAGATTTGGCCGCACTCAACCTTCATGCCAATATCGAGGTAAGGCTTTTCAATCCGTTTTCACTTCGCACTCCGAAGTGGATGGGATTTCTCACCAACTTTTCACTGCTCAACCGGCGTATGCACAACAAATCGTTTATTGCTGACAACCAGGCGGCCATCGTCGGCGGACGAAATATTGGTGATGAATATTTTGGAGCAGGTTCCGGCCATCTTTTTACAGATCTGGATGTATTGCTGATCGGCCCGGTGGTACAAAAGATCTCTGATGATTTTGATAAATACTGGAACAGTCCGCCTTCTATTCCGGTGGATCAAATCGTGCGAAAACCAGGAAAGCGCGGCTATGAAATTCTTATAGAGAAAACATCCGGGATTGAAAAAGATCCGGCATCATCAGGATATGTTGATGCAATCAGGAAATCCAGTTTTGTTCAGGATCTGTTCAGCGGAGAGTTGAGGATGGAGTGGGCCGTAGCACGGCTGGTAAGCGACGATCCTGCCAAAGTACTGGGCAAATCAAGAACAGATCAAATGCTTACTCATCAGGTTAGACGAATTATCGGGTGGCCGAAACAGGAAGTGGTTTTGGTTTCTCCCTATTTTGTGCCCACGGTGGGTGGTGTGGAAGTATTCAAAGCAATGGCAGAAAGTGGTGTGGATGTTCGGATTCTGACCAACTCGCTGGATGCAACCGATGTAAAAATTGTGCACGCCGGTTATGAAAAACGCCGGGTGGCTCTGCTGAAGGCCGGTATCAAACTGTATGAAATGAAAAGGGTTGTAACAGACAGTGANTTTCAGAAGCTTGCCGGGCCGCTGGGCACCTCTGGCTCAAGCCTGCACGCCAAAACCTTTTCTGCAGACCGCCAGCGGATTTTTGTGGGATCTTTCAACTTTGATCCCCGGTCTGTAAATCTGAACACTGAAATGGGAGTTGTGATTGAAAGCACAGCACTTGCCAACGACATCAGCGATATATTCAGAAGTCGTGTGCCAGCTAATGCCTACGAAGTGAGGCTGAGCAAAAAAGGAAAACTGATCTGGATTGAAAAAAACGAAGGCCGCAAAATCATTCACAATAAAGAACCGGAGACAAGTTTCCTGAAACTCATTTTTATCCGCTTACTTTCGCGGCTGCCAATCGAGTGGCTGTTGTGAGATTTTTGTCAACTTTCTGTTTATTGTTATCCCAAAGGCGGATCATCTGACCCACTTTCTCTTTGGCGGTCACATTTCTTGCAATGAAGTTCATTTCCCAGATATTTATTGCGTCCTTCTTCCGTAATCACCCATGGACGGAGCTGCCAGGGTGGGTTGTGGCGTACATGTTGTGTGTGGCCGCAGGCGAGATCGGCCACCCAGTGCCCTTCATCATCTTTATGGAATCCGGTAATCGGCTGTTTCATTCTGAACGATACGCCTTGAGGATCTCTTCAACATCCAGTTTTTGTATGGCGCTGACGGCGGCCTCAATCGCTCCCTCACTGCAAAGGCCGCTCATCGACGCATCCCGGAAACCTTCTTTTGCTGCTTCAATACATTCAGACCTGATTCGTTCTGCAAGTTCTTTTTCTTTTTTATTCATAGTGTGGTGACGGGTTTGCCCGATGTTTTGTCATTAATAGCCACTAATTTTGCCCAAATTCGGGGCAACACTATTGAGGAGGTGACAGCAGGCTCCCTCCTTGTCCCGGCACGCTTTTTGTGTCGGGATAGGGAGGGCTGGGATGGGTCCGAAAGGGCTGGGAGCTCTTCTGTCATTAATATTACATTAGGTATCGACGTCGCTTTACTTTGTTGGGCTGCATTCGTACTGACGGGTATTACCCGTTGAACAAATACCTGAATCCCCTGGAAGGTTTCTTTAAAAGTATCAACAATTTCCCTCCATTTCCATTCTCAACGAAAAGGAAGCGGCAATTTTACCCGCCATCTCTTTAGCGTAATCTGCACGATCCCCTTCAAAACAACAATCGACGGTTTCAACGAAAAGATTGTACCAGCGGTGAAAGTCCTCTTTACGGATCGGGAGCGGAAGGTGTTGCCGAAACGGTTTACCATGGTAGCGGCCGGTTTGAAAAATCAGGTTCGACCAGAAATCCACCATTCGCGGGAGGTGATGATCCCAGTCAACTCCGGCAACATCGTTAAAAATGTACCCAAGACGTTCATCATCCTGCACTTTCCCGTAAAATGTGTGAACCAGTATTTTGATGTCTTTGTCGTCTCGGATGTCGGATTTTTTCATAGTACAATTATTTTCAGAGATAGTAACAGCGTTTGTCAATACTTTAACTTTACGAGTTTCGGCTCCTGATAAGCTGAACCGGAATTCCTCCCAGAAATAGCAGTATGGCGGCCAGATTTCCGTAGCTTCCGATGAGCCGGAGTTCTGAATGATACATAAGGTTTCCGGCAACGTGGATCAGCAGAAAGCCGTTTGTTCAGTTCGATATAATCTTTCCATTTTTCATGAACTTCATCGTCCGGGTCGTCAAAAGACCGGGCCCTTCCATGAAAACACCCACCGGATAAACAGCAGCATAATTGGTGTATTTGTACCTGATGCAGGTTCGGTAACTACCTATGCGATGTTGCTTTCAAGGTTGTGAGTTGAAAATTTCTGTGCAGAAGATAGGCATGCCTCAACATTTAATCAACAGTAAAATCGGTAATAACCGTTTATATTGTATTATTCTTGCGCGCTTCTTATCTTGGGCGAATAAAACACTCATAAGGTATAAACTCAATGTTAGACGGAAAGTCTGCCGGGCTGAATCCGGAAATTGAACGCAGACTCACTTCAGTTCAGAATCAAAAATGAATACAAATTACCATGATAACCGGATCTAAAAAAGAGATACTCGATCTGCTAAAACGGAAAGGAATTCTTTCCATTGATGATGTGACGGAACAGACAGGCCTGGCAAAAACCACCCTCAGAGAACATTTTCTGCAACTCGAGCGTGACGGCTACATCAAGAGGACTTACGAACGTTCCGGTCCAGGAAGGCCAAGCCTTCTTTATGAGCTGACTTCCCGGGGGCACTCCCTTTATCCATCGGGTGAGTCTGCTTTAATGAGAAGTTTTCTGGCCTATCTGAAACGCACAGGTCAGGAAACGGCGATTGAAGAATTTTTCACTGAATTTTGGGATAAACGTGTTGAAAAGGCACGTCGGTTAATGGAAGAAAAGGCTCCTGATGGCACGAAGGCTCAGGTCGGCGCGCTGTCTAAAATGCTGGAGGAAGAGGGATTTATGCCGGAGTATACGCTGAATGAAAAAAACGGTTCCATTGAGATACGGGAGTGTAACTGTCCGTTCAGGGAAGTGGTGAAAGAGACCCGGCTGCCCTGCAAGCTGGAGGCCGAATTTTATAAAAAATTATTTAACGAAAGTGTTGAACGAACATCATATATAGCAGACGGGGATTTTTCATGTAACTATCAGATTCTTAACAACTCCTGAAAGGAAACCGCTTGAATGGTACCCAATCCCGCCTAACTCCTTGTATAACATATGATGAAAACGACAGTGCTGTTAGCAATCGAAATAGCAATGCCAGTCCGCGATATTTTTGGAAAAAATATGGCTTAAATATTCTGCTGGATGAAGTAACAGAGATGAAAACAAAATTACCGGAAAAAACAGAATGAACAGGAACGAGAACGCAAACAGTAAACATACACCTTACATGAAATATATCATCGCAACCATTGCACTGGTTTTTTCACTTGGTATGATTGCTTTAGCAACCACACAAACCGATGAACCTGAAAAAAAGCATGAGAAATCGCAGTTAAGCCTGATTACCGATACGCCGGAAGAGGGTTTCCAGGTAGCAATAAACCTGGCCAGGAAAGGAGTTACCGAAACTCAAACGGACAGGGAGATCCTCTTTGCACTGCGAGAGGTATACGCAACCGATCCTGATGCGCTGATTGCCAGTTCGCAGGTGATAGCCATCCACTTTCAAACCGTGGCTGCTGCCAATAATTACTGGCGGGATATGGAGTAGACGTAGGTTTCTTTCCGCTTCGATACATGCAGACCGAAAAGGCATATCGTCAAGAAAAATTTTATAATTATCATACTTAATACTCTTTTATTAATATGATATAGTTACGGTTCTGGCAGATAGGATCTGCAATTCAGTCAGTTCCAAACTCAGCTCTGCAATCCGGAAGTTAATTACCTGGTAAAAAAAGATGGAATTCGTTGTTGTCTGGATATCAGGATTTTTGACTGAATTTCATATCGATCAAAAGCCGGTTTTCCTTTCGTATATCTTCCATCGTTGTGTTAAATGCCCATTCATTAAAACTCTCTTTTAGCCGTTTCCATACCGGATGAAGCGGACACGGATTGCAATCGCTGCACTGATCCCATCCAAACACACAGGGCTGTTCATCCATATCAAACCCTGCGGCATTTAAAACATCAATAATACGAATCTGTTCAAGCGGCTTTTTCAAAATAAAGCCTCCCCCATGCCCTTTTTTCGATTCAACAAATCCTGCCTCCACCATTTTTCGCATGATTTTGGATAGGTAATGAGAAGGAATTTCAGTGGTTTGGGCCAGGTCTTTGGATTTCATCGGACCATTCTGATCGGCAACAATAAGCCCTGCCATAGCCCTCAAAGCATATTGCGAAGTTTGATTTAAAAACATACGTGTTGATTTTTTTGATGAAAATAATCGCTCAGAAGATAAAAAATTTATTCAATAGACTTGTGAATCTATTGAAATAATTATATAATAGACTTCAGTGTCTATTGATATATCCAGATTAACATCACCGGATGATGCCATGTTTCTCCTGCTGAGAAAAGCTGCAAAATTACCGCTTGAACTGCTCGCTATCCCGCTAGTAATGGCACAGCGGGATTATTCGCGTCAGTGGCTGAAGGTCGGGCTCTTCAGTTTACTTCTTTCCGGACTCTTTTCACTGATCATTGTACTGGCCCGCACTCCGGGTATTGCAGGCCTCATAAACGATCCAATGTTTGCCCGTAAATCTCTTGTCCTGCATGTGGATTTTGCACTGGTTGTATGGTTTTATGCATTTCTGGCTGCACTCTATTTCTCACTCACCCGAAGAATAAATATCTACCTTTTTACGGCCGGTCTGAAACTGGCTTTGTTTGGGACTTTTTTAATGATGGTTCCGGTATTCATCCCGGGTGCTGAACCCATTCTGGCAAACTATATTCCGGTTTTGGATCACCCGTTATTTCTGGCTGGATTGATAATTTTAGGAGCAGGATTTGTTCTCACATTCCTGAACAGTGTGGTACAAAACTCTGGTTCCATAGAGCGGGTCATGCCTTCCTACTATTCCGAACGTGCATCAGAAACGGTCCGGGTTGCCGGAATGATCGTGATGATTGCCACGGGAACCATTATTACTTCGGCAATCATCACTCCGGAGGTTTCCGGAAGAATCTTCTTTTATGAGCTGACCATGTGGGGAGGCGGCCATATTCTACAGTTTGCCAATGTGTTGGGAATGATCACCGTGTGGCTGATTCTTGCAAAAAAAATTACAGGCAAAGAGGTTGTTTCGGCGAGTATAAACAGAGGGTTGATCTGGATTCTTGCTATTCCCGCGGCTCTTTCTCCCTTGCTGATGATTCAGGGAACCACTTCTCAGCTCTATTACGCCGGTTTCACCCAGTTGATGCGCTGGTTCATCTTTCCCGTGGTTACTGTTTATCTGATTCTGGTGATCCGTGCCATCTGGAAAAACAGTCGCTCGGAAAACCGACCCGGTTCGCTCTTTTCCAGCCTTTGTTTCAACGGGTTTTTTGTAAGCGCACTGCTGACTGTTACCGGATTTATTCTCGGAGCAATGATCCGGGGTTCCAGCACGCTGATTCCCGCCCATTACCACGCATCCCTTGGCGGAGTTACAGTGGCTTACATGACTATGGTGTTCATTATGATGAGTGAATACGGTTATTCAGTCAAAAAGCCGGGAGACATTCGCTGGATGAACATGCAGCCCCTCCTGTTCGGGCTTGGCCAGACCATCTTTGTGATCGGCTTTGCTTATGCCGGCCTGATGGGCATGGGACGCAAAATGTTCGGGCAGGATCAGAATATCCACACCATCGAAGCGGTCATTGGCCTGGGACTGATGAGTATCGGTGGAATACTGGCGATGGCCGGCGGCATCCTTTTTATTTATATCGTGATAAAATCATACAAAAACCGACAACAAACTGACTGATCATGGAAAAAGAAAAAATACATCCAATTCAGAAGTTCATGGATAACATCTGGCTGTTGTTGGCTCTCGGGCTGGCGATACCGATACTTTCCTACACCATGTGGGGGATTATCGAATTGATGAACATTCCACAAGGAACCTTACCGTAACCAAAAATCAATCCAAAGAAAAATGAGCATATTTCATCCCAAAGGAAACTGGTACCGTCCGCCAACAGGAACTGAACGGTTATGGGTTGGCCTGGCATTGGCTTGGTGCCTGGTCATGTCGATCACCATGCCCTGGTGGCATTTTCAGGGAAAACAAAATGCACCGCAGACTACTTATGAAGTCGATCCCAGCGCATTTATCCAGCGCGTGAATCAATTTGTGGAAACCAACCGTGTTGGTGAAATGAATAATGTCCCAATTGTCGAACCTGAACCAGGGGGTGATGCCTACCTCCTAGGCCAGATGTGGCAGTGGTATCCGGTGCTGAAACTGAAAAAAGATCAAACCTACCGGATTCATGTCTCCTCGGCCGATCTCCAGCACGGCCTGTCCATACTGCCGATCAACATGAATATTCACGTATTACCGGGATACGACTATGTGATGGAGATTACACCTACAACAGCGGGTGAGTTCAGCCTTATCTGCAACGAATTCTGTGGAATAGGACACCACCGGATGACCGGTAAAATTATTGTAGAAGAAACCTAAAAACCTGATGCTATGAGTACTGAAACAGTTAAAGCGGCAGCCCACCGTGTTTGCGAAACCACCGGCTTGTCGATCTTCCTGAAAGCCCAGTTTTTTGTAAAAATTAATGCTGTACTGGCGGTGATTTTCCTACTGGTGGGAGGGATTGCGGCCCTTCTGCTGGCTCTGACACGCTGGTCGAACGTGATGCTTCTGAACGACATCTGGTATTACCGGATGATTACCCTGCACGGAGTAAATATGCTGGTGTTCTGGATCATATTTTTTGAGATGGCCATTCTCTATTTTGCAAGCACTACCCTGCTGAATACGAAGATGTTCTCGAAAAAGCTGGCCCATGTATCGCTTGCGCTAATGGTGGCCGGTGCGGTTGTAACGAACTATATTATCCTGAAAGGCCAGGCCGATGTGATGCTGACTTCCTATCCTCCGCTGGAAGCACATCCTCTTTTCTACCTGGGAATTATCCTGTTTGCTGTCGGTGCACTGCTGGTTGCTTTTAACTTTTTTGCCACCCTTTATATTGCGAAAAAGAATAAAACCTACGAAGGGTCAATGCCATTGGTGACATTCGGTGCAGCGACGGCAGCTATTATTGCAGTTGTGGCACTTCTGCACGGTGCCGCTGCCCTGGTACCCACTTTCTTCTGGTCGATGGGCTGGATGGAGATGATGGATCCCGGAGTATATCGCCTTCTTTGGTGGGGCCTTGGCCATCACTCCCAGCAAATTAATGTGGCAGCGATGGTATCGGTCTGGTATTTCGTGGCAACGATGAGTACCGGCGCTAAACCGCTGAATGAAACGGTATGCCGCGGTGCGTTTATTCTTTATATCCTGTTCATCAATCTGGCGGCTGCACATCATCTCCTGGTTGATCCGGGGCTCAGCTCCGAGTGGAAAATCTGGAACACATCCTATGCGATGTACCTTGCTGTACTCGCTTCGATGATCCACGGATACACCGTTCCCGCCTCGATGGAAGTGGCCATGCGCCGCAAGGGTTACAATAAGGGAATCTTCGGATGGTTTGCCAAACTGCCCTGGAAAGATCCCGGCTTCTCAGCTGTGGCACTTTCCGCCATCATCTTCGGATTTATCGGAGGGATTACCGGCGTAACTCTTGGCACAGAGCAGATCAATATTATGGCTCATAACACACTCCGAATTCCTGGCCACTTCCACGCAACGGTTGTCGGTGGAACCACTCTCGCATTTATGGGACTCTGCTATTACCTGGTACCACTGATTTTCCAGAAAGATTTCTATATGAAAAAACTGGCACGAATTCAGCCCTGGCTTTTCGGGGGTGGTATCGTGTTGATGTCGTTTGGAATGTCGTTTGCCGGAACCTATGGAGTACCACGCAGAACCTACGACAGTGATTTCGGCGGGGCGATCCTCGAAACCGGTTTTGATCCCATTGCCCATATTTTCCTCGGTTTACTTGGAGTGGGCGGTGTGATCGCATTTGTTGGTCTGCTGCTGTTCCTTGTACTGATAGTGTCAGCCGTCTTCTTTGGCCCGTCCATCAAAGGGCAAAAGATGCCAACCTGGCAAACGGATAGAGAGCAAAAAATGACAGATGACCTCATCAGTAAAGGATACGAGGAAGAAGGAAAGGATTACCATATTAAAACACCCGGCACGATCGCACTGGTACTAATCTTCCTGCTCAGTTTTGCCATCTACTATTTTGCCAATTGGGCGGCACTGGCTGATCTCTGGCATATTCGCTAAAAAAATAAAGATCCATCCTGATAAAGAATTCATAAGAATTATAAAGGAATCCCGCCACTATCTGAAATGGTATGGGTGAAAAAGGGTGGATCAAAAAGAAAAACTGACTTCGCAATATTGAAAATAAATTAATCCGAAAACCATGTTCGAACGCCTGGAAAACTATTTTATATCGTGGCGGTTTCCTGTTTTTATGCTGGCAACGCTGCTGCTCTCCTGGATCCTGATCTTGTTCATGGCATTCGTACCGGTCACCGACTCTGCCTGGGGAGCATTTGCAGAGGATTTCAAAGTGTGGTGTTTCGGTTACAATCCCGAAACCGGCAGCTTTCAGTGGATTTACATGTTTATGTTCACCATTAACCCGTTCATCCTGGTTCTGGTTATTATTTTTGTTTGGCTTGAGCCACTCAAAGAGGTGATCCGTTCTCCGCAAATCATCAAATTCCATACAGGAATGGCAGGACTGCTGGTTTTGGTTGTCAGCGCCTCATTTTTGCTGATGTATGAAGTGCCGGCCGAAGAGGATTTCAGGTTTCGGCCGGACGCCCTGAGAGTTTCCCTGACCCCTCCCGAATTCAACCTGATTAACCATAAAGAGGAAGAAATCAGCCTTGAAGATTACAAAGGGCAGGTTGTGGTGATCACATCGGTCTATGCCTCATGTGCGGATACCTGTCCGATGATCCTGGATCAGGTAAAACGAACCCTCGAACGGCTCACCCCGGAGGAGCGTAAAGAAGTGGTGCTGATGGCCATTACCATGCAGCCCGAAAAAGACACGCCCGAACTGCTCAGCCAGATAGCAAGATTTTACCGGCTGGATGAATACCACGCACACCTGCTCACAGGCGATGTGGACTATGTGAATCATCTGCTGGACAGGCTGAATGTGAGCCGTTCAGAGCGGCCCGGTTCATTCGACATTGACCACGCAAACCTCTTCATGTTGATCGACCGCGAAGGCACCCTGGCTTTTCGATTTACTCTTGGCGAACGCCAGGAAGATTGGATGACCGAAGCTCTGCGCGTTTTGATCCGTGAAGAGATCCCGGGCAGTTTGACTGACGTTTTAAAAAAGTGAAAAGAGCATAACCTTAACATAGTGGAAGTGTTACGCTTGTACTCCTGCAGTGACTCTATTTTTTTAAAATCCCGGGCATTTAAGCTTGTCCTTCATTCATCAACGGAAAACGATAAATAGTTAAAATGGCAGAAGAATCCGGAAATCATAACGACCTTGAAGCCAAAGAGAGCTATTGGAACTGGAAGGAGTTCAAAACCAATGTGGTGAAAGCTTCCGATGCCGGACCGGATGCATCGATGCGGGGAAGGCGCTTACTGGACGGGGCTGACCGCTGGTTTCGGAAGCTTGATGGCATCACCCATCGATTCATTCCCGAAGGCTATCATCCCTTCATTCAGGCCGGAGCCATTGCCAATTTCATGTTTGCCGTGGCCGTACTGACCGGCTTTGCCCTTCTGCTATGGTACAGTCCGAGCGTGCACTATGCCTATGATTCAGTGGCATCAATGGCGGATAAGCCCTACACAGCAGAGCTGATGAGAAGCCTTCATCGCTACAGTTCTGATGCTTTCATGCTTTTTGTGATTTTCCACGCATTTAAAGTGTTTTTTGGAGCTCGTTTTACAGGATCTCGCTGGCTGGCGTGGATTACAGGAATTATCGGGCTGATTATAATCTGGTTTGACGGCTGGCTGGGTTATTGGCTGGTTTGGGATGAACGGGGAGCGATGATTGCTACGGCAACCGCCAAAATGGTGGATGTGCTCCCCTTCTTCGCCGAACCACTCAAAGCTTCGTTTTTGACGGACGACAGTTTCAACTCTGTACTTTTTCTGATCGTCTTTTTCCTGCACATGCTCATACCAATCGGCTTTTGCATCGCCGCCTGGCTGCATGTGTCGCGGCTAAACAAACCGATGTTTTTTACAAATTTCCGGTTTTCGATGATTTTACTGGCATCCCTCATCGCTGTGTCACTTCTGTTCCCCGCAGATATCGAAGGGAGGGCTGATCTGATGTCAGCTCCTGAAAATGTCTCAGGTGATTATTTTTTTCTTCTGCCTCTCATTCTGACCGAAAGGCTGCAAGGCGGTACATTATGGCTGCTGTTTCTGGGCGGATTTCTGTTTCTGTCGGCGATGCCCTGGCTGATGAAGCGGCGAAAAAAAGAGGGCAAGCCAGTAGTTAACGAGATAAAGTGTACCGGATGTTTGCAATGTTTTTACGATTGTCCCTACAACGCCATTTCGATGGTTCCGCGGCAGGAAGGGAATCCAAAAAAGAGCGAATTTGTGGCGGAGATTGATCACTCCATTTGTGTTTCCTGCGGAATCTGTGTGGGTTCCTGTGATCCCGTTGCCATCGATTATCCCAATCTCTCCCCGTGGGAAATCCGGCGTAAGCTGGATCGCTGGCTTGATGAAGAGAACCGTTCGTTTGAAGGGCAGTACGTGGCGTTCGTATGCGGAAACAGCGCGGGAAGCTCCCTTACAATCGACTCGGAAACGGGGCATTGCCGGGAGATGCCCGGATACCTGGTGAGCACGCTGCCCTGTGCAGGTTGGATACATCCCGTACTGATTGAACGGGCTCTGAAAAAGGGAGCGGAAGGTGTTCTGGTAATGGGATGCGAATCTGATCCCGATTTTCGTCTTGGCGCCGACTGGCTGGGTGACCGTATGGAAGGAGAACGACATCCTGAATTTAGAAAAGACCGCTATCAGAAAGACCAAATTCTGTTTCTGAAAATGGATAAACCCGAATTCAATAAGTTCCTCAATGAAGCGCAGCAATTCAGGAGCCAAAAAAAATCCGACAATGAAAACGGAAAGAAAAATCGACCCGTCTGGAAAACGGCACTGGCAGGAGTACTCATCACAGCAATACTTGCCGCAGTGATGATCTGGCCCAGTTCTGCCGGAATTCCCCTTCCCGAAAGAGATTCCGAATTGGTTATTTCATTCCGTACTGAAGGAGCTCCGGTCTATGCCGAAGAGAGTCCGGATGAAGGTGTACCGCGGCACATGCAGCGCGATGATGTGCAGCAGGTAGAACGCCGTTCCGATGTGGTAGTTCGGATATCGTCTGCAGGAGAAGTGCTTTTTGAAGATACCTTCAAGCCGAAAGGAATATTCCGTCGAGGTTACAGCAGCGGTATCATTACCATTCCGCTTGATCCGGGAAGTCATCAAATAGAAGTACAGTTCGGTGATTTTATAGATGATGAAATAGAGTGGAAGCGATCCGGCAAGCGAGAACTTCATCTTGAAACGGGAGAACGGGTGGTACTGCTCTATAACGAGCAGCAGGGTTTTCGCTGGTATGAGAGAAACCGGGCTTCTAAGGAAGAATAAATCGGTTTGATTAAAAAATCGCACTTGAAGTTAAAAAAGGTTCTTCGTATTTGAGATTTAAACTATAATCAAATGCAGCAAAACATGAAATCGATCCTATTCTTTATTTTCATATTTACATTTCAGTTTTCACACCTGTTCGCCCAGAGTGAGGTTACCCGGGTGGAAGTGCGAATTAATCACGTGGCCATCGCTGTAACCGACCTGCAGGAAAGCGAATTTTTTTACCAGGAGGTGATCGGGCTTGAACAAATAGAAGAGCCATTCGGAGTGGGCAGGCACGCCTGGTTTGATATGGGTGCAGGAACCGAACTTCACGTTATTCTCGGGGCTGAGGAGCGACGTGAGCGTAACCGAAATAATCATCTCTGCTTTAGTGTAAGTGATATGGACGATTTCATCGTACATATTGAAGCGCATGGTATCGAGTGGATGGACGCCGGGGGAAATGTGGGAGAACGAAATATACGGCCCGACGGCATCCAGCAGATCTACTTTACTGACCCCGACGGCTACTGGATAGAAATAAATGATGATATGTGAGGTTATAAATCTTACCAGATGAACCGTTAACCCGTATATCTCACAGTATATATGTTAAACATATTGTAACTATTTGATTTATCATATTTTATGAACCAAATTTGGAGTCTTCGAAAAAAACAGTCTGTTTTGCGGCGAAATTTTCACCTCAGCTGCGTTAAATCTAAAATGACATGCTCAACGTACTAATGTACGTTTCCGCTGTCATTTTATCTTCGCCTTGCTGAGGAAAAAATCTCTTGGTGAGATATCCGGGTTAATTCCGTTTTTGGATTTGGCCGGTGATGTTAACCCGATAAACCTTTTTACGTGTGTCACATTCTTTTACAGTTTATTAGCCCATAACATTGGTCATTTTTAGCTTTATTCCATTGGTTTTTGTAGTGTGTATGGAGTGCGTTCAACATAATTATTCAAAAAAATAAGAGAACCATGACGATTGAAAAAATAAAAGAGCAGCTCAAAACGTCCGATACACCTGTAGCAAAAGCCTTTCATGTGAGCGAAGATTTTAAAGTGTTGTTATTTGGTTTTAACAAGGGAATGAAACTTGAAGATCACACGGCAAAACGTCCTACCAAACTGTTGGTGGTTGAGGGTGATGTTATCTATTCTCAGCAGAAAAGAGAAACACGAATGAAAAAGTTCGATGAAATTGAAATTCCCCCGAATGTTCCCCATTCAGTGAGTGCACTGGACAACAGTTTTATTATATTGACGCAAGGCTGATCTGTTATTAGTCTCACTAATCCGGATATCTGACAAAGGGAGAGGTTTTTTTGATTTGCTCTTTCTTTGAGTGTAACAGGAGATAGTGCCAAATTAGAAGGGATCAGGAAAGTAAAAGGTCGGCTCCTGAACCAAAAATATAACCCGTGAAAAGTATAAAAAATGGAGTGATCTGTTGATGGAGTCAAATATTTTCTGGCGAACAGTAACATGTGGTTTTATAGCCACTTTTATCATGGCAATGATCGCATTTCTGCAAGGTGGCATTGGGCTTCCGGTCATTGATGTAGGGCACATTCTTAAAGAGAGTTTTAATCAGGTTCACACAACTGCTCCCTACTCCATACTTTGGGGGAACATCGCCTATTTTATAGTGGGGATTTTACTTTCTCTTATCTGGGTGGTGTTTTTTCAGCGCTTCATTCCCGGAAACTGGCTGGTGCAGGGATTGATATACGGCATCCTTATTTCATTGGTTGCCGCCCTGGTTGTAGCGCCCCTGGCGGCATCTGCTGCGGGGGATTCTATAGGCATGTTTTATTCTGATACGTGGTATCCCGGGCTGATCTTACTGGCTGCACTCACCATGCACCTGGGATATGGGCTTGTACTCACACTCTGTCTGAAAATTGCCGGAGTAAATGGGGCCGAACAGCCGGTTTTCGGCTGATGAGAAGAAGCCGCGGAGCGATTTTTTTAACCATATCAAATTCGTTAACTGTCTGAAATCCCCCTCATAGTTAACGTATCATTTACTCTGAGAGAAAATTTGATACCGGTCAAACCCAAAAACAGAAAGACGAATTGAATAAATTAACGACCGGCAAGGCGGTACAAAGAGATAGGAACTGGCGACTTTTCCGAGTCCACAAGGACTTTTCATAAATCACTGCCACTGATGACTCCCGTTAAATCCGGGGTATTAATAATAAACTTCTGAAACCTGAAGAATGGCCATTATTATGTTTTTTTAACCTCTGGTCAATATTGGCTGATTGACCGGTGTAATACCGGTCGATATTCTCACTATAAAGAATGTATAAATAGTGCATCAGGAATAGACTTGGTAATAGTTAAAACAAAAAAAGCTGCCCAAATTTAAATGAGCAGCTTCTAAAGCGATCCGGAAGGGACTCGAACCCTCGACCTCCTGCGTGACAGGCAGGCGTTCTAACCAACTGAACTACCGGACCATTAAATCAAATTATTCAAACTTCAAAGTTCAAGTCTCGAACACACGACCTTCCCGAGGCTTCGGGACAGGCGTTCTAACCAATTGAACGATCAACCTGATAAATCAAATTTTTGATAGAATTAAATATACTGACCTTGCAGATACGATGTCAATAGCTAATTAGTATTATTTGATATCAAGAATGGTTGTTAGATATCATGAAAAAATAAGGGCTCCGGGGTCAACCGAAGCCCTTTATCGGGATGGTGATGGGATGTATGTAAGCTTATATAAAATTCTTATAACACTGACTGAAGAGCGCTTATCAACTCTTCTCCATCAGGTTCTGCATTACTCTTAAACCTTCTTACAAGATTTCCGTTCCGATCTATCAAAAATTTTTCAAAATTCCAGGAAATATCACCCGTAAAGTCGGGATTTTCGATAGATGTCAACATTTCAAATAATGGGTGCTGATCTTCGCCTTTAACTGAAATCCTTGAGAAAAGCGGGAATTTGACACCAAAGTTCATTTCACAGAACTGTGCAATCTCCTCATCCGTTCCCGGTTCTTGGCCACCAAAATTATTGGCTGGAAAACCAAGAACTTTAAAGCCCTGTTCAGAATAATCTTCGTATAACGATTGAAGGCCTTCGTATTGGCGGGTAAAACCACACTCTGAAGCGGTATTTACAATAAGTAAAACATCACCCTTAAATTCATTCAGTGAAATTTTTTCTCCGTTTATTAAGTTTAATTCATATTGATAGATGCTGTTGGTTCGTTCATCAGTGGCAGTCATCAATATTAATCCGGTTATGAGTGCAATTATTGTTTTCATAAAAGTATCCATCTATTTTCAGGGTTTAATCATTTTTATCAATATATCATTCCAAAATGAATTTATTTCTCAGGTTTTTTTCCGTTTTACTGGGCTCGGCTTTACTATTTAGCTTTTCTGCACAAGAGTTGCAGGCTCAAATGTTTTCTATAGATGATCCAGAACCTCAGCGCCAGCGCATTCTTGGTTCTACCACAGTGCTGGGTATTGGCTGGGAGTTGGGTGATTTTACGTATCAGGGAGAAGGAGCAACAGAGGCTGACCGCCTTGATTTTAACGACAGCGTTATTCGGCTGCGTCTCGACAGTCCCGGGTTAGATATCAGCCTGGCATTCGGTGGAGCCATGACCGGAATGAACGACAATTCGTTTGTAAACATTGCCGGACGGCTTTATAACAATTTTCCCGTTAAACGAGAGGAATCTCTGCTGATCGCTATTCCCATCCAGCTAACAACCGATTTGATGCAAGTGCGCCAGAATGCATCAGAAGCAGAATTTCAACAGAGTTCACTGGTGTTCGGGTCCGGTCTCTCTTCGGCATTTCGGATAGGGGATCGTTTTAGCCTCAGCCTTAAAGCAACACCCAATTACGGGTTCAGTTTTTCCCAGGGATCTCTGTTTGGGGGCAGCCTCTTCCGGGTTGATGGAAATACCGCCCTGCTCATCCACAATGTTTTCGGGAATTATGCCCTATCCATCGGTTACACTTTTGATTACCGGAATTACAGGATTGAAGGTGACCTGAATGATTACGATTTTGCTTCGCACAATATTACCATCGGCATTGGCTTTTAGTCACCGAATTAAAATGGAATGAAAATAGAAAAATTACTTCTTGAACTCGAATCACTTAGTGAGAAGGGCGGGTACACCATCCGTAAAGAGAGAGGGGCCTTTCGGGGAGATCAGTGCATTATTGAAGGTGAAAAGCTGGTCGTGATCAACAAAAACCGTCCGCCCGAATTGCAGGCTGCCATACTGGCAAAAGTGATTAAAAGCGTCAATACGGATGATCTTTTTATAAAACCGGCCGTACGAAAGGAGCTTGAACAGATCTGGAAGCGACTCGACAGGTTCGAATCTGCAGAAAAACAGCTTGAAGGAGAATAAACCGTTGATGAAATGTACATTTCTCGGAACCGGCACCTCGATGGGGGTTCCTGTTGCGGGCGGATTTGGAAAAGATATGATCGATGGCGATCCGCGAAACCAGCGAACGCGGTGTTCGGTATGGCTTCAAACCGAAGATTCATCGATAGTGATTGATGTGGGTCCGGAATTCCGCATTCAGACCATTCGCTCTGGTGTTGACCGGATAGACCTGGTACTGATTACCCATGAGCATATGGATCACATCGCCGGCCTTGATGATCTGCGCTCCTACAATTACATGCAAAAAGGTCCGGTTCCCCTGCTCACCACAAAACAGGTGATCGAATCGATCCGAACCCGATTTGACTACATGTTCGGTGAAAACAAATATCCCGGATCCACTTCGCTGGATATGAATGTAATTGATAAACCGAAAACATTTCGCGATGTGGAAATTACCCCGCTACCCTACAATCACGGATATATCGATGTTACCGGTTACCGCGTGAACGATTTTTCATACATGACGGATGTCAAGGAGATTCCCGAATCTACCAAAGAGAAGGTAAGGGGAAGCAAAGTTCTGGTTCTTAGCGGCTTGAGATGGGGGCCCTCGCATCCCACTCACCTCACAATACCCGAGGCAGTTGAGGTGGCCGAAGAGCTGAAAATCCCCAAAACCTACCTGATCCACATGAACACCTACGTAAATCACGAGGAAAGCAACCGGCGTCTGCCTCCTCATGTACGTCTGGCCTACGATCAGCTCGAAATTACGATTGGCTGATGGGTTTTTCAGGCAGAAGAAGCATGAACCTGGTATAAAAGACATCTCTGTAAATATAGAGGAGGGTAGCCCGAAACAAGTTAACCCGCATTTCTCACACTAAAATTATTTGATAACGATATGCACTTAATTGTTATCAACTTATAATTCAATATAAACTTTTTTTAAAAAACACCCTGTCAAACGCTGCGAAATTTAACCGT
>SL_3KL_010_SEDDRAFT_10001915_pt1 | contig 19030 bp, 20 predicted proteins | sample SodLakKL_010_SED_2_FD_10381 | JGI IMG/M metagenome (IMG submission 10381) | reverse complement strand
TCATAACCTGAACCGGTGGCTAAAAGCCACCGGCTAGATAACCTTTTCCCTCCGGGAAATCCGGCTTTCCGAAAACACCAGATAACTTTTCCACTATATAGGTTTCAATAAGTTTCCCCCACTGTGTCATGTGTGGGTAAAGACCAGTTTTTGGCAAAGGGGGGAACGTTTGCAATCATCTTTTGCAACCTCCAATCACCCCCAAATCCGTTATAATCAGGAAAAATTAAGCCCACAGAGGTTAACAAAAAAAACGCACCCCGGTTCATGATTCGAATGGGGTGCGCCTTTTTCAAACAAAAAGAGTCGCATATTTAGAACCGTATTTTTATTTTGCTCTTGTTGCCGCCTTGAATGGCTTTAAATTAACCGCCTGTTTTCCTTTGGAAGTTTCTCTGATTTCAAAAACCACAGGATCATTGGATTGAAGTCCAAAATATCCGAATTCTTTTATACCTGAATTATGAAGAAAAATGTCTCCATGTTCCGCGGTTGTAACAAAACCGTATCCCTTCTTCTCATCGTACCATTTAATATGACCTTCAACCAATCGCTTTTCCTTTCCGTTATTTTTGACAAAAAATTCCCGCATCCGGATTTAACCCGGAACCGGGTCTTCAGCTTAATATCTGAATTGACGAATTGCATATCCCCTAGATGGGTAAAATATTCTTTTCTCAAGCAAAAGTCAAACACCTATAACAAAGTAAATTTTTTTCTTGTTGGGTAATTACATCATATCCTTGTCGCTGGCCTCAATGGCTTTATCGATTTCCGCTTTCAGCTGCGGGGGCAAATCCGGAATGTCAAGGCTGAGAAATCCCTGTACAATGGTTGACACAGCTTCGTCTTCCGTCAAGCCCCTTGACATGAGGTACATAATTTCCTCTTGGGCAATTTTGCCCACTGCAGCCTCGTGGGACATTTCAACGCCTTCGGCATGACCTTCAAGCTCAGGAATAGCGTGTATTCTCCCTCCGTTTAAAATAAGGCCTTTACATTCAAGATGAGCTTTCACGCCGGGGACTTCACCGATAAGATGCCCCCTGGCAATAATATTTCCACCGTTGCTAATTGTTCTGGCTATTATTTCGGCCCGGGTTCCCGGTTTTTTTAGAAAAACCCGGCCGCCGATATCATACTCGCTATCCGGTGCACCCACAATAATACTGTAGAACCTGGCTATGGAATTGTCCCCCACCAGATGCGTAGTCGGGTACATCTGCAGTGATTTAACAGCTTTCATACAGATATAATTGTTGAGAAACAGTCCTCCTTCTTCAACCTGAGCCACGCTTCTCGGCCGAACAATCATATCTTCAGCCCAGTTATGAATCATGGTAAAAGACAATTTCGCATTTTTTTTGACAAAAAATTCTGAAATACCGATATGCGCACCTTTTTTCAAGTGGGGTGAAGTGGCGCAACCCGTAATGATATGCAATTCAGAATCTTCTTCCGCAATAATGATGTTATGAACAATTTGCTGATGGCCGTTTTTATCAATGTAAAGGCTTGCCTGAACAGGATAAATGCTTTTTACACCGGGAAGTGCACGGATTACATAGCCATCCTGAAGATTCAACTCGGCAGTCGCCGTATATTTATCCGTTTCAACCGAAACTAATTTCCAGTAATAATCTTTTATCCAATCATATTTTTCCAGGGCTTGTTTTATCGGAATGACTTCGATACCTTCCTGCTTTGATTTGCAGTGGATCACCCGACTGTCTTTCTGGAAAAATGTCCCCCCCCGTTCCTTTTCCGTCAAGTCCAAACCGGACATTATCAACCGCTCCTGCTCGGCCTTTGGAAGTGACATGAGTTCCTGATCGGACAGGTATGGATGAGGCAAATCCGATTTATCAAAATCCTCCAGGTTGATGTCCGGTCCCAGGGTTCCGGGTTTGCCGATTGCATCTTGCGCTTTTTTTCTTAATTCTTGTCTACTATACATCGTACACACTCCTTGTATCCCATCTGGCCTATACAATTTAAAATTTCACGGGGATTTGTCGTACAGCTCAATACGCCATCATATAAAACCTGCCCTTTATCGGCTATGATGTAATCAAGGATGTATCCCGTGTGGGTTATGATGAGCCCCATTTTGCTCCGAGCCTGTTTCTGCCGGATAATCGACTTTTCATTTTCAGGACGAATCTGTTTTTCCAAAAGCTCTGCGATACTGTTTCCCACAAGAGTTATATTTTCAAGATCCACTCCCGATTCGGGTTCATCAAATAACATCAGGTCCGCATTTTGGGCCATAAGCTGTAAAAGTTCGGACCGTTTGATTTCCCCCCCTGAAAATCCCGCATTCACATCACGATCCAAAAAATCAACAAAATTTACCCGTTTGGCCAGCTCCACTGTTTTATCTTCATCCTCCTCTTTATTTTTGCTGCATATTTTAACCATTTGTCGCGTCTTTAATCCATTGATTGTTGGTGGACGCTGATACGACATGCCAATTCCAAGAGAGGCTCGTTCATTAATGGGCATATTTGTGATGTCCTGCCCTTTGAATAATATTTTCCCTCCCACCACTTTAAACTGAGGGTAACCCATTATCGTCATCAAAAGCGATGTTTTACCCGAACCATTAGGTCCGAAAAGAACGTGGGTTTCACCTGGCTTAATTTCGAGATCTATATGCCTGAGAATGCGCTTGCCCTCCAGTTCCACTTCCAAATCTTCAATATAAAGCATTTTTTTCCTCCCCCTTCTGAGGATATATCAAACGGTCTTTTCCATCCTCACTTTTGCATAAAAAATGTTTACATATTTTTTCTATCTTTTATCAAATTATAAAATCAGACTCTAAACATTTTCTGATCATCTGCAAGTTTTCAGGATATGATTATAAAAGAGAACATTAACTGCTTCTTCAATAACTTCATGTACCGGATGCAGAAAACAGGTTATTGTGTTTTTTGTTATATGCTATTATATAAAAGATTTGGTTAAATTACCATTTTTCTTAGCATCTTTTAACAAATCACATGAATATTAAATTGTACAGAAAGCTCAGCGAATTATGCACTTTTCAGATTTATGAAGGATTGTGCGAAGGACTCAGCCACTTTTCGGGGCCCAGCCGCGCGGCGGTCATTTATGCCATCCACAGAGATAATCCCATGCTGATTTATGATCCACAAAAGCTTTTGGAAGGACACGAACCCAAGTTAAAAGAACTTTATATTGACTCAACAACTTGGCGCAAAAATGTGGCCACTTTTGAAGCCCTCATGATTGACAGGCAACCCATTCCGGAAAAAAACCTACACTTGACAGGACTTATATCGAGAGGCGGCAGATCACATTCTGTATTTTATCAGATGTGGTTTACCGAGCACCATCCGGATATGTGTTCCATCGGACCAACCGAACGATGGCTGGAACATGCTGTTTGGCTTCTTTCCCATGATATTGTCTCCGAAGACTCAAACTACCTCAACACGTCGGGGTATGTTCTCAGGGAATATGCCACTCATGCTGTCAGAGACTATATCATCGACGAACTCAACCTTCATTTGGGAATGGATTATCAACTTCGTATTTATCCTATTCTAGATGCGGTTTTGGGAATTTCCCGAACTTCAGAAGAAGGTTTATCCCCTATGGGGCGTATCATTTTTATCGAACCCAAGTACCTGGATGATGTTGAATTTCTTTTAAGATTTGTGCATTTGGAGTGTCCTGATTTGAACAATTTTAAACATGTAGGCAAGTTGCTTTTGGCGGTAAGAAATTCAAACCGGGCATTGGTTTCTGACGGCAAAAGCATTATCGGCATCGCAAATGGTAAAATGAGAAATTATCATCTGACTGCATATTTCCAGAGCAGCCATGGTTTTTTTTGCATCAATAATGATCCTGTGTGCAGCTTTTATGACGGTAACTTTCATTCCTCAACCCGAAAGGCAAAACTTGTGGAATTGGAGGAACTTTTGGTGGAATCCCCATTGATTGCCACAGAAAAGCAATTCTTACTTTTTAAAATCATCTTGGAGATCGTTCATTGTGCAGGGGAAGAAAAATATGGATGTACCCTGGTCATTGACCTAAATAATCCCCCCCTAAAACTTGCCGGTCAGAAAATAGAGCCACCACTGGATCTAACAATTGAAAAGTTTTTGAATTTAACCAAATCCCTCAGCAAAATGGACGGTGCCCTTCATGTAGGTAAAGATTTAAAACTCCATCATTTTTCCTGCGTCCTGGACGGCATGTCCATACCTAACGAGGACAGAGCGAGAGGAGCCCGGTTCAATTCGGCCCTCAGATTCACATCCCAAAATCCCAACACGATTATCGTGGTCGTTTCGGGAGACCGTCCGGTATCCCTTATTCAGGAAGGTGTCGAATTGACTGCTCATTGCACTTGGAGAGCTATCTCATCTCATGTACCTTCCCCACCGACTCTGAAAGAGTGGATCAACCGATAAAATATTATCAGGTCTTTTGAAAACCAAAATCAGGGACTTCCCGATTAACAAATTATCTCAAAAAAGATAAAAGAAACTTGAAATCAGCCTGGTTTTACTTTATAATTTATCGAGTATAATGAGTTGATAATCTTAACTAGTGGAAATTCATATCAAGTGATACGAAAGATCACCAATAAGTTTTACGATCAACGCGTAATTGAAGCAGTCCATATGTTTTATGGGCTGCTTCTTTTTTTTCAAAGACGGTTTCCTGTTTGAGTTTCAATCAGCAAAGGCATCGAACTGAAGCGTGGAATCCAAGCTATTATTTTTAAGGAGGCAGAGTTTATGATCAAAGGTGTGGTTAAATGGTTTAATGACAAAAAAGGTTTTGGTTTTATTGAGCAGGAAGATGGAGGCGGGGATGTTTTTGTTCATCACACAGCTATCAACATGCAGGGATTTAAGACGCTGAGCGAGGGAGACCGTGTAACGTTCGAGGTTGAAGACAATCATCGCGGGCCTGCAGCCAAAAACGTTAACAAGCTATAACCGAAAGCGCATAAAAGTTGACAAAATAGCGGCATTTTACCCGCACAATAAAGTGCCGCTATTGCTTTGCGTAAACACCCTCCAGGCTTTCATGGGCCAATTGGCTTATTTTCCGCTCAACAAGTCTCAAATCCAGGAAAATATTTATTCTGGAATGATCTTCCAGGAGTCTTTGGAGGCAATGATGCACCGCTGAGGTGTCAAGAGGACCTGCAGCCCATGCGGAAAAACCTTTCAGGTATGGGTCTGATGCCGACATGTACGGGATAAGCAAAGATTCACAATTAGAAAGCAATTCGGGCCTGGTGTGGGCAAGTCTTCCAAATCCCCAAAGAGCCCCCCGCTGGAGCATCTCATATTCTATGTAATTGCCGCCGGGAGAAATATAGGAAACAAGAATATTACTGTATTCATTGGCCAACGATTGGTTTCGGGCCATGATTTCTCCCATGGCCTCGGGACAACCCCATCCGATACCTCCGGACTCATCGTTTAAGTTCCACATCAGCCGGCGCATAACAACACGGGCAGCCTCCATATCGGAATTTGCCAATTGCGATACCACCACCCCCATGGCAGAAACAGCCCGCCATCGGATTTGTTCATCTTTATGCAAAAAAAATGAAAACAGAGGACCTATACAAGTTTTAAGGGGAAAATTTTCGATTTCCCCCAAAGCCTTTTTAATGTCATCTTGTTCCAGAAGAGATAACAGCTTTTTTTTAATGATTCTGGATCTTTCTTTCATGTGTCGATTCAGCCTTTTGGCAGATCCACCATACCGGATCACCATTGAAAACGAAAAGTACAAATGCCCTCATTTTTTTCAACTGCTATGTTTCTTCCCAATATATACAATTATCAGGACAGTTTTTAATGGCGTCATTTACCTGGCTTTCGGGATAATCTTCGAGCTCGTCCACAAGAATGAAGCCGGCATCACTCATACAAAAAACTTCAGGGCAAACCTCCACACATATACCGCATTTCGTACATTCACTAAGTTCTACAACAGGTCTTTTCAAACTAACACCTAATGCCTGCTTAGCAGAGGGTATTGGTCACCAGATGAATACATCGTTAGGAGTCCAATACAGCCTGGCCGATTTTTTTCCCCATCTCACGACACATTTCAAGCCCTTGTGAATCCGGCACATATTGATGTTTCAAACCGGAATCGATCATTTTAAATTTCATCCCTTCAAGCTGCTGGTGTATCAACCCTACCGCCTCCCCGCTCCATCCATAGGAACCAAATGCCGCCCCGATTTTGTTTTTGGGACGCAACCCTTTCATGTAAGTCAAAAAATCCGCCAGGGTGGGAAACAGGCCGTTATTCAGAGTAGGGGAACCGACAACCACTGCTTTACTGTCAAGAACTTCGGTCATGACATCACTTCTGTGGGAATCTCTAAGCTTCATGGGCTTAACATAAACGCCTTTTTCGTGAATTCCCTCTGCAATGGCTTCGGCCATTAGCTGTGTGCTGTGCCACATGGTATCATATATGATGACAGCCTTTTTTTCGGGTTCCTGCTTACTCCATCTGACATAGGCTTCGATAATTTTATTCGGATTTTTCCGCCATAATATGCCATGGTCAGGACAAATCATTTTAATCTCCAAACCCATGTCAACCACTTTTTCCACCAGTTTTAAAATCAAGGGAGCATACAAAAGCAAAATATTGGCAAAATACTTTTTGGCATGCAACATGATCAAATGTTCATCAACCTGGTCATCAAAGGCTTCGCATCCTGCATAATGCTGGCCGAAAGCATCACTGGAAAACAAAATTTTATCCTCGTTCAGATACGTAAACATGCTGTCAGGCCAATGAAGCATTTTTGTTTCCAGAAAAGTCAGTGTTCTTTTCCCAATGGAAAGTGTTTCACCATTTTTTACCGGCTGATAATTAAGGTTGTGGGCAAAATGTTTTTGAAGGTTTTTAAGACCCATGGCCGAGCAATACACCGGTTTACCCTCTCCGATCCTGTGCATCACACGCGGAAGACCCCCTGAATGGTCCATCTCCGTATGGTTACTTACCACCATATCAATTTTGCCGGGATCAACAATTCTGGATATGTTTCTGAGCAGCTCATCTGAAAAATCCTTTTTAACAGAGTCGATCAGAACAACTTTTTCATCCATTATAAGAAAAGCGTTATAACTGGTTCCAAGCTCGGTGGAATAACCATGGAAATCTCTGATATTCCAATCAATCACGCCGACATCATATATTTTTTCGGAAATCTCAACCGGTTTCATATTTCTCCTGATTGTCTCAATAATACTTCAGAGTCTAAATATTATAACTCGTGGCTGTCCGGAAAATCCTCTCCCTCTGGGAGGGGTTGGGGGAGGGAAAGATAACTTCCTGATATCATTCACCCCCACCCCGGCCATCCCCCAAATGGAGAGGGAGTATAGACGTTTCCGGGCAGGCACTATCTCTCATTCGGGCAGCCTGGTTTTTTGAAGCAAAAGTAAATTATACCCTTTTCCATACAGAAAAAGAGCATAACAAAACGTTGATGAACCCTGTTTTATGCTTCCTTTTCAAAATCTTCCTTGGAAGCCCCGCAGACAGGACATTCCCAATCATCTGAAACATCTTCGAATTTTGTTCCGGCCGCTACTCCGTTATCCGGATCTCCGGCCGCCGGGTCATAAATGTAACCACAAATTTGGCAAACATATCGATCCATTCTATTTTTCCTCCATTTTCAAATTTTTATGTTTATATACTTTCGACAAAGACAGCAACTTTTTTCTCGATTTCATCTCTGAGTTGCCGAACCGTTTCCATGGAATACTCTTTTGGTTTTTCAATATCCCACTGCTTCAAACCAGCTCCTGAAACTGGTGGAGCAATGCCATTTTTTTCCAAATACACGACTATATCAGGCTGATGTTCCAAAACAGCCCATTGAGTTGATTTTGGAGATCGAAATTTTATATCGATTTTTTTTTCCTTCATTGCCTTGATCATATGAGAATCCATTTTTTCAGCGGGCTTAACCCCACCACTGGAAACATCCAGTTTCCCCCCAGCCATAACCTGAGCAAAAGCCTCGGCCATCTGACTGATACATGAATTATCTTCGCAAACAAAAAGCACCTTTTTTCGAGCAACCAGCGGTTTTAAAATCTCCCCGGCTGCATTTTTTACCTCATCTTTCATGGAAGAATGCTTTTCCATGTCCCCTGCATGTTCAATCCCTTTGTAGGTCAAACTTCCACAATATTCAGCATCAATGGCGTCAAAAAAGTAACGGGCGGTCAGGTCAAGCCCTTCAAAGAGATTTTTTCCCCGGGTAGCCCCCACACTCAGCAAAAAACCCTTTCTTTGTTCCCGGCAGGGATCCTTTAATTTAAACCGGTATTTCAGTGCCCAGAAAACCTGGCATCGATCAACCAGGGCTTTTAACTGAGCGGTCATGTTGTAAAAAAAAATAGGCGTTGCCAATACAACAACTTCGGCTTCCCGGATCAGAGAATAAACCTCTTGTTTCATGTCGTCATCGATGGGACAGAAGCCCTTTTTTTCGCAAACAACATATTCTTTGCACGCAACAATATTCTGTTTGTCCACTTCCACCATTTTAGTTCGTGCACCAAGATTTGCCGCACTTTCAAGAAATGACGATAGCAGATAAGAAGTATTTCCCTTTATCCTGGGGCTGCCTTGTAAGCCCAGTACCAGCATTTTAATTGTCCTGTTGTGGTTAATATTGGAAGGTATCGAAAGGTGATCGCACCGGGAACCTTGAGAACACTCAGCATGCATAATAGATTGTACAATAGTCAGTGTCTGAACAAAAAGTCCTTTATTCCCTCCCCTCCAATGTGGGGGAGCTTTCATTCAGATACAATCCATCATTAAAAATTTAAGCCGGTTCCCGGTGTGATAACGTACATCATGTTTTGTAGAGCTGATCGGTCATGAAAATCACGTCAAACCATCAGCGGGGTCCGGGTGTTTTGGCTGACCCTTCCAGTGTGCATTGAGTAAAATCGATTGTCTCTTTACACTTTCCGCATACTTGGGGTTTATCAAACTCATCGGAAAAAATTTCCTTTTGCTCACCGCACTTGGGACATTTGCACATAAAAGACTCCATGTCTTTAAAACTTTCAAAACCAGGGCAATGTGACGGTAATGATCCTGTTTGAGGCATCGTGATTCTCCTTTCGTTTATGGTTCCATTCATTGGAACCCGTTTACTGGTTCATTCACTTTTTCATGTTTTAGGCATTTAACTTGGAAGCTATTTCTTTTCCAAATTCCTGAGCCGCTTTCATGCCTCCCTCAAGCGTACTTGATTTTAAGCGCAACGGCCCTGCAACCATCTGCATTTTATAAATGTTTTTCATGGTGTCAAATATTCTTTCAGGTGCCTCACCACTCCACCCGAATGCACCAAAAGTCCCTCCGACTTTTCCTTCCAGATTAGCCTTTTCAGCTAAAAACAGAAGCGTTTTCATGGATTGAAGCATTTCACCATGATAAGTTGCTGAACCAAAAATCAGGGCATCATAGCCTTCCAGTTCCTCTGCATTCTTAATTTTATTTGCATTGACAACCTGCGCATCTACAAGCGAAAAACGGAGTCCCTCTGCAATCAGCTCCGCAATTTTTTGGGTTTCTCCGGTTCTGGTTGCATATACCAATAGCGCTTTCGGCATGACATTTCCTCCACCTTAAAGTTTGGCTTGTTCTGAAGGGTTCTCAGAAAGCCCGTCTGCTCTCCCCCTGTATCTAATCCTTCTTTCCTATTCTGGGATCCATCCCTTCCGCCTGACAATCAGGAGTATAACAGCTATTGTCTAAAAATTCGCATTTTTCCTTGCATGAAGGGCACGTTTCGGGAGGAGCATCTGCCTCAAACGTATAACCGCAATTTCCACATTTCCAGCTTGGCATATTATCACCTCCTCTTTCTATTTTGTGTTTCTCAGATTAACTGCATTGCGTAACAAAGCGCACCAGCATTGAACTATTTTTTCCAAAGACCGTGAATATTGCAGTATTCACGAGCAGTGATGTCGCCGGCCTCAATCATGAAAACGGCTTCAGGAGCTTCTCCCGGGCTTAAGAATTGACGATAGGCTTTTCCATCAGCAATAACTTCAATCCATTCGATATAATGTTTTTCTTCCATGGGATGGGCGACTTCCCCAACTTTGACTTTGACTCCTCCGCTGACTTTATCGATGGCCGGAACATGTTTTTCCTTGGCCGCATCCACCGTATTTTCAGTCATAAGTTTCATCGACTGACCGCAACATACCAATTCGCCCTCTCCCCCATGAACAACTTCCACAATATTTCCACAAACATCGCATTTATAAACTTGTAACTTTTCCGCCATTTTTCCTCCTCTAAACTTTTTTGGTTCAGGTGTCTTAAAAAGTTAATTGCCACACACCCTACAATTTCACAACATAGAGTTTCTTTTTGCGCCTGCGTATTTAACAGTGTTTGAGGAAGACAATAAGGTCGGAATGCCCACCCGTCAAGTTGAAACTTTTTTGCTCCCCTTTAGCATATTGTTGGAATGAAAAAACCTCACCCCCGAAAAATTAACTTGTCTAAGCCTTCTTTTCAACTACTTTGTTGCTGTCGTCTTCACTGGTAAGTCTTAACCCATAGTGGTTGAACCAGGCTTTTATGACCGCATGAAAAAGTGTGGCCAAGGGGATGGCGAAAAAAAGACCCCATATTCCCCATAGACCTCCAAAAACCAGAACTGCTGCAATCACAGCAACCGGATGTAAATTGACAACCCCTGCAAGAAGAAGAGGTGCCAGAAGATTTCCATCCAATGCCTGAATAATTGCATAGGCTATAAGTGCATATGCAAACTCAGAACCAATCCCCCATTGGAAAAAAGCTATCAAGGCCACAGGAAATGCCATCACCGTGGCCCCAATATACGGGATCAGTACGGAAAGGCCTGTAAACAAGCCCAGCAGCATGGAATATTCCATTTTCAAGTATGAAAAAGTTCCATAGGTAGCCGCCCAAACAATTATGATTTCCCAGACCTTTCCCCTGACATAATTTGAAATCTGTTCATTGACGTCTCTCCAGACTTCTATTGCAAGCCCCCGATGCTCCGGAAGAAACCCCGTTATCCAATCGATAATAAGATCCTTATCCTTTAGGAAGAAAAAAACCAGCAGTGGTACCAGAATCAAATAGACAACAACCATGATAATGTGCATAACAGATGCCAGCCAGACAGATAAAAGTTTTTGAGCCAGGCCGGTAAACTCGGAGGTTATATATCCCAATATGGTTCTGATCTGAGCCGCGGAAACAAAATCCGGATACTTTTCAGGAAGCAAAATAAGCTGTGCTTGTATGGCGTGCACCATGCCCGGAAATTGCTGTATCAACTGACCAATCTGCCGGGAAACCAACGGAAGCAACCCGATGATGATGAAAAAAAGGGTTGCAAGAAAAAATAAAAACACCACAATAACAGCAGCTATCCTGGGAATGTTAAAACGTTCAAGGCTTTTGACCATGCCATCGAGTAAATAGGCAATTACAATGGAAGCCAGCATTGGGGCAAGCATTCGGCCCAGAAAGAAAAAAAATATGAATCCCAGGACCAGTATAACCCCCAAAATCACCATTTGGGGGTCAGAAAAGTGCCTGTTCAGCCAATCTTTTATAAAATTTATCATTTCGAAAGCGCTAAAAAAATGGTTTTAGCTGAGATTTTGAAATTCAGATCTAAGTTTAAAATTCTCCCAGGGGCCGTTTGAATGTATACCGGGCAGGATCGGCCATCAAGCGCTCGTACGCCTCTTCAGCATTTCCTCCCGGCACAGAAAAGGGAAGAGACACCAAAAAAGCTCCCGTACCCACCACCAGGCCGGCAAGGCCAAGGATTCTTACCAGTGCCAAATCGAAAACCATGGATTCTGCAGTTCTTTTTTCTGTTGGAAATTGCGCATATTCCCTTTCTGTATTCGCAGAAGCGTGGAGCGGACATAAAATCAGACCGCCGGTAAGAAGTATAATTATAACCATAATCAAACCATAATTTTGAAATATTCGGTGCATGATTGCCTCCTATTCAATTTGACACGGGTTATCAATAATTTTACATTGCCTTGTCATTCTTTGAATAACACTACTTCAATGTAAAAAAAAGCAAATAATCGTGTCAAGTGAATTAAAGTTGCAGAGCCGATTATTTGGCTTAGAAGAATAACATTGCACTATAAAACCATCTACCATGACAACAACTTTTTTTGATTCCAATTCGGCAGCATTTGTGGAAGTGGCAGTGGGTCTTCCGGTTTACGGTACCTACACCTATTCGGTATCGCTTCCTTTGCAGCACCAAGTGTTACCGGGAAAAAGAGTCATGGTACCTTTCGGCCACCGAAAAGCAGTGGCTTACGTTTTGGAAATCAAATCCGGCAGACCCAAAATACAACTAAAAGACATACTTGAAATTTTTGATGAAACACCTTTTTTCCCATCCGATATGATTCCATTTTTCAAGTGGATATCCGAATATTACAAATATCCAATCGGCGAAGTCATCAAAACCGCTTTACCGTCCGGAAAATCCAGGTTTCGGATAAAAAAACATACTTCCATTACCCCTAAAAGGAAATTTTGCAATGCGCTGGGCGCCCCCATTGCCAAGGATCACCCCCCCAAACTAAATCGGGAACAGGAAAAAGTGATATCAACAATTCTGGGAAAAACAATGAACAAATTCAACCCATTTTTGCTGACAGGGGTAACCGGAAGCGGCAAAACCGAAGTTTATCTGCATCTTGCCGAAAAAATAATTTGCCAGGGGAAAAATGTTCTGGTTCTTGTTCCTGAAATAGCCCTGGTATCCCAAACGGTTCATCGTTTTCGGGCAAGATTTGGAGATTGTCTCGCTGTTTTGCATAGCGGATTGTCGGATAACGAACGCTTTGAGCAGTGGGAAAAAATACTGTCGGGTGAGGTGAGTGTTGCAATCGGGGCCAGATCCGCCATTTTCGCGCCTTTTCAGCATTTAGGGCTCATTATTGTGGATGAAGAACATGACACGTCTTATAAACAAGAATCTCGCTTGCGCTACAATGCAAGAGATTTGGCCATTGTCCGTGCCAGTCAGAAGAATTGTGTTGCACTCCTCGGATCCGCCACACCATCTTTACAGTCATATTACAACATCAAAATCGGAAAGTTTGAAGAAGTTGTCTTAAACCACCGGGTTGAAAACCGGCCACTTGCACATACAGAAATCGTGGATCTCCGGAGTCAAAAGTCCGCAAAAGGGGCCCGCCGCTTCATCAGCCGGCAATTGTCAGATGCCATCAAGGAAACCCTTGCAAGAAAAGAGCAGGTGCTTTTGTTTTTAAATCGACGGGGGTTTGCGTCTTATCCCATGTGCGTTACATGCGGAACAGCCCTCAGGTGCAAAAACTGCGAAATCACCCTGACCCTGCACAAGTCCGCCAATGCTTTCAAGTGCCATTTCTGCGGTTATTCAACAGCAGCCTCTTCCCATTGTCCCGCATGCGGTTCTTCCAATATCATGCACCTGGGCGTGGGCACTGAAAAAATCGAAGAAGTCATAAAAAAAATGTTTCCTGATGCTCGAACAGCACGCATGGACCGGGATACAACCCGACGCAAGGGCGCTATTATCAAGACGTTGCAAGATCTGCAACATCACCGTGTCGATATTCTGATCGGCACCCAAATGGTGGCTAAAGGACACGATTTTCCCAATATCACCCTTGTCGGAATCATCTGTGCTGACTTATCGCTCAGTTTTCCCGACTTTCGCGCAGGAGAACGGACTTTTCAACTTCTTACCCAGGTTGCCGGACGGGCAGGCCGGGGCCAAATGCCTGGAAAAGTGGTTCTGCAGACATTCAACCCTAACCATTTCACCATTCTAGCCGCCCGGGAACAGGACTTCAAGCGGTTCTACTTAAATGAAATTCATTTTAGAAAAATACTGAATTATCCGCCTTTCTCCCGTCTGGTTCAATTGAAAATTTCGGGAAAAAACAAGGAAAAAACAAGCGCGTTTGCCAAAGATTTCGGCATCTGCGTCACAGCACTTCAACAATCCCGTGACCAGTTTATTCAAAATGTCGAAATTCTTGGCCCCATCGAAGCCCCTCTTTCAAGAATCGCCCGGAAATACCGGTGGCAAATTTTGTTAAAAAGCCCGAATGCATCCTTTCTTCATAGTTTCATAAACCTGCTTATCCACAATGAAAAAACCAGACTCAATAACCGCCAAGTAAAAGTAACCATCGACGTTGATCCATACATGATGCTTTAGGGGCCTGGTGGAAGGAAATAATTCCACATGTTGCACAGGGAAAATCTCCTTTATAAATTATGTCAATTATGATAGAGCCTCTTAAATTGGAATAAAAACGACCGGGAATAGATGCCGACTCAACTTGAACATATCAAATTGAAGGCCCAAAAATTATTCGATAACGCAAAAGGAAGCCATGACTGGGGCCATACATTGAGGGTTTACAGACTTTGCGAACGCATCGGAAAAGCTGAAGGTGCCGATATGGTCGTGGTCAGAACGGCAGCCTATCTTCATGATATTGGTCGTATTTGCCAGGACCAGTCAGCAGGAAAAATCTGCCATGCTGCTGAAGGTGCTAAGATGGCAGTTCCTATGATCAAACATCTGCCTGTTACCAAATTGCAAAAAGATAATATCATTCACTGTATTCGAGCCCATCGCTTCCGAAACGATCAGGCACCTGAAACCCTGGAAGCCAAAGTGCTTTTTGATGCCGACAAGATCGATTCCATCGGCGCAGTCGGTGTAGCCAGAACCTTCCTCTTTGCCGGAGAAGTGGGCGCCAACCTGCACAATCCCCATGCCGTTATTGAAAATACGCTGCCCTATTCCAGAGACGATACCGGATATCGGGAGTTCAAATTAAAACTTTGTCAAATCAAAGATCGAATTATGACAACAGAAGGACGCAAAATAGCCAATGAGCGCCATGAGTTTATGGTCTTTTTTTTTAAACGTTTTTTAGAAGAATATGAAGGAAAGAGGTAAACCTGATGTCAATAAATATCGTTAAGGAAATAGACGATTTAACAAAAGTCAAGAACGTTCTGGTGAGCGTTTCTGACAAAAAAGGGCTGGAAGATTTCATTCCCCGGCTGATGGAAATCAACCCCGGCATAAATTTTTTTTCCACCGGCGGAACTTTTGCCCAGCTGGAAAATATATTGGGCAATCGTGCAGAACAATGTCTTACACAAGTTTCCACCTACACAGGCCAGCCCGAAACCCAGGGAGGCCTGGTCAAAACATTGGATTTTAAAATTTATCTTGGATTGTTAACTGAAACCTACAATGAAGCACATCAACAAGACCTTATCAGAACTTCTGCTGTCAGTATCGATATGGTCGTGGTTAACCTTTATCCCTTCAAGGAAACCATCTCAAAGCATGGGGTTACCATGGAAGAAGCCCGGGGTAACATTGATATCGGGGGCCCATGTATGATCCGCGCTGCTGCAAAAAACTTTCTCCGGGTGGCCTCCGTCGTGGATCCTTCCGACTACAACGCCATTTTGAATGAACTCAAAAAGCACAAGGGCTCCACAAGCCTGGAACTTCGCTATCGCCTTGCACAGAAAGCCTTTTCACACACTGCGATCTATGACCGCCAAATTGCCGACTTTTTTAAACAAAACAGCTTCGATGAAGTTCATAAATGCTATAACAACTAACCAAAAACCTGGGTGGTAATAAAATTCCTCCCCCCTTAAATCCTTTGGCGGTCATCCACAAAATCTGAAAAATAAGGAGAAAACAATGGCTGAAGATCTTAAAAATATATACCATACCATCGTGGAAGATCATTTTCCCCCCAGATTGGAAATTACATTTGCCAATGACAAGCAGCGACAAACTCTTTTTTATGAAAGAGTAGCTTGGGATATCGGTGGAATGAAAAAAGGATTGCGTTATGGAGAAAATCCCGGACAAGAAGCCGCATTGTTTCGCCTCGTAAATGGAAATCTCATTTTATCCAATACACAAACAATTCAACCCGGTCAGTACCTCGCATCTGATATCGAGCTGCTCCAGTCCGGCAAACATCCCGGTAAAATCAATATCACCGATGCCGACAATGCCCTGAATATTCTCAGATACTTTACACAAGAACCCGCCGTTGTCATTGTCAAACATAACAATCCCTGCGGTGTGGCTCAATCAGACACCCTTGCCGATGCCTATCACAAGGCTTACATGGCTGACAGAATCGCCGCTTTTGGCGGTTGTATCGCTTTAAACAAACCTGTCGACAAAAGCACGGCGGAATTAATCTATCAGCAATATGCCGAAGTCGTGGTCGCTCCGGATTATGAAGAAGGGGTTATGGAAATTTTAACCCGAAAAAAAAATCTGAGGGTCATCAGAATTGACAACATTCTCCGCCTCCAAAATTTTGTGGGACAGCAATACATTGATTTTAAAAGCCTCATTGACGGCGGACTGATTGTCCAATGGAGCTTTGTGCCCCAGGTGCGAACCAAAGAAGACCTTAAACCCGCTGAATGTGAATACCAGAGCAAGCACTACCGTATAAATCGCCTACCCACCGATAAAGAATATGACGACCTTCTCTTCGGTTGGCTGGTGGAATCAGGAGTGACTTCCAATTCCGTACTTTACGTCAAAGACCTGGTGACAGTCGGTATCGGTACCGGTGAACAGGATCGCGTGGGAGTAGCCGAAATCGCCCGTGATAAAGCCTACAGAAAACTCGCCGATCGTTACTGCTATGAAACCTATAACATTGCATACAATGAGCTTAATGATATTGATAAGCAGAAAGAAATCGACCAGCGGGTGGCCGAAGAAAAAGGCGGACTGATCGGAGCAGCCATGGTAAGTGATGCTTTTTTTCCCTTCAGAGACGGCGTGGATGTGGGTATCCGGGAAGGTATTTCCTCTGTGGTACAGCCGGGAGGCTCCACAAACGATTACCAATCCATCGAAGCCTGCAATGAAGCCAATGTCACCATGGTTTTCACCGGCCAACGAAGTTTCAAGCACTAGCCGGCACTTGAAAAAGGAAGGACAGGGGGGATTTGAGAGGTTTGTTAAATCCCCCTAAATCCCCCTTTTCCAAAGGGGGACTTGCTACAACATTCCATAGGTTACCGCCTATGCACCCCGCAGCTTCCCCTACAATAAATATTGTACCCACAACCTGATTTGTAGGGCTATCATCAAACCACATTTGAAACAATTTGCCTTGATACCAGCCTTTTTTCTACAACTTTTTTTGTAATGGTTTTGTTTCAGGACCATACAGATCCAGATCACTTTAAACCATATCATATCAAGGTGTTACATTCTATATCAAGAACATGGCATACTAATTGCTCGACTTTAGATTAACCGGTCTGCCAGAACATTTATAAAGTTGCCGTCTCAAGCATGGACCGACATCAGATGAAAAGCAGCGATGGGATCAATGCACTGTAGCCTAAAAAAGGTTGACTCCATTAAACTTTAAGCCGACACGTTTCATTGTCGGGGATTTGGCAAACAATGAAATGAAATCAATTTCTGCCCGTACCAAATAGCCTTCCTGTACTGGCAAAATCGAGAGAGTGGCAGTTCATGTTAAAAAATAACATGAACAGAGGTTTTATCCCCGTTCCGCATCCCCCGGTAAGGATAAAACCTCGCCGCTTTCTTGACTTTCTTCCATGCCCAACCTGCCCGCTGGTATTCAAGAGTTTATGAAGACCGAATACTCACGGGGTTCTTTTTTGCACATCCGGTCACACATACGCCTCTGTGCGAATGAATTCGCACCTACATGTAAAACCGCATCCGATGCATAAAAAATGTTTGTACAAATAAAAAAGGCGACACCGAATCTTGATCCGGTATCGCCTTTTTATTTTTCAATTCGCCCCTTTTTATAACAAGTCCGTAAATTCGACTATAACAAAAAAAACCGGGACGTCTTTTAAAAATTAACTACTTTTTCTGAAGTTCCTTGGCAGTTTCAATGATTCCTTCAACCACAGTAGGATCAGCCAAAGTTGATGTATCGCCCAGGGATGCAGGATCAAAATCACCGGCAGCAACTTTTTTGAGAATTCTTCTCATAATTTTGCCTGAACGGGTCTTGGGCAGAAAATCCGCCCACTGAACCATTTCCGGCGTTGCGATGGGGCCGATTTCTTTTCTTACATGAACCACCAGCTCTTTTTTAAGTTCATCTGTTTTTTCGACGCCGGTGTTGAGTGTTACAAATGCATAGATGGACTGTCCTTTAATGGGATGCGGATAACCGACAACGGCAGATTCCGCTACTTTGGGATGCGCCACCAGTGCGGATTCGACCTCAGCGGTTCCCATTCTGTGGCCGGATACGTTGATAACATCGTCTACACGACCGGTAATCTGGTAATAATCGTCCTTATCTCTTCTGCATCCATCACCTGTGGTGTAAAAACCGGGATTTTGGACAAAATATGTTTCAAAAAATCTCGTCGGGTTCCTGTAAACGCCTCTCATTATGGCCGGCCAGGGCCTTCTGATAAGTAAATTACCCTCGCAAACACCTTCCAGCTCTTTGCCTTCATCATCAGCAATTACCGGATCTACACCAAAAAACGGTACGGTGGCCATTGCCGGTTTGATGTCAATAGCTCCGGGAAGTGGTGTGATGAGAATGCCGCCGGTCTCTGTCTGCCACCAGGTATCCACGATGGGGCATTCGCCTCTTCCGATTTTGTTATAATACCAGTTCCATGCTTCCGGATTTAAAGGCTCACCGACAGAACCCAGAAGTTTCAGGGAAGAAGTATCATGTTTTTCAACCCAGGAATCCCCTTCTTTTGCCAAAGCTCTAATGGCAGTAGGTGCTGTGTAGAAAATATTGACTTTATATTTCTCAACAACCGCCCAGAACCGTCCGAAATCAGGATAGTTGGGCACGCCTTCAAACATGATGGTGGTCGCGCCGTTGCAAAGGGGCCC
>SL_3KL_010_SEDDRAFT_10001914_pt1 | contig 19034 bp, 20 predicted proteins | sample SodLakKL_010_SED_2_FD_10381 | JGI IMG/M metagenome (IMG submission 10381) | reverse complement strand
GGCCTCCGCCTCGCCATCATCGTGGGCGGTATCCGGCTGCTCGCTCACTGTCTCGGCCCGGGTGCCGGTCGCGGCCTGCCGCCGGCGTTCGAGGTGGGCCATGACATCGCGGCAGAGTTCGTCCGTGCCCACGCCGGCAATGGCCGAAATCCGATACACCGGCCCCTGCCAGTCAAGGGCCGTGGTGATGCTCTCGACCGCGGCGTCCTGCTGATCGGGCGCCAGCAGATCCATCTTGTTGATCACCAGCCAGCGTTCGCGCGCGGCCAGTTCCGGTGAATACCGGGCCAGCTCGTCCAGCAGCGTGCGCGCGGTTGTGCCCGCATCGTGGCCTTCATGCGAACCCGCCACATCGACCACGTGCAGGAGCAGGCGCGTGCGGTCGAGGTGGCGCAGGAAACGCAGTCCCAGTCCGGCACCATCCGCCGCGCCCTCGATCAGGCCGGGAATGTCCGCCATGACGAAGCTCTGGTCCGGGCCGACCCGCACCACGCCCAGTTGCGGAATGAGCGTGGTGAAGGGGTAGTCGGCGATCTTCGGGTGGGCGCCCGATACGGCCTCGATCAGCGTGGACTTGCCGGCGTTGGGGTAGCCCAGCAGGCCCACGTCGGCGAGCAGCTTCAGTTCGAGGCGCAGGTCGCGCTCTTCGCCGGGGGTGCCGGGCGTGGTCTGGCGCGGCGCGCGATTCGTCGAACTCTTGAAGCGCGTGTTGCCCTTGCCGTGGATGCCGCCCCGCGCGACCAGCAGGCGTTCGCCGTGGCGGGTGACTTCGCCGATGCACTCCTCGGTCTCCTCGGCGAAGACCACCGTGCCGACGGGCACGCGGATCTCCAGGTCGGCGCCGCTGGCGCCGGTGCGATTGCGCCCGGCGCCGTCGCGGCCGCGCTCGGCGCGGTGCAGCCGCGAGTGGCGGAAATCGGCGAGTGTGCCGAGGCCTTCGTCGCCGACCAGCCACACGCTGCCGCCGTCGCCGCCATCGCCCCCGTCGGGGCCCCCGCGTGGCAGGAACTTCTCCCGGCGGAAGGACAGCGCGCCGTTGCCCCCGTTACCGGCCTTGACGTGAATGCGCGCCTGATCGACGAACTTCATGATTTCTGCCCACAAAAAACCCCGCCGGCGGCGGGGTTCTTGAAACGCTTGTGGCGTTCCGCCGCCCGGTCAGGCGTCGGCCCGCGGGACGATCTCGACGTACTTGCGGCCCTGCGGGCCACGCCGCGAGAAGCGTACCTCGCCGTCGGCACGCGCGAACAGCGTGTAGTCACGACCCACCCCGACATAGGGGCCGGCATGAAACTGCGTGCCGCGCTGGCGCACGATGATGCTGCCGGCGCTGACCTGCTGGCCACCGAAACGCTTCACGCCGAGGCGCTTTGACTGTGAATCGCGGCCGTTGCGGGTACTGCCGCCTGCCTTCTTGTGTGCCATGACTGGGCTCCTTCGTTCTCGCTCAGCGGCTGATCAGCCGTGAATGCCGGTGATTTCCAGCTCGGTGTAGGCCTGCCGGTGCCCCATCTGCTTCTGATGGTGCTTGCGCCGCTTGAACTTCATGATCTCGACCTTGCGGCCACGGCCCTGGGTGCGCACCTTGGCCTCGACCCGGCCGCCCTCGATGTTCGGCGCACCGACGCGGACGTCGTCGCCGTCGGCGATCATCAGTACCTCGTCGAGCTCGATCGCATCGCCTTCGGCGGCATCGATCTTCTCCACCCGAAGGACCTGCCCGGGCGCGACCCGGTACTGCTTGCCGCCCGTCTTGATGACCGCGTACATCCCGCTCTCCTGAAATTCGTTCTGCAGCCCGCGCAAATGCATGGAGCGGGGCCGCCCAATGAAGCCGCAAGATTCTATCGGCCCGCGCCCCGCGGGTCAACGCTCGCCCGGACAACTCTTCTTGACACCCTCCGGGGGGCTTTCTAGCATGCGCCCGTCCCTACCCGAGTAGCCGCATGAATCTGCAGGCGATCCAGGCACTCGTCGAACCCGAAATGCGCGTGGTCGACGAGACCATTCACGAGCGCCTGCGTTCCGACGTGGTGCTCATCAATCAGCTCGGCCGCTACATCGTCGACAACGGCGGCAAGCGGTTGCGGCCGCGCCTCGTCCTCCTGGGGGCCGGGGCCGCGGGCTATCGCGGGCACGACCATGTGACCGTCGCCGCGATCATCGAGTTCATCCATACCGCCACCCTGCTGCACGACGATGTCGTCGACGCCTCGGACATGCGCCGCGGCCAGCGCACCGCCAACGACATCTGGGGCAACGAGGCCGCCGTGCTGGTCGGCGACTTCCTCTACTCGCGCGCCTTCGAGATGATGGTCGACGTCGGCAGCATGCGGGTGATGGAGATACTCGCGCGCACGACCAACGCCATCGCCGAGGGCGAGGTCATGCAGCTGCTCAACATCCATGACGCGGATACCACCGAAGAGCGCTACCTCGGCGTCATCCGCAGCAAGACGGCGCGCCTGTTCGAGGCCGCGACCCGGCTGGGCGGAGTGCTGGCCGGCGTCGACGCCGACACCGAGGACGCCCTGGCGCGCTACGGCATGCACCTCGGCACGGCCTTCCAGCTCATTGATGACGTGCTGGACTACAGCGCCTCGGTGGACGACATGGGCAAGAACGTCGGCGATGACCTCGCCGAGGGCAAGCCGACCCTGCCGCTGATCCATGCGCTGGCCACGGCCGACGCCGATGATCACGACCTGGTGCGCGGTGCGATCGAGCAGGGGGGCGTCGAGCGCATCGACGCCGTGCTGGCGGTGCTCGACCGCTGCGGCTCGATCGAATACACCCGCCAGCGCGCGCGCACCGAGGCCGATCTGGCACTTGCCCGTCTGGATGTCCTGAATGCCGGCGAGCATCGCGATGCGCTGGCCGGACTCGCCCGTCACGCCATCGAGCGCGATCACTGACCGGCGGCCGAACGCCGTCGCGAACTCCTGGCCGCCGCGAAACCCCGGGCCCGGATGCTCCGGGCTCAGTGTTTGCGTGATTCACACCGCGGAGGACGTGCGCGGTGCCACGGGCCTTGCGGCACGCCCGCTGGCGTCGCACTATAGAGCGCAGTGACGTGGAGGAGCGCCCGGCCGGCGGCTTCCGCGCTTGCGAGCGCTCGCCGGGCGAAGGCAGCACATGCTGGATCAGAGCGCATCGGTGGTGACGGCCGATTCTGCCTGGCGCTATCGCGCCCTGCTCGAGCGCCTGCTCGAGCCCTGCGACGTTCGCTTCAACGGCGATCGGCCCTTCGATCTGCAGGTGCACGACGAGCGCCTGTATGCGCGCGTCGTGGCCGAGGGTTCGCTTGGCTTCGGCGAGGCCTACATGGACGGCTGGTGGGACTGCGCCCAGCTCGACGAGGCAATGTGCCGCATCCTGCGCCATCGCGTCGATGCCGCTGTGCGGCCCTGGCGTGATGTCCCCCGCGCGCTGATGGCGCGCGTGGTCAATCTGCAGACGCCGCGGCGATCCTATCGGGTCGGCGAACATCACTACGACATCGGCAACGACATGTATCGGCGCATGCTGGGCCGCTACATGGCCTACTCCTGCGGCTACTGGGCCGAGGCCACGGATCTCGATGCCGCGCAGTGGGCCAAGATGGATCTGATCGCGCGCAAGCTGCGCCTCGAACCCGGGATGCGGGTCCTGGACGTCGGCTGCGGCTGGGGTGAGCTCGCGCGCTTCCTTGCCGAGCAGTACGGCGTGGAAGTTGTCGGTGTCACCATCTCGCGGGAGCAGGCCGAATTCGGCCGTGAGCTCTGCGCGGGGCTGCCGGTCGACATCCGTCTGCAGGACTACCGGGCCGTGGACGAACGCTTCGATCGCATCGTCTCGGTCGGCATGTTCGAGCACGTCGGGCACAAGAACTACCGCACCTTCATGGAAACCTGCTGGCGGTTGCTGCCCGCCGATGGCCTGCTGCTGCTGCATACCATCGGCAACAACATCACCAGTTCGGTCACCGATCCCTGGATCGCGCGCTATATCTTCCCCAACTCGATGGTGCCGTCGGCCGCCCAGGTCGCCGACGCGGCCGACGATCTGCTGATTCTCGAGGACTGGCACAACTTCGGTACCCATTACGATCCGACCCTGTGCGCGTGGTTTGCCAACTTCGACGCGCACTGGCCCGAGTTCGCCGACCTCCATGGCGAGCGCTTCTACCGCATGTGGCGGTTCTATCTCCTCTCCTGCGCCGGCTCCTTCCGCGCGCGCATGAACCACCTCTGGCAGCTCGTGCTGTCGCCGCGCGGCGTGCCCGGGGGCTATGTAGCGCCGCGCTGACGGGTGGTGTCCATGGCGGGCTCTGCGGCCTGTGATCGGCTATCGGCATGCCGCAGAATCGGGACCACACTCATATTGCCGGGGGGATCATGATCCGGAGGCTGCTGCCGGCCCTGCTGCTGGCCGCCGGCACGATGCTGGCAAGCATGGCAACACAGGCGGGCGATCTACCCGAGGAGCGCACGCTCTATGTCGCTCCGGGCCAATCGCTACCCTCACTCGTACGCACGCTCTACCCGGATCATCCCGGCTATTGGGACAGGATCACCGACTGGATCGTCGACGAGAACGCGCATGCGTTCGTCGATGCCGATCCCGCGCGCATGCGTGCCGAGGTACGTGTGCGGATTCCGGGGCGCGCGCAGCTCGAGCGGGTCGCGGCCGAGGCCCCGGCAAGCGGAGCGGCATCCGCGCAAGCCGGTCCGGCCGCAGACGATGGTGAGGCCGACGCGCGCGAATCGGCGCTCGTGTTCGGGGAGCGCTTCCTGTTCGTCAATCCCGCGCAGTCGCTGGCCGAACTGGTCCCGCGCATCTACGCCGACCACGAGGATCTGTGGGGGCGAATCGTCGAGGCCATCATGGAGCGCAACCGGGAGCGCCTGGCCAGTGTCGATCAGGACGCCACCGTGGCGCGCGGCACGCGTCTGCAGATACCCGAGGTGGTGCCGGCAGAACCCGAGCCGGCCGAGCCCGAGGCCGCCGAGGCGCCCGCACCGCTGACCGAGCCGAGCATTGGCGTGTTCGTTCAGGTGCGGGGCGACGTGGAGGTCGAGAGTCGGTACAGCCGGGTGCGCGCCGCGCGCACCGATCATCCCGTGCACCGGGGCGATCTGGTGCATACCGCCGCCGCCGCCCGAGTGGTCATCGAACTCGACGATGGTGAACGCCTGTACGTGCGCCCGGACAGCCGCGTGCGCATGCGTGACTGGGAGCTGCCCGAGTCCGGGCCCGGAACCCGCGTGGTCGAGCTGCTCGAAGGCGGTTTGCGGGCGGTGACCGGCGCCATCGGCAATCGCTCCGATGATGCTTATCGAACGGTCACGCCGAATGCGACGATGGGCGTGCGTGGCACGGACTACAGTCTCCGTCTGTGCGCCTCGGGCGAGTGCGCCGCAGCGGACAATGGCCATGAGGTCGCGGCCGGGCTCTATGCGGGCGTGCACAGTGGGGGGGTTCACCTGCTCAATGTGGCGGGTGAGCTGCATCTCGAGGCCGGCGAGTTTGGCCACGTTGTCGATGAAGACCGTGCGCCCGTGCGGGTCGACGCTGCGGACATGGACTTCCTGTTCGCGGCGGCTGCGGATGACGAACCGGCGCTGCCGCAGGTGGAGGCCTCTGACGAGGAACCGGAGGACGCCGACGACAGCAGCTCATGGGGCTGGTTGTGGGCAGTCGGTGCATTGATCCTGCTGGGCGTGGCACTCTGACGCCATGAACGGCTTCCCCGCAGGATGGCCCACTGGTGGCCGGTGCTGGCCCGGGGCCGCGACGCTCGTCACTGCCGTGCTGGTTGCGGCGACCGCCTGTGCCGGTACGAATGGCGCCGGCGACCCCGACCCCGTGCGCGAACTCGAGCGCGGCGCGCACTGTTCCACGCCCCCGGCCGATGCCGGTGCTGTGCGCATTGACTCCGACGGCGAGGACTCCGCAGGCGCCGATACCTGGCGGGTGCGCCTGAGCATGGGGCAGCGTTCCACGGGTGGATACGCCGTACGCGTTGCCGACCCCGTGCCGGTGTCCGTGACGGACGGCATCGCGATCGTCCGTGTCGAATGGACCACGCCGGCCGCTGACGCCGCCGTCACCCAGGTGCTCACCCGGCCGTGCGTGGAGGTGGCCGTACCCTCGGACTATGCGGGCGTGCGCTTCATCGATGAAGCCGGGACGCTGCGCGGCGAGGCCATGCGGGACTCGTGAATCCCCTGCACGCCGCTCGCTATTCGCGCCGCCGCGCACGGCGCACTGTTGGCCGGAAATCGGCCGGCTTGTTCGCCAGCCAGTCGACGAAGCGACGGATTTCGGGGTGCTCGCGCAGTGCTGCCAGCGTGTTGTAGCCGCGCTCGAGTTCCTTTTCGCTGAGCACGGCATGAATCTGCCGATGGCAGGCGCTGCATAGCCAGGCAATGCGTGCGCGCACCTCGTCGCGGTCGAAGTCGCGCTTGTTGCGGCGGTTGCGGTGACGCGTGCGCGGGATCAAGTGGTGCCGGGTCAGGTGGCGCACAGGGCGCCCGCAGAGTTCGCAGGCTTCCCGGTTGTCGGTCGGGGTAGTCATCGCCGGAGCCGGGTGGAACCGGTGCAGCTCAGGGGCGGGGCCAGTTGCCGGGAGCCGGGAAGAGCAGCTGGATCCGTACGTCGCATCCGATGGGGCTGTCCGGTGACGCCATCCGGCTGTTGAGCTGGAAATAGCAGCGCGGGCCAGCCTCTGTGCGCAATACCACCGCGCCCGGCGGGTACTCGCTGGCCGGCGGCTCCAGCATCTCCTCGAGTTCGGTGATGCCGGGGTATTCACGGATCCGCTCCAGGACTTCGGGCTCGATGCCCGTGCACCGCCAGACCTTGTACAGGTACGTCAGTGCGCGCCACATGTACGCGGGCCAGTTCTCGATCTGCGGGCGTACCCCTTCAGGGTGGGCGAGCAGCTCGATCAAGTTCGAGCCGGGCAACTGCGCGGCCCGCCCGGGATAGTCGGACTGCAGAAATGCCTCGGTCGCCGCTGCATTGGCCGCGACCAGCGTCCAGTCGGCGAGGACGGCAAAGGCGGGGTGCGGTTCATGTTCGGTCAGGATCGGTTCGATCACCTCCCGCGCCGTATCAAGGGTGGCGGGATCGTGCGCGGGCTGGCTGGGCAGGTAGCCGGCCGCCTCGAACAGCATGGAATACTGCGGTTCGGTAACCTGCAGGGGTGTGGCGAGGCGCTCGATCATGGCACGCGTGGGCGCCGCGCGCCCATTCTCGACAAAGCTCACGTAACGGCAGGTCGTACGAGCGGCAAGCGCCAGCGCCTCCTGCGACATTCCGCGCTTGTTGCGCCAGCGGCGCAGAAGGTCGCCCACCGAGGCCTGATTGCCGGCTCCCGGCTTGCGTTCACCAGCGGTCATGATGGCATCGACCCTCGCTGTGACCCGATTGCGGGCGGTGGCAATCATCGCGGGTGAGGGCTGATGCGCCATGCCGTCCGAGTGGCGCCGATGCCTTGCGGCACGCATCCCTGCCTGGTTGACGCAGCACCTCACCCGGACTGATATTCGCATGACAACAGGATGATGGGTTCACTCCCGCGCAGGCCCCCTGGCGACCAGTGGTATTCGAATATGCCGTCTGGTGGCGCGGCACCGCGTCAGCATCAGGCCGGACATGCCGCCTGACACCCTCCGTTCCGTGCGAGTCATTTATCGCGATTAATGGTGTGTTCACGATGTACCGATCTGCATGCCGAGCAATTGCTAGCAGGACGTTACATCTCCCCCAAATTAGGCAAAATATTAAACGCATTCAATTGCGAAATCCAGCCGCGCGCCTGCGGTCGTCGGTGGCGGGTTCGTGGACGCCCGCCCGCGGGCGCGGCCGGGCGTAGCCGTCGAGATGTGCGTTGCGGCGCGGGTGGCGCTGGTGGTGCGGAGGGCTGCTGCTCAGGCGTCCGATGCGTTCTGGTCGGATCCGGTGGCGTAGACTTGCTGGTACTCGCGCACGTACCAGTCGTGCCACTCCCGGCGGAACTGCTCCGGATCCCAGTCACGGTCGAGCAGCAGACAGTGATAGCGCTGGCGCAGCAGGTAGACGGTTGCCTCCACGTTGCGGCCGGTGGATAGCTGAACCGTCGTCCGGTGGCGGTAGAATGGCGGTCCCTCGTAGTCGTCAATGCGCTCGAGCGTCCACGCATCGACGCCCTCGATGATCTGGCCGGGTACACGGCCACCCGTCGCGGGCAGAATCGCCGGAAATACGCGGCGCCGCACCTGGTAACGGGCGAACTCGGGCAGTTCGGCAGGGGTCATCGGGAGCGTGCGCCCGAGAACGGCACGCATCATCTGCGGAAACTGCAGGGTGCCGTACAGGAACAGGCGTTCAGCCACAGCGTATCCTCCTCGTTCCGGTTCCGTTCAGCCATGCGCGTACCATGCGCATGGGCCGGCTAGTTCACCACGTCCTCGCGGGGCACTCCGTCGGCATCGAGGTGTGCCTGGAGTGCGTTCATGGCGTCCGCGGCCGCCTCGGCGGGGCCGTGGACACCGAGTTCGACGACGTACCGGTTGCCGCTCATGTCGGGCAGGCTGGAGAAGCGCACCGCGTCGTGGATACGCCCCAGCGCTTCGAGCATGGGGATCAGATCGCTTTCGCGCGCGATTACGCGCACCGAGTGTGTGGCCATCTGCGCGCGGGCCTGATCGGCATAGTGCTGGTCGAGCACCCATTCGATCATCGGCCAGGCCATCTTCGGGAAGCCCGGCACGAAGTAGTGCGCGCCGAGCTGGAAGCCCGGCACCTGGTTGACGGGATTGGGGATCAGCGCACTGCCCTGCGGGAACTCGATCATCCGCAGGCGCAGGTCCGAGGAATCATCACCGAAGCGCGCAAGCAGGATGGCCTCGCCCTCGGGATGACGCGCCAGCGGCAGCCCCGCAGCCTTGCCGGCGGCCTGGCGGGTGACGTCGTCCGGCGTCGCCCCGATGCCGCCACAACAGAACACTACCGCGTCGGTCGCCATGGTTTCGCGCAGCGTGCGTGTCAGTCGGACCTCGTCATCACCGACAATGCGGCACCAGTCGAGCGCCAGCCCCCGCGCTGCCAGGCGTTCGATCACGGCCGCCATGTGGCCGTCGCGACGCCGGCCGCTGAGGATCTCGTCACCGACGATGATGAGTCCGATTTCCATGTTTCGCTCCTCGTGACCTGGGGCGCTCCCCCGTTCCCGCGTTCGTGCGGCCCGGCCGAAGCCACTCGGGAACTGGTGCCCAGCGCCACTCCCCGGGCGCCAGATCGTGGACCTGCCAGGGGCCCACGGCAACCCGCAGCAGGCGCAGCACAGGATAACCGACCGCGGCACACATGCGCCTCACCTGGCGATTGCGGCCTTCCACCAGGGTCAGCTCCAGCCAGTCCGTCGGGATCCGTCGGCGTTCGCGGATCGGCGGATCCCGCGGCCACAACCACTCGGGTTCATCGATGCGCGCACAGCCGGCCGGCCGCGTCGGGCCGTCCTTCAGCGTCACGCCAGCGCGCAACGCTGCAGGGCGCGCTCGTCGGGTACACCTTCGACCTGGGCCAGGTAGCGCTTCTCCAGCTTGCGCCGCGGATGGGTGATGCGCTGCGCGAGGGCACCGTCGTCGGTCAGGATCACCAACCCCTCGCTGTCGCGATCCAGGCGCCCCGCCGGATAGACGCCCGGCACACCGATCCAGTCCGCGAGTGTAGGCCGCCCGGGCTCGTGGCCGAACCGGCAGACGGTGCCGTGCGGCTTGTTGAACAGCATGACCTGTGTCGCCGCCGCCATGCTAGACGGCCTCGTCGGATCCCGACTCCGCGGTCGTCGCCCGGGTTCGCAGGAGACGCTCGGCCAGCCATTCTCGATGGCCCTCGCGGATGCCGTTGGCTGCGAGTTCAGCGGTGAGTGCCGCGCTCGTGGCCGTGCGCCGGCGCAGCGTGCCGATGTCCGTCGGCAGATCCTCGGCGAGCAGCATGCCGGTCAGGCGCCGCGCCAGCCGCACGGTGTCCTCATGCTCGGCCAGCAGCCGGGCGATGCGGCTGGCACCGCGGAACTTCATCCGGGCCACGCCGTCGAGGTTGGCATACAGGGTGTCGAGGTCGTCCCAGCGCACGAGCAGGCGTGCGGCTGTCGGTGGGCCGATGCCGGGAACGCCCGGGATGTTGTCGATGCGGTCACCGGCGAGGGCGAGCAGGTCCGCGATCTGGTCGGGGCGAACCCCGAACTTGCGTTCGACACCGCGTGCGTCGAGATGCTGATCACGCGCGAAATCCCACCAGTAGCCGTCGTCCGCCACGAGTTGGGCCAGGTCCTTGTCGCCGGTGACGATGGTCACCGGGTGGCTGGCCCGCGCGGCGCTGCCGGCCAGGGTCGCGATCAGGTCATCGGCCTCGTGGCGGTCACTGGCGAACTCCGCCAGCCCGGCCGCCCGGGTCAGTGCGCGGCAGCGCCGGAACTGCTCCACGAGCTCGGCCGGCGCCGGCTCGCGGTTGGCCTTGTAGGGCGGGTATATGGTGTTGCGCGCCGAATGCGTGAGGCTTTCATCGAAGCACACGGCGACATGAGAAGGGTTGCTGCGCCCCAGGAAGCGGGCCAGAAAGTCCGCGAAGCCGTGCACGGCGTTCACCGGATGACCGTCATCATCGGTAATGTCGGCAGGCAGTACATGCCAGGCGCGGAATACGTAGATGCTGGCGTCAATGAGGTAGACGCGAGGTTGGGCGGGGCTGCCTGCGCGGCTCATGGCTCCACTCCGGCCTGCACTCCAGCGGTCGGCGCCCGGCGCTTCGGCGGGTACCGGCCCCCCAACGAGAAAACGCCCGCGAGGGGCGCTTTCCGGGAGCGGTCGCGGCCGGTGCGCGTGCTCAGCGGCCGTAGCGGCGGCGGAACTTGTCGACCTGGCCGGCCGTATCCATCATCTTCTGCTTGCCGGTGAAGAAGGGGTGGCAGGCAGAGCAGACCTCCACGTTCAGATCCTGGCCCGTGGTCGAGCGCGTCTCGAACGTGTTGCCGCACGAGCAGGTCACGCGAATCTTGTCGTAGCTGGGGTGGATTTCGGCTTTCATCGCGCCAGTCCTCGCCTTGGCCGGTCTGCAAAAGAGGCGGAATTCTAGAGCACTCGGGCGCTCGCGGCAAGAGCTGTTCAACCTGTGGATAACTGTGTGGATGAAATGACGTCAAGGCTGGCAGATTTACGGGCGGTGCTGCAATTCACGGCATCAATTCTGATTTAATCCTTTATAATCAATTTCTTGAAATTCCTTTCGTAGAGATGCTGCGAGCAGTTGTCGCTAAACCCCAGCGATCCAGAATGTGCACAGTTTCACGCGACACGCAGTGACGCCTGAACGGCTCAGGCCGTCCCGCGTACGTTCATGCCTCATCGTCGCGCATGGCGTGCAGTTCCACGCTGCCATCGGGGTCTGGCACCAGGTGCAGGGTAATCGGCTGGCAGCAGATTTCGCAGTCGTGAATGGTCGTCGCGCTGCCCTCGGTCAGATCAATCAGCGCGGTGAACGTCGATCCGCAGTAGGGGCATTCGATCGCCTGCTCGCGCAGTGGCTCGATCACTGGGCGACCACCGGGATGCGGGCAATGCGCTCGCGACCGCTGCGCCAGGTCGCGGTCTCCGCCTCGAACCGTGCGAGCAGATCATTGAGCAGTTGGAGGCCGCGCGGGGTCGGCCGGATCCGCTCGAACGAGCGTTCCAGCAGACCGTCCGCCTCGGCCGCCGCCAGTGGCGTCGCGAGCCAGGATAGCGGCACGCCGGTGCGCTCGGTCAGCAGATCGGGTTCGAACCCGGCGGGCAGGCGCAGAGCGTTGAGCAGGAACTCACTGGCCGCGTCGGCCGCCTGCAGGGTCTGGCGGTGCGCGACTGCCTCGCCGCGGGGGCTGCGTTCGAGGTAGCTTGCGGGTGCACGCACCCGCGCGGTGCGCTCGATGCGCGCCGGCTCCGGATGGGTGATCTTGCCGTGCGCGCCCGCGCCGATCCCGAGGTAATCGCCGAAGTACCAGTAGTTCAGGTTGTGCTGGCAGCGCAGCTGCTCGCCGAGCGCCCAGGCGGAAATCTCGTAGCGCTGGTAACCGGCCGCGCGCAGGCGCTCGAAGCCCGCGTCCTCGATATCCGCCTTGGCGTCGGTGTCCGGCAGGTCCGCGGGCGGTCGACTCCAGAACACGGTGTTCGGTTCCAGGGTCAGTTCGTACCAGGAGACATGGTCGGGCGCGAGTTCGAGCGCGGTATCGAGGTCCGCCATCGCGGCGGCTGGCGACTGTCCCGGCAGGCCGTACATGAGGTCGATGTTCACCGAGTCGAAGCCGGCCGCGAGGGCTGCCTCCACGGCGTCGCGGGCAGCCCGGCCATCGTGGATCCGCCCAAGGCGCGCGAGCATCTCGTCGGCGAAGCTCTGTACGCCCACCGAGAGCCGGTTGATGCCGGCCGCGCGGAACTCGCCGAAGCGCGCGGCCTCGAGAGTCCCGGGATTGGCCTCCAGCGTCACCTCGATATCCGGCGCCGGATTGAACCGCGCACGCACGTTCGACAGCAGCCGCGCGATCGCCCGCGGTGGAAACAGGCTCGGCGTGCCCCCGCCAATGAAGACGCTCGTCAGTGACCGGCCCCAGACCTCGGGCAGTGCGTGATCAATGTCCGCCGTCAGGGCGGCGACGTAGGCATCCGCGGGGATCTCCGCGGGCGCGGTGTGCGAGTTGAAATCGCAGTACGGACACTTCTGCANGCACCAGGGCAGGTGGATGTACAGCGATAGCGGCGGCAGTGTCTGCAATTGCATGGCGGTGATCGTCGAGCACGGNGCCGCATTGTAGCGTGCCNTCCCGGATTGCGCTGTGCGACAGGCTACTAGTGCCCTTTAACGCAAGTTCTTCGTATTTTCGCCGGCCCTCGCGGCGCCTGCCGGCGTTGCGCCTCCTCGCAATAGGACTCGCTATTACTCGTCGGCGCGCCTTGCCAGTCGCCACGATGCCGCGCCGAAAAAATCGACGAACTTGTGTCAAAGGGCACTAGCGCGGGCGTAACGGCAGCAGGTGCCGGTGGCAGGTGCGGCCCGCGTCGCCGGGTCGAGCCTGCAACCAGGATGCGGCCAGGGCATCCGGCCAGAGCGGCGCTGCCAGCAGGAAACCCTGCACCAGGCGGATGCCGATCTCCTCCAGGGCGCGCATCTCGGCCGATTCCTCGATGCCTTCCGCGACCACCCAGCTGTCGAACACCTTCCCGAAAGTGATGACAGCCTCCACGATCGCGCGGTTGCCCTGATCGGTGGCCACGCCGCGGATGAACTCGCGGTCGATCTTGATGAAGTCCACGGGAAACCGCCGCAAATAGCCGAGCGAGCAGTAGCCAGTGCCGAAATCGTCGATCGCAATGGCCACGCCCGCATCGCGGAGTGCGTGCAGATTGTGCGCCACGTTTGCCTCGGAACTCATCAGCATGCCTTCGGTGATCTCCAGCACGATCTGCTCCGGTGCCGTGCCCGTTTCCTCCAGGATCGTGCAGACGCTTGCACTGAAGTCGATGTCATCGAGCTGTGCGGTCGAAACATTGATCGCCACGTGCGGAACGCTATAGCCGGAATCCTGCCATGCCGCGATCTGCCGGCAGACCTCCCGCAGCACCCAGTCCCCCAGCTCGCGGATCTGGCGGGTCTCCTCCGCGACCGGTATGAAACTGCCCGGGCCGATCAGGCCGTGCTCGGGGTGGTGCCAGCGCAGCAACGCCTCGACGCCGCGCAGTTGGCGACTGCATGGATCGACGATGGGCTGGTACTGGAGGGTCAGTTCTTCCTGAGTGCGCGCGGCATCAAGCGCCCGGATCAACGACCAGCGTTCGAGCACGCTGCGATCAAGATCGGGCGAATGGAACGCGTAGCGATTGCCGCCGTTTTCCTTGGCCCTGTACATCGCCGCATCCGCCGCCTTGAACAGGGCTGCCGAGGACGTTCCCGCCTCCGGATACAGGGCAATACCGATGCTGATCGCGACCTGCATGCTGCGGTTGTCCGCGAGCCGAACCGGTTCGCGCAACTGCAGCATTACGCGCTCGATGATCGGCTTGACTTCCTCGTGATCCGTTACATCGCGCAACGTCACGACCAGTTCGTCCCCGCCGTGGCGCGCGACCAGATCGTGCTGGCGAACACCGGCGGCGACTTTCCGTCCGACGTAGCGAAGTATGGTGTCACCCGCCGCGTGTCCGAGGGTGTCGTTGATCTCCTTGAAGTGGTCAAGATCGATCACCAGCACGGCGAGGCCGGTGTTGGACTCGCGCGCCTGCGCAAGTGCCTGTGCCAGGCATTTCTCGAAATACTGTCGATTGTGGAGTCCGGTGACCGGGTCGAAATGGGCCATGCGCCGGAGCTCTCGCTCCATGCGGTGGTGTTCCGTGACGTCGCGGCCCGTTGCGATGAAGCGGCGGATGGCGCCGCTGCTGTCGCGCACGGGGCTGATGGTCTCGTCGATGTAGATGACCTTGCCGCTGCGCGTGCGATTGCTGAAGATGCCGCGGAATACCTCGCCCCGCAGTAGCCGCTTGCGCATGCCGGCGTGGACATTGCTGGCGCGGCGCCCGCCGCCGAGTATGGTGCCTGGATCGTGGCCGATCACTTCTTCGCGCGAATAGCCGGTCGCTGCTTCGAATGCCGGATTGGCATACTCGATCAAACCGTCTGCATCCGTGATCCAGACCATGTCCGCGGACTGTTCGAGCGCCTGCGCCAGGCCGCGCAACTCGTCTTCCAGCCGGCGCTGCTCGCGCATGTCGCGGGCAATGGTCGACAAGGAACGCACTTCCCCGCTTGCATCCGCGTGGCCGATGATGACCTGGTCCACCGGCACGTCTTCACCCTTCGCCCCACGCACCGCGGTTTGCGCGCGCCATACGCGATTCTGCCGCGCCGCCGGAAACCCCTCCTCCATGACCTTCTCCGCCGCCCAGGCAGGGTGTGCATCCGCTACCCGGAGGTCAGGCAGGCGGTCGGGGCGGTCGGCCTCATCCAGCCCCAGAAGCCGTCGGCCCGCTGCATTGAGGTAGGTGACGCGGCCTTCCGGATCGGCCATGCCGACCAGGTCCGGGGTCTGTTCGAGTACATCCACGAACTGCTGCAGCCGCTGCTCCATGCGCACGCTTTCGGTGCGGTCCGTGAGTATGGCAACGAAGAGCGATTCCTCGGGGCCGTCGAGGTTCAACTGGGCGACTGCGGCCTCGGCAGGAAAACTCGTGCCGTCCGCGCGGCGCCCCCGGATCGGGCTGCGATCACCCATCCAGCGCGCCGTACTCTCGCTGTTGGCGAAGCGCCGGAAATGCTGCTGATGGCGCGCCCGGTCTGCGGCCGGCAGCAGCACGTTCAGCGGGCGATCCACCATGCGCTCGGTCGGGTAGCCGAAGATCTCCTCCGCAGCCGCATTGACGAAGCGAATGCGCTGATCGAGGTCAACCACGATCACTGCGTGCGGCGTGGCCGTGACCAACGTTTCGCCGATGCGATTGATCAGGTCCTGCGGTGACTCCGTCATGGCATGGGTGATGAACCTGTTGAATATCCGCACCAGCACGCGGCATGCGGGACGGCGCCCGCGATACACATGTCGGCACGGAATCACCGCTCACTGCGACATGTGCACCGCGAGCAAAGAGGCCAGGCGGTTGATGGCGGACCGCGTCCGCCCGACTGGGTCAGGGGCAGAGCTTGGCCACGTCGTCCAGCGAACTGCGCAGCGATGACCACCCCATGCCGAGATTCGCCTTCTTGCCCGTGATGAGGACCAGCAACGCATTGGGCTTGCCGGTCACCGTAGACATGAAGTGATACGTCTTCGGCGTAGTCATCTGCACTTCCTGCATCGACTGACTGGCATCCGAGCCTCGCTGTTCGGTCAGGAGTTGTTCGACATTGGAAATGGTTCGCCCCCGAAACATGTCCACCGCGGCGGCGGCCACCGCATCCAGATAGGTTTGCGTGAAATGAGGCACGATGTGGTGGACGCCGAGCATCAGTCCGGAATTGAGGTCGACCACCGCCGCACCCAGTGCGTCGTCAACGTTCTCCACCAGTTCCTTGCACTTGTCATCGATCTTGCCCATTACCTGTTCTCCCCTTGTTGTTCGACGCCTCTCTGCGTCGCAGTTTCGCGGATATGGCTTCCGCTGTGCCCTGGCAGCTGCTCAACAACATGCCAAGATTCGTGTCCTTGCTGGCGAATGCGCTCAACAGCAGGCGCTTGCCGATGCGCAGGCTGACGATGTAGCCGTCGCCGCTCTGTACAATCACGTAGTCGCAGGCCTGCTGATGGGCCCCCTTGGCCATGGTTTCTCCGAGTGCGACCAGTGAACTCGACATGGCCGCGAGGCGCTCGCGCTGCATGTCGTCGGCATTGAACCGTGTTGACACAGGATCCCCGTCGGCCGTCGAGAACAAGACCCCATAAAGGCCGGGAATCCTGTCAAACAGCGCATCAAACTGCGCTTCCAGAACTTCGAGACTGCGCCTGTCGTTTGCCTGCGCTTCGGCCATGTTCGTGTCTCCGTTACGCCGTGTCGGGTTCTTCGATCGATTCGAGGGTGCTGATCAGGACGTCCATGAGCAGTTGCATGTCCGCACTGCTGCGCACGTCGCAATCGAGGATCGGCAGCATGAGGTCGTGCTGACTCAGCCTCTGGTAGTAGGTGCTGATGTCGGGTTCGGGGTAATCGTCCGTCCGTGTCACGCCGATCGCCGCACCGCTGCTGCGAATGAGGTCGGAAAAGTTCTCGACGTACATGTCGAGATCGGCCAGTGGCTCCGGCCGCGAATTGTCCAGCAGGATGATCAGGCCCATGGCGCCATCCATCAGCAGGCGCCACATGTACTCGAAGCGTTGTTGTCCCGGTGTTCCGTACAGGCGGATGATCTCGCCGTCTGCGAGCCGGATTTCGCCGAAATCGAGCGCTGTGGTCGTCGTCTCCTTGCGTTCGGCCAGTTCGCCCGAAGCGGCCATTTCCGTGCTGACCGGCTCGATGTCGCTGATTGCGGCGATCGCCGTGGTCTTGCCCACGCCCGGTGGGCCGGTGAAGAGAAACTTGCGGCTTCGATCCATGATCAGTGCAGTCCGAGTCGTTCGCGCAGGCGTGAAAAAAGGCCGGAGGACCGGCGAGCGTGACCACCCTGGGTCGGCATGGCTGTTGTGGTGACCTTGACCTTGACCAGGCCCTGTGTCTCCAGGTTGGCGAGGAGGTCGCGCACTGTCTGTGGATCAATTACGAGCCGCGCGCTCAGGGCTTCCGGCGTCTGNGGNCCACTCATCAGCGCCCCGCAGATGCGCGTGTAACGCCAGTCCGCTTGCAGAAGTTCCCGCGGCGGCCAGCGCAGGATGCGATACGCGACATGCGGAGCACTCCGCCCGGGTTGGTGCGTGTCACGGGCCCCGGCCGCCGGCACGCTGTGCAGCACTGCGGCAAGTGCCTCCATGCGCACCGGGCGCTGCAGGTGCAGATCTTCATCCCGGCATCGTTGACTGCCCAGGGTAATCACGCATGCGGCTGTTGCACGCGCCTGCTCGAAAGCCTGGTCGTCCGTCGACTCCTGATCGGTATCCACCACCACGGCATCGGCTGCGTCCGCCGTGACGATCTGCCAGTGGGCCCCGCCACGACTCTCGACCAGGGACAGGAGGAGCTCGAGTTCCATCTGTTCCCGGCGCGGGACGTTCACGAGTTTGAGTGTTCTGCGACTCGCCATGAATTCTCGAGACCTCTCTTGAGTCGTGGTCGGGCAAGCTCGCTGGCAACAGCAGTCTGCGCACTTGCGACAGCAGTATGCGCAAGCAGCGTCAGGTGGAAACTGCATTTCGCGCAACAGATGACGCGCATTGCGAAACAGTGATCACTGTTGCTGGATTCATGCATGGCCCTTGCATGTCAACAAGGGGCTCGCCGCATGCGGAGCGTGGGTCGCGTGGAAATCGCGCTACACGTGCGATGCGCTGATGGTCAGGCCGGGACTTCGGTTCCGTCTTCACCATCGCGGGCGCTTTGAGCCTGGCGTGCGCGATCCCGGCAGGCGCTGCGGAATTCCGCGGGCGACTCGCCGAGCCACTGCTGAAATGCGCGCGAGAAGCTGCCGGTGTCGCGATAGCCGAGGCTCTGTGCCACGCGAATCATGGGCAGGTCGGTTTCCGACAGCATGCTGATGGCCCGCCGCTTGCGCACTTCCTGCAGCAGCTCGGTGAAGGTATAGCCCTCGGCGGCAAGGTGCTGCTGCAGCGAACGCGGACTGCGATTCAGCGCCTGACTCACGGTTTCTATGCGCGCCTCCCCCTGGTCCAGTAACTGGTCGATGACGCCGACGGTACGCCCGATCAGGGAGCTCTTGACGCGATCGAAGAGCGTGAGTCGTTGGGTAATGGCGGTATGCATGGCGGCATTGGCGCCCAGCAGGGGCACCATGAGATCGCTGGTTCGCAGTTGCATGCGGGCGACGTCCGCGCCGCAGGTGACGGGGCACTGGAAGCGCTCGGCGTACCGGGCCCAGTGGTCGGGTACCGGTCCCGGCAGCTCGACGGCGCTGGGTCGAACGGGACGAACTCCGAGGTCACGCACGAGGTCGCTGAGCTGTGCAAAGATGAAGTCGCGCAGGCTTTTCGGCGTTGACGCGCCGTCCCATGCCACTGTGAGTCTGTCGCGCTCCATGTGCTCGCAGAGCAGTCCGGCCGAAAACAGGTACGGCGAGTAACGGCAGTAGATCTGCAGCGCACCGAAGAGGTGCGGAGCGCTCGCCACAGCGGCACCAAAGTAGTGGAAGCAGGCGAGTGGCGTGCGCTCTGCCAGCTGCAGACCGAGTGTCGGATTCGACGAACCGCCCTCGGCGCGGGCCCACAGGGCCAGACCCTGCGCCAGGGGGACGCGGGGCGCGCGGGCTGCTCCGTGCGGGACCATTTCGCGCATCTCCTTGCGCCGCTGGCCGACCTCCGGGTCTTCCGTCCCGCGTACCACCAGATCGGCGAGCAGCGCGAGCATGGTCGCGTCGTGCTCGTGGTGCGCTCGGGTCATTGGAGGGGC
>SL_3KL_010_SEDDRAFT_10001913_pt1 | contig 19045 bp, 20 predicted proteins | sample SodLakKL_010_SED_2_FD_10381 | JGI IMG/M metagenome (IMG submission 10381) | reverse complement strand
AGTCAAAAACACGACTTGTCGTGGTTTCTTGACTGGCAAGGGGTGTGTTCTTTGGGGCGCGAAGCCTTATTCAGGAACACACCCCTCGTTCGATGAACCGTGCAACGCACTTTCATCTTCACATTTCCCCTCTCAAGAGGGGATTCATTTACTTCGAACAGAATACCCACAAAGTTTCCAGTAGAACCGCTTTTTTTTTAAAATGTACAACGGGCAGTTCACTCTGCGAAGTTTTACACGTAGTTGAGCTTGCCCGTTACTCAAAAACTCAAATTCAACCACATTCCTTCCCATCGAAAATTCATGCCGGATACCCCAACCCACAAACAATTCCCGAGTCATTCAACATCTTTCCATGCCGGAGAAGCTCTCCGGCGTACAACGGGCAGTTCACTCAACGAAGTTTTACACGTAGTTGAGCTTGCCCGTTACTCAGAAACTCAAATTCAACCACATCCCTTCCCATCGAATATTCATGCCTAATACCCCAACCCTCAACCAAATCCCAAATCATTCAACGCCTTTCCCAGCCGGAGCAGCTCTCCGGCGTACAACTCCATAACCTCTACATTCGTCAGACTGCAGGAAGCGGTCAGACGAGGTTTGAAGATCTGCAGCGTACTAATTGCCAAGAAGCATGTCCAAAAATTTAGTGCGGACTTCTTCGCCGGCATCACGGAAGTAGAGAAATGGCAGGTGACGATCAGTGTCCGTTGTGTCGGTTTCCACACCCCAGAGTGGAATCAGTGAGGTTGGGAGCATGGAGTAGCGGCCATCCCCGATGACATGTGGTTTTTCAGGATGGCGAATCAGGTAACCCTCCGACAGCCGTTCAAACCTCCTGAGGTCATCATAAAGAGTCGTATTTTGATAATGGCCGAAATCTTCATCGATATCCATCAATTCTGTGGATTCTCCCTCATAAACTTTTACCTGGCTGAATGGCCCCGCCCTCAAACCGAATGTAAAAACACGTCCGTCATGAATGTAATTGCCGCGCCATAAAACCTGGTTCCCGATAGTCGGTTTCACCACCATTGCTTCGGCATGATGCCCCCGCTGTTCAGCAGAATATTCAAGCGCAGAATGTGCACGTTCGTGTTGAATGTATCCGAAAAAAAGGATCAAAGCATACCATGCCCATGCCCCGTATATCAGCGGTTTTTTTTGCTTCCAGACACCAATTCCCACCAAAACTATCAGCCCGGTAGTCAGCAGCGGATCTACAACCGAAACCAGGTTCCAGGCAAACCGGGTATCCAGAAACGGCCATAAAAGTTGTGTGCCGTAGCTTGTAAATGCATCGCTTATGCCAGCCGTTGCATATCCCGCAAAACTGAACAGGTAAAGCTGCTTAAAAGTGAGATGCTTTCTGAGAAACCACCACAAAACGGCAGCGGCAATCAGGGCTCCAACCGGAATAAATATCAGCGAATGGGTGAACTGGCGGTGTATTTCGATATTAAACAGCGGATCGGACGGAAGGTGAATATAATAATCCAGGTCTGCCATCATGGCTGCCACAAATCCCGCAAATGCAGCGGGGCGCATTTTTTCTTTATCCGAAACAGACTGAGCAGCCGCTGACCCGATAAGTCCGTGAGTGAGTGGATCCATTCGGTTTATTCGTCTCTGACTGCATCAGCCGGTTGAATGGAAGAGGCCCTTACGGCCGGGTACCAGCTTGCCAACAGGCACAGCGCCATGGTTCCCACCAGAATAATGGCAATATCCGAAAACCGAATGGCTACCGGGTAAGCATCAATAATAAAAGAAGCTGATAAGCCAACAAGGCTAAACTCCTGTTGTGCAAGGGTGAGTGCAATGCCAAGAAAGCCGCCGATTCCGCACCCAATCAGTCCGATTTGAATACCCTGGCTCTGGAATATTTTTTTGATCTTTTTGGGAGTCATTCCCATGGAAATCAGCACTCCGATATCCCGTTTTTTCTGAATCACAATCATCGTAAGTGAGCCCACTATATTGAGCACAGCCACAAGCACAATAATCATCAGGATAAAATAGGATCCCCATTTTTCGAGATACATTATATCATAGAGTGGTTTTTGCAGATCGTACCAGGTTTGGATCAGGTACTCCGGCCCCAGAAGCTCCTGCAACTCCGCCTTTACGGCCTCGGCCCGGTCGGTATCGGTGAGCTGAATATCGAACCCGGTGATTTCATTCCGCATATTAAACAGCCTTTGTGCCGCTGCAATATCAATATAGGCCACATCTCCTTCCACAATCTGGTGCAGGTCGTAGGTCGCCCGTACATCGAACCGGCTGACCCTCGGCGCTGAAAATTGTGTGAGGGCACGGCGCATCCCGGTGGGGCTGAGCATGGCAATTTCATCACCAAAATCAAGCCTGTAACGGTTTATGAGTGTTTCACTGACGATAACTCCCGGCCGGCCGTTTTGAACCGACAGATCAAGAGTGCCGGATTCTACCGTGTGCTCCATCTGCTCCATAAGGGCGTCTGTTGCCGTGTCGATACCGCGCACAGAAATCACCTCGTTTCGTCCATTTTGAAACGCCAGCATCACTTTGCCCTCTGCATACGGGCTTACAGTTACAACCTCAGGATGATCCTGTACTTTTCGGATCACATCATCATCGAAAGCCATTGTGGGATGATCAACAAGTTCGATGCGGATGTCCGGATCGAAGGAAAGCAGATAGCCGCGAATTACCTCAAAAAATCCATTAAAAACAGAGAGAATGACGATGAGAAGGGCTGTACCGATAGTAATTCCGATAATACTGATGGTAGTCAGCACCGATATCAGCGAAATGTGTTTTTTCGAAAAAAGATAGCGTCTCGAAATAAATTGAATGATATTCATTCTTAAATTTTGTATTTATCTCATTCATTTAAATCTTTTGACATCATCAAACTCCCTGCTAAAATTTATATCTTTAGCGGCATTTCAAAAATATCAAAAAAGGTGAGTAAACGTGACTCTTAAAATCGAAGAAATTAGTTCAATATCCAACGGAGAACATGGAAATCTATTTTCTGTTCTGGGTTTACATGATATAACTGTTCGTGGCAAAGATAAATTGGTTATCCGCTGTTTTCGCCCTGATGCAAAATCAATCCGAGTACTTCCCGACAGCGGCAAACCGGTTGAACTTGAACGGGTATCGGATGAAGGCCTTTTTGAATATATTTTTCCGCGCCGAAAAAGCCGATTTTCGTATAAAATTGAAGTAAAACCGTATGTTGGAGAAACCTACGTAATCGAAGACGCCTACCGGTTTGGCCCGCTCGTTTCAGATTTTGACCTGCAATTGTGGGGTGAAGGAAATCACCATCACGCATATAAAATGATGGGCGCCCACACAAAAACCATTGACGGTGTTAGGGGAACTCATTTTGTTGTAAGCGCTCCGAGCGCCAGCCGGGTTAGTGTAATCGGTTCATTCAACAACTGGGATGGACGCGTGCACGTTATGAGAAAATATATTGAACAGGGAATTTGGGAAATTTTCATTCCGCATGTTACAGAAGGAGATTTGTATAAGTTCGAAGTAAAATCGTATGTAAATAATACTCCGGTAAAAAAATCCGATCCCTACGGCCGGTTAATGGAAATGAGGCCTGGGACGGCATCAAAGGTATGGAACAGTTCTTATAAATGGAACGACCAGGAGTGGATGAAATCACGGGCAGATCGACAACATTTTGAACAGCCCATTTCCATTTATGAGATACATCCCGGCTCGTGGAAAAGAAAAGTGGGAGAAGACCCCGGATTCTTGAGTTATCGTGAACTGGCGGATGATCTTGTTCCCTACGTTAAAGAGATGGGATTCACCCATATTGAGCTGATGCCCATTGCAGAACACCCTTACGATCCTTCGTGGGGTTATCAGATAACGGGATATTTTGCGCCCACCAGCCGATTCGGAAACCCCGATGACCTGAGATATTTTATTGACAAATGCCACCAGGAAAATATCGGAATTATTGTAGACTGGGTGCCGGCCCACTTTACCAAAGACGAGCACGGCCTTCGCCGATTTGACGGCACTGCTCTCTACGAACATGAAGACCCGAAACAGGGCGAACACAAAGACTGGGGCACCTGCATATTTAATTACGGGCGAACGGAAGTAAAAAACTTTCTGATTTCGAACGCCATCTACTGGCTTGAAGAATTCCACATAGACGGACTCAGGGTAGATGCGGTAGCCTCCATGCTCTACCTTGATTACTCGCGCGAAGAAGGTGATTGGATACCCAATCAATACGGCGGAAGAGAAAATATCGAAGCTATCAATTTTTTGCGCAGGTTTAACGAAGTTACGCACGAATATTTTCCGGGTGTGCTCACCTTCGCCGAAGAATCCACATCCTGGCAGGGAGTTTCTCAGCCGACATCATCCGGCGGGCTGGGCTTTGACTTTAAATGGAATATGGGCTGGATGAACGACACCCTGGCCTACTTCGAAAAAGATCCTCTTTTCAGAAAATATCACCAGGATCAGCTCTCATTCTCGCTGATTTATGCTTTTTCTGAACAGTTTATTCTTCCGCTCTCGCACGATGAAGTGGTGCATATGAAGCAGTCGCTGCTTTCAAAAATGCCAGGAGACGACTGGCAAAAATTTGCCAACCTCAGACTGCTCTACACCTACATGTTCGGACATCCCGGTAAAAAACTGCTATTTATGAGCAATGAATTTGCCCAATGGGAAGAATGGACAGAATCGCAATCTATTGACTGGCACCTGCTGCAGTGGGATACACACAAAGGAATTCAAAACCTGGTAAAAGACCTGAATACGCTTTACAAAACCGAACGGGCACTTTATGAAGTTGATACAAAATGGGAAGGCTTTCAGTGGATTGATATCAGCGATGCCGACAACTGCCTTCTCTCTTTTATCCGCCGCGGAAAAACTCCGGATGATTTCCTGGTTTTTATTCTGAATTTTACACCCACAACCCATAATGTTTACAGATTCGGAGTGCCAAAAGCAGGTAAGTACGAAGTTATTTTAAACAGCGACTCATCCTTCTACGGAGGCAGCAATGCAGGGCCAACTGTTGTTGAAGGCCTGGAGGGAGGATGGCATAATCAGCCTTGCCACATCAACATACCTATACCGCCTCTTGCCGGTATTGTTTTGAAACCAAAAAACTAATATAGAATTCATCGCTATTTATTATGAGATTTCCACGATCCTGTGGCACCCTTGTGCATCCCACCTCCTTTCCGTCAAAATATGGCATGGGAGATCTTGGTGATGGCGCAAAACGATTTATTGATTTTCTGGTAGAGACCGATCAGTCTGTCTGGCAGGTGTTGCCGCTAAGCCCCACCGGTTATGGCAACTCACCATATGCAAGTTATTCAGCTTTTGCCGGAAACCACTATCTCATCAGCCCGGACTTGCTGGCAAGAAAAGGCCTGTTAACCCCGGAAGAATTAAAAGCCGCCGAACTGCCCGCTACAACAGTTGCCGATTATACGAACTCTTTCAGGGTAAAAAACAAGCTGTACCAAACTGCATCTGAGCGGTTTTATAAATCTGCAACTTCCGATCAAAAAGAAAAACTGGATTTATTTAAAGCCTCGAACAGCGTGTGGCTGGAAGATTATTGCCTGTTCATTGCCTGTTTAAAAGCGCATGAAAACAAATCCTGGAATCAATGGGACAAGAAACTTACTCAGAGAGAACCCGGTGCGATACAATCATTCAAAAAGCAACATATCAAAGAAATTGAGTATCAAACCTGGCTTCAGTTTGAGTTTTTTAACCAGTGGTATGACCTGAAAAAATATGCCAACAGCAAAAAAATCAGAGTTGTTGGAGACATTCCCATTTTTGTGGATCACAACAGTGCGGATGTCTGGGCTAATCCCAGGTATTTTGAGGTAGACAGCACTGGAAACAGGGTACTTGTGGCTGGCGTGCCGCCCGACTATTTCAGCGAAACCGGACAGCTTTGGGGCAATCCGCTTTATAACTGGCAAACCCTTGAAGAAGATAATTACAAATGGTGGATTGACCGTTTCCGGCAAATGTTTGATTTGTTCGATGCCATCCGTGTCGATCATTTTCGCGGGTTTGATGCCTACTGGCAGGTAGATGCCAAAGAAAAAAATGCCATAAACGGAAAATGGGTTGATGGACCCGGCCATAATTTATTCAACACCATAAAAAAAGAGCTCGGTGAACTCCCCATTATTGCCGAAGATCTTGGTGTGATAACTCCCAGTGTAGAAAAGCTGAGAGATGATTTTCAGTTTCCGGGCATGAAAATTCTCCATTTTGCATTCGGTTCCGATGCAGGCAACGGTTTTCTTCCCCACAATTACCAGCAAAACTGCGTGGTTTATACCGGCACGCACGATAATGATACCACCTTAGGCTGGTACAAGTCAGCTCCCTCAGAAGAGCAACATCGTGCCCGCGAGTATACAAAAAGCGACGGTTCGGAAATGCATTGGGAGCTGATCCGTTTTGCGATGCTTTCAGTGGCCGACCAGGCCATATTTCCACTTCAGGATTTCATGAATCTTGACTCAGAGCACCGCATGAATACGCCCGGCACGGTACAAAACAACTGGCAATTTCGGTACACTCCCAAAATGCTTGAATCGACAGATAAAGAACGAATACGGTATCTTATTGGCATTTCAAACAGAAAAATCAGCCGATGATTTCAATCCAAAGATTGGCCTGATTGCCGCTTTCTAATAAAAGCATGGTTTTGTATCTTATTATGTTTGCGAACTTATAAATTTGGTGAATGACATATCATTTAAATCATCTACCCGAGAGAACCGAAAAACCCAGAAATAACGGAATCACACTTGTTCTTGATAAAGGATTAAGCATCAGGCAAACTGAGGATTTTTGCGAAACTGCTTCCGATTTCACGGATATTGTTAAGCTGGGGTGGGGAACTTCGATGGTTTGCAAACATCTGAAAAAAAAGCTTGAAATTTATAACAGTTACGATATTCCTGTTTATTTCGGGGGCACCCTTTTTGAAGCCTTTGTATTACGCAACCAACTGGATGACTATGTTGGAATGCTGCACGATTTTAAGATACAATATATTGAGGTTTCCAACGGAACTATCTGGCTTTCTGACAAGCGAAAAAACGATATTATCAGGGACTTAAGCAGTGAATTTACCGTACTTTCTGAAGTTGGCAGTAAAAATCCAAACGATATTATTCCTCCTTATAAATGGGTAAAAATGATTAATGCCGAGCTCGAATCCGGGGCATGGAAAGTAATTTGCGAAGCCAGAGAATCGGGCACTGTCGGGGTATTCCGGCCAAACGGGGAAATTCGCTCCGGGCTGATTGATGAAATTACCGATCAAATTTCTACGGAGCATTTACTTTTTGAAGCCCCCCAGAAAGAACAACAGGTTTGGTTTATCAAAAAATTTGGAAGCAACGTTAATCTTGGAAATATTTCTCCGTGTGAGGTTATTCCCACAGAAACACTGCGTTTGGGACTGCGAAGCGACACACTTTTCGATTTTCATACCGTCAGTGATAAAGATATTCAGGATTTATATCCAAATCGTAAACAAGACTTTTCACAAGAAACACCTTAAATCTTCACAACCACAACAATATTATGAAAATATTATACGCTGCCGCTGAAATAGCACCTTTTGCAAGGATGACTTATACTGCCGACCTCTTGCGATTTCTACCGGCATCTTTGCAGGATCAGGGATTTGAAATCAGAATTTTACTTCCCAAATACGGCACGATTAATGACAGAAGAAACCGGTTGCACGAAGTAATCAGGCTCTCGGGAATTAAAGTTGAGGTGGGTGAAGATGTTGAGAGCATGAAGATAAAAGTGGCCAGCATACCCAATGCCAAACTTCAGGTATATTTTCTTGATAATGACAAATATTACAAGAGAAAAGGAATGTTTGTAAATCCCAAAACCGATGCCTTTTACGAAGATAACGACCAGCGGCTGGCCTTCTACAATAAAGGAGTATTGGAAACAGTTATAAGCCTTGGATGGGAACCGGACATAATCCACTGCCACGATTGGCCGGCAGGGCTCATACCGTTACTGGTTCGCACCAAATACAAAGACGAGAAAATTTTTAAAAACACTCAGATTGTATACAATTTGCACCATCCCGAGAATAAAGGCTTGTTCGATAACACCAATATTCTTGATCTGCTGGGTCTTCCCGAAGATGTTGACACAGAAGCACTGCTGAATGACGGAAACGTTGATATGCTGAATATCGGCCTTAAATACAGCGACCATGTAGTTACCGGCAACCATCTTACAGACCAGTTTGATGAAATTTTTAAAGAGTTAAACATTCAACCAACAAAAATTCAGGGTTCGCCCGAAGATGTATCAAAAAAATTCGCGCAATACTACCGGGATATCACAGGAAAGGATGAATAGAAATAATCCCCGGTTCTTTCAACTATTCAACTCTATTAAAGATCTGCAAAACGTTCAAAAAGGCAGTCGATCATCCATCACTGCCTTTCTTCTTCTGATAACTGCTGTACTTTATCTCGGATGTGAGTCTCCCGGAATAATCGGTGAAGATATTATTTCTGACGATGATAACATCGAGACGTATAAAAGCACCGTTGAAAATCTCACCGTAATAGAAGAAAATTCATTTTCAGGAAGACTGGCAAATACTGCCGTGGGCCATGTTGATGATCCCGTTTTTGGCACCATCACTTCGGTAGCACTGTTGAAACCTTCCATATCCCGTGCTAATGTCGATACAATTTACAGTGATGATAAAATTCACCTGAAACTGATTTTCAGCAGTGATATTTACGGAAACGAGCTCTCAGTATCCGATTTTGAAATTTTTGAGGTCGACGAAATCTGGAGAGGCAATCAGCTTCGGTACAACAAAGAGGTATCGATAAATTACTCGAATAAAATTACCGAATTTCAGGTGATAGACGAAGATACCGTTTGGGTGGAAATGAGCCGTGACTGGACAGATAAATTTGCAAATTATTTTAATGACACCTCCGCAGACCGCGATTCTCTTTACAGAAATCAGTTNCCNGGCATAGCTATTGTACCTTCACAGAACAATCAGCAANTAAGGTTNATAAAAAATCTGATCCAGGAAGAAGAGGAGGAATTCACAACATTTATCGTTGAAACCCAGCACATTGATGAAAATGAAAATGGCAACGGGAATGATGGAAACGGTGATAATGACAATGAAAACAACGATGACAACGGTGATAACGACGAAAACGGTGATAATGATGAAAATGGCGAAGAGGAAGAAGACGACGGTCTGCGCGAACTGGGTATGCGCGACTGGGGTGCCTCCTTTGTAAGATCCGGAGGGGCTGAACCATCTGATGAGCAAATTCTGTTACATAGTACTGAAACCGTGCTTCAGGTAGAGTTTGATATTCCGGTTGATACACTGAAGGAGCGAAACATCACCAATGCTCAATTAATTTTAAGCCTGGACGACTCCTCGCAACTGAATGATCCGAATTTTATACGTCCGCAAACTAATTTACTCAGAGCACACGTTTTTAGAGAGATGCCTCGCGATCTACAGGCAGAAATTTTTACCAGAGACCCAAGCTTTTTCGTTCAAAAAGATGAGGACGAGGATACCTTCAAAATTAATATCACTCAGTATATCTTAGATAAAATTTTTGGCGATACAGACGATCAAAAATTATTTCTTTCACTACAGACTACGAACGGTATTCTCTATTCAACTAAATTACGTGGTTTAGACGCGCCGGAAAATAAGAAACCTCGAATTGTAATTACTTCTGTAAAATAAAATGTATAGATCGAATTTAATTTCATTTATCACAATCATACTTCTGGTTCTTTTACCTGCAAGTGCTTTAATGGCTCAAAGCGACAGCCGGGTAAGCAGTGGTTCTTTCTATTCGGGAATAGGATTTGGATCCCCGATAGACCTGTTTTCACCTTATTCTATGGGTACGGGTTTAACCGGAGTGTCCAATTATTCTGGATTTTCTCCGAATATTTCGAACCCTGCCCATTGGGGCCTGATCCGCTATTCGCAGGGTAATATATCGGCCTCGCTGAACCAGTTTGATGCCAGCGATCAAACTAATTCTGTCCGGAATGCACTGTTTTCAATAGAAAGTTTTCAGGTTGCCTTACCTCTTTACAGAAACCGCCTTGGAATATCGGCATCATTCACACCAATGGTTAGAAATCAATTTCGTCAGGTAGATCAGGGATTTTTCAATCCGCTGCCCGAACTTTCTAATGATATTCAATACCAGCTTACTACCATTGGATCCGGCGGAATTAACCGTTATGAGGCAGGGATCGGCCTTCGTGTAAATAACTTCCTTTCTGTTGGCTATGCCATATCAGCACAGTTTTTAACCACCGATAACGAAATTTTCCCATCCTTCGCCGATCCCCAATTCAGACAGGTACAATTTAACCGGAAAATGAGTGGAAATGCGTTTGGCCACAGATTTGGAGTGTATGCTTTCAGGAGCAATCTTTTAAGAAATGAAGATCAGCTCGCACTTGGCGTTTCCATTTCGCTACCCGTTAGTATTGATGCAGAACAGTCTATAACTTCATTCCGTCAGATCAATAATCAACGTACACTGATAGAGCTGAATGAAAATTCTCCAGACAGAAATGGCACGGTAAAGTTACCATTGGAAATTAATACCGGACTTACGTATAATTTAAGTCGATACACTAACGTTCTTGCTGAACTCTTAGTTCAACGCTGGGACGAGGCCGAGTATAGTTTTAATCCGGTTCAGGAAGGTTATTTTAAAGACAGAGTTAGGGCAGGTTTAGGCTTTCAGTATCATCCGTATAGAACTGATCAGGCAGGTGGTTTTTTCTCGAATATGAAATATAGTATCGGGGCAACATATGATACCGGGCACCTGTCAATTAATGGAAAAGATATTGAAACAATTTTTTTGAACGCAGGAATTGGCTTAATGTCTCAAAGAACTCCATCTTCCATTGATTTGAGTTTCCACTATGGGTTCCGGGGAACAGAATCATCAAATTTAGTTAAAGAAAATATATGGGGTTTTAAAATTTCTCTAAATATGGCAGAATTTATGTTTTTACGTCAGCGTTTTCAATAATAGAGAAATGACGGTTTTTAACAATTTTACTACATAGAAAACAAAAGCAGAACCATGAAAAAGTACATAATCTCAATAGCTCTGATATTTGCAATATCATCTCAGGCTTATTCACAGAGTGAGCCGCCATATGGAATGAGTGAAATTCAAGCTTACTCCATCTTTTACGAAAACTACCGTACGGGTGATTATGATATGGCCCTTATGTTCGGAAAGTGGATGCTTGAGAAAAAGCCCAGAACCATTCAGGGAGTAAACCGCTTCAGCCTGCCGAGGCAGTTCGAGCGTATGATCAACGTATATGCTGAATTTTCGAAACAACAGGATGACCCCTCCATGCGTTCTGCTTACATCGATACAGCACTTGCAATCTTCGATGATGCATTCGAAACCTTTGATGAAGAAGAGATAGATCATTACACCTGGCATTTTAGACGGGGCAGATTTTTGCAGGAGCATCAAGGTATTATCCGCGGTGGAATGGATAAGGCATACGAAGACTACAGAAAAGCTTTTGAAATTGACCCGGAACGGTTGACACAATCCGGTGACGGATACTACATTCAGTTAATGCTGAACAATTATGTTTCAAAAGGTGATCGTGAAGCTGCTCTTGAAATGATTGAAATTGTAGAACCAATGGCCGGCCCGCAACTGGCACAGGTTATTGATGAAGTTCGGGACGGATTATTTACTGATCCTGAAGAGCGTATTGAATTTCTCGAAGCAAGGCTGGCCGACAATCCGGAAGACATGGCTCTCATTACAGAACTTGCAGCCTTGTTTGAAAATCTTGGACAACGAGATAAAGCCATCGAATATGCTCAAAAAATCTATGAAATTGAGCCCTCTTTCGAAAATATTAGAAGGCTTGCAGACTATGCCAAAGCCGATGGACAAAACCAACTGGCTCTTAGATATCTGAATGAAGCGCTTGATATCGTAGATAATCCGGAAGTGAGAAAGAATTTACTTGTAGAGGTATCTGAAATTCATCAAAATGAAGGTGATTTACAAACTGCACGAAGATACGCAAGGCAAGCCATCCAATTAGACTCAAGCTGGGGGCAGCCATATATCAGAATGTCCAGCATTTATGCAGCAGCCATCAGGCAATGTACATCCGGCAGGCAGATCGAGCGGGATGACAGAACCGTTTACTGGCTGGTAATTGAATACCTGGAAAGAGCAAAACAAAATGATCCCGCTGTAGCATCGACCGTTAATAGGCGTATTCAGTCTTATGAGCCGGTTATGCCTTCTGCAGAGGATAAGTTTTTCAGGGGCTGGGAAACAGGTGACAGTTTCCATATTGGGGCTGACGTTGACCAATGCTACGCCTGGATAGACGAAACAACAACTGTCCGGTAATTTTTGATCTTCAGTTTCCTTCCTTATCTTAATCTGAGTGGCATACTTGCGCCACTCAGATTTCTTTTTCTGATTACCCTCTACTCATCCTCATTAATATTGCTCTTCTTGCCATTTTACATTTAGAGCTGTGAAATTCTAAAATAAACGATCAATAAAAAATAGTGCATGGCACGTTCACGAAAAAATAAAGGGCGCAAAAAATTAAATAAAGGAAAGAGCGCTAAAAAAAATATATTTATCCCTAAATTTCATCATAATCAGCAGACAAAAATCGGGGGCAGATATCACGGAATTCTCGAAATCAACGAAAAAGGATACGGATTTATCAGACGGATTGATTTTGAGTTCAGCTATAATCCCAAAGATCCATTTTTAAAGCCTGATGAAGTAAAACATCACGACCTGCGAAGCGGCCTTGTAATGGAGGGTGAATTTGAGCAGGATCAAAGCGGCAACCGGCATGTCTATTCCATTGAAAAAATTAATGGAAAGCCAAACCAGGATTGGCAAAGAATTAACAGGTTTGAACTTCAAACCCCCATCATGCCGAATGAATATATCAAACTCGGCCACAAGCCCGATGATACTGAATTGCGGGTGATGGACTTGATTACTCCCATCGGGCGCGGCCAGCGGGCATTAATTGTGGCACCGCCAAGAACCGGAAAAACCGTGCTTTTGAAAAAAATTGCCCGCAGCCTCACAGAAAATTATCCCGATATCCACACAGGTATTCTGCTGGTTGATGAACGCCCTGAAGAAGTTACAGATTTTCTCCGTTCAACAGACGCCGAGGTGTTTGCTTCATCGAACGACAAACCTACCGAAAGCCATGTTCGTATTTCTGAAATGGCGCTGGGCTACGTAAAACGAAAAGCGGAATATGGCCAACATGCCGTGCTGCTGATCGACTCGCTGACACGACTCGGAAGAGCTTATAACGCCGCTCAAACCAACAGCGGACGCACGCTTTCCGGCGGCCTCGATATCCGGGCACTTGAGATTCCAAAGAAAATTTTTGGATCAGCACGGAAAATTGAAGGCGGCGGATCGCTCACAATCATCGCAACCTGCCTGATTGAAACGAACTCCAGGATGGACGATCTGATTTTCGAAGAGTTTAAAGGAACCGGAAACATGGAGCTGGTTCTGGACCGCGAAATTGCAAACGACCGCATTTTCCCGTCTATCAACATCGCAGCATCCGGCACACGCAACGAGGACAAATTTATCACCGATTCACTTGAAGAACGAAATATGGTGAGGCGTTTTCTCCTCAAAAAATCACCCAAAGAGTCGATACAGATGCTGCTTCAGGTCATCAAACGCACAGAAAGCAACGAAGAGTTATTCAACCAGATAGCGGCAACCACATAACTTTTTAGAGTCTTAGATTTCATCTTCTGACCAAGTCTGGCAAGAAATTTCAAATAACAAGCACCAAATTCCAAATATTTAATTACCCAAAGCTCAGTGTCTGATATGTAGTAGTGAGTTTGGAATTTGGAATTTGTGATTTGGAATTTCGCTAACACGTTCAAAAAATGAGCCGGTTTATCTGGGTTAGAATCTACTTTTATATTCAGTAAAAACCCGATCGTTCTCAGTAAACAGGCAGGCTGGAATCAATTTTTCGAGCCCATTCGTTGATACCGCCTTTCAGGTTGGCAACATTTGTAAAACCGGCTTCTTCCAGACGTTCGCAGGCAGTAGCACTCCTGTTTCCGCTTCTGCACATTACAATGATTTCGGATTGCGGATCGAGCTTTTCAATATTTTCGCTCAGCTCGTTCACCGGTATCTGCACACTTTCGATGTCGAGATTGGATATATTCGCCTCAAACAAATCGCGGACATCCAGAAAAGTGAATGGCTCTTTCTTGTCAATTTTCTGTTTTAGCTCTTCTACGGTAATCTCTTTCATAGAAATTAATTTTGATATCGATCTAATTTGAATTGCCGCCCCAGGTAAAGCTGTTTGGCCTCTTCATCTTCAGCCAGTTGTTCGGCGGTTCCTTCGCGTAAAATTTTTCCTTCAAACATCAGGTAAGCCCTGTCGGTTATGGCAAGGGTTTCGTGCACGTTATGATCGGTGATAAAAATACCGATATTCCTGTTTTTAAGGTCGGCCACTATTTGCTGAATATCTTCAACAGCAATTGGGTCTACACCGGCAAAAGGCTCATCAAGAAGAATAAATTTAGGATCGGTTACCAGCGCCCTGGCAATTTCAGTTCGCCGGCGTTCCCCGCCTGACAAGCTGTACCCTTTGTTATTTATCACTTTTTCGAGGCCAAATTCTTCGATCAGCCGGTCAGCACGCTTTTTGATTTCTTTCCTGGGTATTTTTAAAAATTCCAGAACAGATTCCAGGTTCTGGCGGACTGTCAGATTTCTGAACACGCTTGGTTCCTGTGAAAGATATCCTATCCCCATCCTGGCCCGCTGGTACATCGGCTTTCGGGTGATATTCTTTTCATTCAGAAAAACCCTGCCAGAATTCGGACGGATAATCCCCGTAAACATATAAAACGTAGTGGTTTTACCAGCTCCGTTCGGCCCGAGCAAACCAACAATTTCTCCCTGAAGCACATTGATGGAGACTTTATCTACCACAACCCGCTTTCGATAGCTTTTAACAAGCTCTTTGCTGTACAGTTTTAATGGATGCTGTTGATCGATGCTCATTCAAATTTGTAATTATTTATAGATTCCATGCACGCAACTGTCAGGTCAATGCCTGCTTTCACATCTGAAACGGCCACTGTTTCAACCGTACTGTGAATATAGCGTGTTGGGCATGAAATGGAGGTTACATGGCTGCCAATTCCCATCAGGTATTGCATGGCAGAAGTATCAGTTCCTCCGGCCGTCAGAACCTCACGCTGGTAAGGTATTGATTTTTTTGATGCAATATCTTCAAGAAATGAAACAAGTGAAGGAGTACAGATTATACTTTTATCCATCACTTTAATGCCTATACCTTCACCCAAATTTGTACATTTTTCATGATCGGATACACCGGGCAAATCGTTGGCCAGTGTCACATCCAGAGCAATTCCGATATCGGGCTGTATGGCCTGTGCAGCCACCCTTGCCCCTCTTATCCCAACTTCTTCCTGAACGGTAAAAACGGCATAAATATCGGCATCCGATTCAGTCTGTGCCAGCAACGCTTCCAGCAGTATGTAAACAGAAATGCGATTATCCAAAGATTTTGAAGTGACACAATCACCCATGCTGATGAGATGCCGTTCTCGGGTAACCGGTGTTCCATCAGGCACCAGGTTTTTCACCTGCTCTTCTTTCAGTCCTACATCAATAAACAGGTTATTCAGCCTGGTTTTGCTTTTTTTCTCTTCATCGGTTTGAATATGAACCGGCTTGCTGCCTATAACTCCGGGAAGATCTTCTTTTCCGTGAACAATTACCCGCTGTGATATAAGGGTTTCGGCATCAAAACCACCCAGAGTTGAAAACCTTAGAAATCCGTTTTTATCAACTTTTGTGGTGATAAGGGAAATTTCATCCATATGGGCGGCAAACATCACTTTCAGGCCTTTTCCTTTTTTCCGGGCAATCAGGTTGCCCATTCGATCGGCCTTTACTTCATCAACACAGTTTACCAGTTCTTTGTGGATGAGGTCACGAATCGGGGTTTCATAGCCGGGCGCACCCGGTGTTTTCACAATCTTTTTTAGCAGCTCGAAATTCATCCTTCAGGCAATTTCAAGCTCATTAAACATCGACTGAAAAAACGGGATTCCATCAGTAGATCCAAGAATATCCTCCATTGCACGCTCGGGATGTGGCATCATGCCCAACACATTTCCTGCTTCATTAGTGATGCCCGCAATGGCTGAAACCGATCCGTTAAAGTTAGACTCCTCTGTAATTTCTCCCTGTTCATTGCAATAACGAAAAGCAATCTGATCGTGATCTTCCAGCTTTTTCAGGCCCTCATCATCAATAAAATAGTTACCCTCTCCGTGGGACACCGGTACATTAAGCACCTGTCCGGTTTTTAAACCTGCCGTAAATGGTGAGCGTGTACTTTCAACCCTGATATGAACATTTTTACAGACAAACCGCAATTTTTCGTTGTGAAGCATCGCTCCGGGAAGCAGGTTGGCTTCGAGCAAAATCTGAAAGCCGTTGCAAATACCCAGAACCGGACTGCCTTGTTTTACATATTTCTGTACGGCATTCATGATTGGAGAAAAACGGGCAATGGCTCCCGACCTCAGGTAATCACCATAAGAAAATCCACCCGGCACAATCAACAGGTCGATGCCGCTCAGGTCTGTATCTTTATGCCATAAAAATTTCGTTTCTGCATTCATCACATGCTTCATGGCATGGTAGGCATCATGGTCGCAGTTGGAACCGGGAAAAACTATAACTCCTATTTTCTTTGACACGTGTTTTATCCTTTTATTTCTGTAATTAACTGAATTTCCTGAAGTACAGAGTTGATTTTCAGGCATTCCTCAAAACTTCCTTCAAAAACCACGGCTTTGCCTTCGAAGTGCACCTTGTAGGTCAATTCTTCGGCTTTAATTCTGCTGCAGCCAAGTGCTTTTATCAGTTGATGGATCACCTCATCGAATGTGTGGATATCATCATCAAAAAGAATAACCTTCCAGGGCTTATCAACCTCTTCTTTTTCTTTTTCAAGCACCTCAACTTCAACCTCAGGTGCTTTCTTGGGCTTCGTCTGACCGCTATCGTTCATCAGTTTGATATGTTCAGATTTCAGCTTGTTCATGAAATATGTTTATTCAATTTCGATTCTGAAATCTTCCATCACCTCATTTGCAAGTAATTTGGTGCAGGCCGTTTCAGCAAGTTCAAAGGCTTTTTCCTCAGAATCGGCATCAATATTTATTTCAATAAATTTTCCTATTCGAACATCTTTAACTTCCGTCAGCCCCAGGTTTTGGAGGGCCTGGTATGCCGCCTTTCCTTTTGGGTCAAGAATAGATTTTCTGAGTGTTATATAAACTTTTGCTTTGTACATATATTATTTCCGATTGATTTTAAGCTTGTAAGTTAACGGTTATGAAGCTTAGCTGCTACCTGTGATCTATCAAATAATTTACCGTACAACGGGCAGTTTACTCTACGAAGTTTTAACGTAGTTGAGCCTGCCCGTTACTCAAAAATTCTGCAAAAAACCACAGCTCTTTCAATCCAAACATTATCATCCTCATCACATCATCCAAATTTTCAACGGCTTTCCAGGCCGGACAAGCTGTCCGGCGTACGTTTTAAAATTCACAGATAATTCGTTCAACGGCATCTTCATTGCTTAGCTTTTCCATATCCAGCCAGGTGACAAACGGCCAGCGCCTCAGCCAGGTGATTTGCCGCTTGGCATATCTGCGGGTTGCCGTTTTGATATCTTTCACCATCTGATCTTCTGAAATTTCACCGTTCAAAAACTGAATAGCCTGCCTGTATCCCACGGTTTTAAGCGACTGCAGTCCGGGGTGATATCCCATCTCAAGTATTTTTTTTACTTCTTCAAGAAACCCAGTTTCAAACATCCGGTCGGTACGCTCTGATATTCGCTGATGCAGTTTCGGCCGGGGCCAATTCAACGCAAAAACCAGCATATCTTCCGGTGGCTTGGCGGGTTTATCGCTGTGAAAGCTGCTGAACGGCTTTCCTGTTTGTTGCCAGACGTCCAGTGCCCGGATAATCCGCTGCCGGTTTAGCCCATCCATTTTATCAGCATATTCCGGATCAACCTTCTTCAGTTGCTCAAATAGCACCTCCACCCCATCCGTATCTGCTACGTTCTGAAGTTTTTTTACATTTTTGAAATCCGCCGGTGGAATATCATCAAGCGGTTTGATCAATGACTGCAAATGAAGGGTACTGCCGCCGCAGTAAATCACTTTTTTTTCGCGTGAAAGAATATCTGAGGTGTATGCATCCGCCCTTTTTTTAAAATCGGCCACGGTGTCTTCTTCATCCGGATGAAGAACAGAGATATTGTGATGTGGAACAGCTTTGAGCTCTTCAGGAGTCGGCTTAGCGGTGCCAATATCCAGCAGGCGATAGCACTGTCTCGAATCCACAGAAACTATTTCTGCATTCATTTTCTGGGCCAGTTGAATAGCCAACCCGGTTTTGCCTGATGCCGTGGGGCCCGCAATCATTATCTTTTTAATCATAGAATTCAGGATGACGGGTTTGGCAGGGATGATGTAATGTAAAGTTTATTTTTCGTCGAAAATGATATCAGCACATTTTCTTCAAGACGTGGTGTCAGGGTATCATTAACCAATAAATAGTAGAGTATGATATTCGTATCTAAAACAAAACTATTTCCACTCATACCGCCACTGTTTTTGCAGCTTTAATGGATCTGATTTGAGCTTAGTATTACCACACAAACGGGATATGCCTTTATTTTCTTTATCCTTTTTGAGCTTCTCCACTTTTTCGAGCACCTTTTTTGCGGAACTGCCTTTTTTTATTACCGTTACCATTGCAATTCTTTTTGAATAATTCTGATTTGATGGAATGGATGC
>SL_3KL_010_SEDDRAFT_10001912_pt1 | contig 19053 bp, 42 predicted proteins | sample SodLakKL_010_SED_2_FD_10381 | JGI IMG/M metagenome (IMG submission 10381) | reverse complement strand
CCGTGCCATGTTGAGTGAGTGGGTCGAGCAGGCGATCCACCATGAGCTACGTGAACGTGCCGCCGCTCTTGAAGAGCTTGCGATCCTGGCGAGACGTGATGGTTGTGGGATGGTCGTCATGAAGCGACACGGGGTCATCGTGGATGCCCGTGTCGACCGTTATGCTCCTGTGGGCACGGCCTACATCATCGACTTGAGCGCACTGGAGCGACCCATTGCTTCGCCGATGACATGGGATTACTCATGAGGTGGCTGCGTTGCACTGATTGTGGTCTGCGGCTGTCGTCGCCGCCCATGTCTGCGAATTCATCCTGCCCATCCTGTGACAATTACAGAGGCATCATGGAGTTCGAACAGATGAACGCAATCGAGAAGCAGGCGTTCGCCGACGAGGCGGAGAAGGCATTAGACCACGCGCTGGTTCGGAGCGTGATTCGAGAGTTCGCTGACAACATGGGTTTCGAGTTGGAGGGGTTGCCCAAGTACGGGATCATGAAGGTCGCGATGTATGTCGCGACGGTTGCGCGCGCCCAGGCCCTCGGCATCGATCCTGACGAGTTGCGTCAGACGCCACAAGAGGCTACTGCAGCGACGATCGACCGGATGCTGACGATGATGCAGGCCGGGGTCCCGATCGTGGTTGTCGATGCAGTCGATGAACAGGAGCAGTCATGACCGACGACATCATTGCGATCTCATCCCAGAGCCAGACATGCGATGTTGACGATCTGGTCGAGGCCCGTGCGGAAGACCGGCGATGTCTCGGCCAGATGGATGAGGGTGGGGTCGTGCTGGAGCAGTGCGTCGGCGATGGTTTGGCGGTTGGCGGTACGGCTCATCCCGCATCTCCAAAGTAGGCGTCCTTGATCGTCTCCGCCATCTCCTGGTCAGAGATCACCATGAAGCCGTTGTTGAGTTCGAACCAGCCAACGATCTGCGCGTCCCAGGTGTTGACGGGTCGCAATGCTCGTGCCAGGTTTGTGTTCTCTTTCATGTCGCTGTTGTAGTCCTGCGACGCCCACGCTCTGACGCGCGTTTCGATCTCGTCGAGGTCGTCGTCGTTACCGATGAGCGTCAGCGTTCCGTCGTAAACGTGATCCTCGATGGGCTCGATCGGTCTGTTGATCTTCGATGGTGCGGCGACATCTGCTTCGTCGATGGTGATCGTGCGGGTTGCAAGATCGTGTCGCATCATCATGTTGAAGGCGTCAGGCAGTGCGCCGAACTCGAATTCTGCTGACCCCATGTAGTCGAACGACATGAGTTGGAAGACGATCTCGGCTGCTTCCTCGCTCAGTCCTCCGTTCAGATAGCCGCCACCGAATGCGAACGGGTTGCGTCGCGTCGTTGGCTTCTTGAGGCGTTGCACCAGATAGGACTTCCTCATGCCTTCTCCTTGCTCTGTCGTTTTCGGTCACGGTCGTAGGCGCGCTCTGCCCGCCTGCATGCCTCGCAGGCTCGTTCGTCCTTGCGGTAGTGCGCCTGCGCGCCGCTGCGGGTTCCGCACTCTGCGACACGTCGATTCGTGTGCTCCGGCTCCAGGCCATCGTTGACACGCTCCAGCGCGAGCAGATCTCGATACTCGTCTGGATGCAGTTTCGCGAGCCGAGCGAGGACGCGACTGCGTCGGCGGTGGTACTCAGCCATCCTGCACCACCCTCAGGACCGGGATGCCAGCACGCTGTGCGCGGTTGCTCATGTCGGTGGTGCCGCGACCTCCGGGGAAGGCGATCACAAGGTCGGCTCCGGCGGCGAGCATCTGCTGATTGCGGATGGGACCGGCTGCCTTGCCGTGCAGGCTCCAGTCGGCGGGCCACGCTTCGACCTTCATGCCGAGGCGTCTGGCCTCGCTTCCCGCGACCGTATCCGCGCCACGGGCCTCTCCGTGGACGATGGTCACGGCCTGTCTGTCAAGGGCACCAAGGACGCGCGCAACGGTGGTGCGATCCGAGTAGTTGCGGCCACCACAAACGATGATCCTCATAGCACCGTCACTTGATGCGGTGCGAAGGAGAACAGCTTCTTGCGGGTCTCCCCAGGCTCGCCGTGCACGGTGGCGTAGAGTGCGCTCATCTCGACGACGATCTGCCAGTACTCCCAATGCGAGTTCCAGTCGATGTATCTCACGACCCCTTCGCGTCCCGCGACGGTCAGTTGGGAGTCGCCGTAGGTGACGTCCTCGTTGATCCTGACGTGGTCGTCTACTTGGACACCCAGCTGATCGCGGACATGATCGTAGAGCGACCTGAGTCGCTTGGCCGAGTACGCGATGCCATCTCCGTGATGGATGCTGACACCGGGGACCTCGTTGATCTTGGCGATGAACTCGTCGATGGCGTCGCAGGGGTGGTTGAATGGGTTCATCGTTCGTGCTTCCTGTCGAAAGCAGCTTGTTCCTGACCCGTGGCTTCGCGGAACTGCCATAGGCCACCGATCTCATCTTCGATGTAGCCGACGAGTTCGGGCATCGCAGATGCGTAGTACTCAACGATCGCGATGCTTTCGTCGTCGTGCCAGAGCGTCATGCTTCGGTGGATCTGCGTCGACGTCGTCCCCCCATAGCCCGTCCAGTTCTGCAGGAATTCCAGTAGCTCTGTGATGGCGCGGCTGCGCGCTAGGTCGAGCATGCCCTCCCCCTCGTCGTGGTGAGCCTCTCTGGGCCTTTCGTGTTGCTAGGCTGTTTACCCTACACGATGGAGGTACATCGATGCGAGAAGGGCAACCGGTCTGCGCGTACTGTGACGCGCGCGCGACCTTCGAGGGGGAGGGTGAAGCAGTGTGCTCGGGCCACGTCGAGCCCGCAGCGGCAGAAGAGTACACGTGGTTGTCGCCGCAATGCTGGACCTGCGGAGAGAATATGGACGAGCGTACGTATCGCGTCGCTCCGCGAGAGCCGACAGACGAGTCGCTTCGCACCTGCGTGCGCTGCTTCGACCTCGTCCACAGCACCCGTGACCCACTCGCAGTCATGAACATGGTACGACATGCTGCGGGCGTGCCGACCGCTGAGCCACTACGCTGAAATGGGTGGCCGTGGTTGCGTGGGCTGCTGTGGTGGTTCAGGTTGCGGGATGAACCATACGTTGGGTTTCTCGCGATCGAACCACGCAGGGTCTGCCATCTCCGTGAACAGCAGAACCCCAGCAATCAGCACCGTGANGACCAGCAGCATCGTCGTGAGCTTGATGTCGTCATCCATGGAGACATCATCGGAAGGAGGCCACCAGTGACGCTTGCTTTGATCTTGATCGTTGCCACCCTGGCATCGATCATCTACTTGCAGGCCCCAAGGGGGGATTGATGGCGCTCATGGATAAGTACGTGTTGGCGGAGCAGTGCTACGAGTGCACGATCGATCTGCCGGTTGGCACGTTCACCGTCGAGGTGGTTGCCAAGAGTCCAGAGGCTGCACGTGAGGCCTTCGTGTCGCTCCTGCGACAGCACGTCGATGTCGACGGGCCTTTCGCTATCGAGGGGCGCCCGGACAGTGACTGAAGTCTGCACCGAAGCGGAGGGCGGCATGGCTACACGACGGACGAGCCTCTGGGTCTGCGCCATCTGCACCGAGCCGCCCTACCCCGACGGGGACTGCGAGTGTGCCGTGGACATGAAGGTGTGCGACATCTGCGGTCGCGGCCCACTGAACGACAGCGACCCGGATGCCTGCGGCGAGCCCGACTGCGAGCCCGCCGAGAGGACCCGATAACGCCAGCGCAGCAGGGTTCCCGTCGCCGTCGGTGGCGTTGGCTCGGTGGCCGCACGCGTGGGGCGTCAGCCCATCCCGAAGTCGCAGGCGCGGCAGTGGCCCAGGATGCTCTCCGCGATCAGCTCATGCCCGCAGTCCTGGACCTCGCGCTGGTCCTCGATGGTCATCAGCGCGACCGAGACATCACCCACCTCTTGCGCCATGGCGGTCTCCATGGCTGCGTCAGCGATGGCGTCCTTGATGGCAGAGAGCCCATGGGGGTCGATCTTCGTCTGACTCTCGACTGTGACCTTGTAGGTGGATGTCCACATTAGCGATGAGCCTCGTATTCATCCTGGAGCACCTGCACGGCTGACTTCTTCCCGAAGTCGAAGCATCTTCCACGCGACCATTCAACCATGTCGCGGTAGCCCGTGTGGTACTTGATGTCATAGAGTTCCACCAATTCCCACCATCGATCCTCGCTCTCGATCTCTGCTAGCAGGCCACCGCACTTGGGGCAGCCTGGCATACCAGATTCAGAGAGGCCAACCATGTCCATGGAGTCCCACCACGTGCAGTTGACGCCATAGACGATCATGGGCGATCAAGTGCGGCGCGGACCGCCGCGTCCTTCGCCTCCAGGAGCTTGCGGAGCGCGACCAACAGCTCGTTGGAATTGGTGAGGCCTGCATCCATCGTTGCGAGTTCGTGGGCAAGTTCATAGAACGGTCTACTGACCTCTTGAAGCTCATTGGACAGGTGTCCGTATTCGAAATACCGCAGGATCCTTTCAACGTCGTTATGCATGTAGCCGCCCTCTCCAAGCGGCTCGATCTCGGCGTCTTCGGCGATCTCGATCTCAGCCATCGAGTTCCCCCTCTAGGGTCGCTGTTTTGAAAAGGTCGGTAACCTTGTTATCGGGGATCCTGATGATCGCTTCTCGATAGGACCCTGGGCCGTATCGCTCCTTGGCCTTCTCGCACTCTTCCTTCCAGTCTGAATAGCCAACTTCATCCATGGTGAATTCATCCATCACCGCGATGGCATTCGGCATGAGTGTCGGGTCATCATTGTAGTGTTGGAAGAGCACATAGATTCTCATTCTTTGAACCTCAATAGTGGGGCAACTTGCTCTTCCAGATTGATCCCAGCGAAAGCGCCATCGAACGTGAAGCCGCGTACGCGATACATGCTGGCTTGCTCAACGGCCAGGATGCGCACATCTCGGTCCATCATCTGCAGCATCGGGTGTGGCCTGAACCGTAGGTTCGACATCTCTTCTGTGCGATTGTTGATCGCTCGTGCGACCTCGCCCAGCAAGAAGACGGCTTGCTCGCGGTTATCGGCCACGATCAGGAAGCTCCCATGCTCAGTCGCAAGGATTTCGTTGGTGAGGCTTCCAAGATCATCGAAGAACATGGTCTTCCTTTGGGTTCCAGCCGGGGCGGCGCATTCACCACTTCCCCAAGTTGTTCCTGTGTCGCCCCGGCTGGAGTTTGGAAAGTTTATCGAGCTTTATCAAGCTGTTTTGCCAGTTCGAGAACCTCTGACCTGACGTACTCCATGTCCCTATAGACCTGCGTCCAATCATCTGGCCACGTCGTGACCATGTCGGTGTAACGGCGCATCGCGGGAGCCAGATCGAAGGCGTGTGCGCAGTCGAAGCCTATCCACCACAGCTGTTTCGGATGCTCGGTGGCAAGTCTGATGTCGATCGGGACCTCGTCGCCATCTGGCTTCCCCGTCCAGGTGATGCCGCCATGCACTTCTAGATCAATGTTGAGATCGTCGTAATCGAGCCCGAAGAGTGCATGCGATTCTGGGATGCCGACGTAGCCACAAAGGGCTCCGAGTGGTGACCTTCGTATGATGCAGTCGTACCCGGTTTCTGGGTCCACCCATTCGATCTTGTCGGGTTCGCTGTCCCATGGCCCGTGCCCCCAATCAGATTTATCTATGACGTCTCTGTATTCTTTATAGCTCATTGCTTCGCCCTTTTCTGAACCTTCTTGAGGCGACGCTCTTCGAGAACTGCTTGGAGCGCCGCGCCCGCAGCAAGGTGTTCAAGTGCTAGCTCCAGAAGGTAAACCATCGTTTCGGGCTCGCATACGATGTATCCAGGAGGAGAGAAGAAGTCTTTGTTGGATTCAACTGTCGCGTCGATGGCATCACTGTAAAGCTTCTGCAGGTCGTCGTACCTCTTACCCGTGCGTCTCCGGAAGTCGTTGTAGGTATCTTGATGATCGCGCACCTTCTCAAGGGTGAGGTCGACCGGCATCCCTATTCCTTCTGTTGTTTTCTTGCGTAGCCTATGCATGAAGGGTGCTGCATGCAAGAAAGCTAGCGACACTCACTGAAAGTGTTCATAAAGTCACGCAGAGTGGACTTGCCTCTAGCTCCTTACGGGGACGATACTGATGACAGAGGGACTAGGAGGGCTGGAATGGAGATGCTGCGTTGCGACAACTGTGGCCATGTTGAGCCGAGGGGGAGCGTGGGCGCGCATCGTGTTCGCCTGCGAGTTGATGTGATCTCCCACAGCGACGACAGGGGCGTGTGGCATGCGTGTTCGTGGGGCTGCCTTGCCGAGTATGCGCGTCGGCGGCATCAAGACGAGGTTGCCATCGCAGCCCCTCGTGATCAGCGAAACCTTTCAGGCGTTTCTTGACGCGAGGTCACAAGGTCGTATCCCCATTAACTCTCAGTTCCTTCCATTGCAGTCTGTATGGCGATTGCGTGGCGTAAGCGACCCAGTGTTCGCGTTGGCTAGCGACGGCATGTGCCAGAGGTGGCCTGACGCATGTTCTGATCTGGTTGCTCGTGGCGACCTATGCCAATGGCTGGATGCCTGAACAGGTTCTTTGATTCTCGGGAACGCTCGTGTAGGGTTGTGGCGTCCCCGAATCGAAGGAGTTCTTGTGTCCACCTCGAACTTAGATCTAAGCAAGCGCCGCGCACCTTCGCAGGTTCGCAACCTGCTGGAGGTTCGCGTGCGACGCCTCGCGGCGACGAAGGATCGCGAGACTCGCATCCTTGCCCTGCGCGAGTTGCGCGATATCGCCGACGCCTCACTGCGGAACGACTATGGCGTCGAGTGATCCTGGCGTGGGCGATGACGCCGCCTTCTATCAGGTGTTGCCCGACAGGCCACGTCGTCTCTATCTGAACGCACGTCGAAGGCGTCGCAGCTACATCAGATACGTGGCTCTCTATGCCACCCTGGTGATGCTTGCAGCTACCATCTTCATCTCGATACCCGCCATGGCCCAAGTGGGGTTGAATCCGGGTCCTGACGACGGCCTCCCGCTCGAAGAGTACGAGCGTCGCGTTGAGGGCTGGTGCAGTGTCCTAATCCGAGATTGGGGCTGGACCAGAGATGTGGATGGTTCTGTGACCGGATGGGAAGGTGGGTGCTGGAGAGATGATGGGCGCCCATCGCATCAGGAGTGCCTCGATATGGGCTTCGAGTGGGATTGCCCCATCCCATGGGATTCCCAGGTGGCAGATGAGGTCACTGAAGAGGTAACGGCGTCGGGCTCCGTTGATGATGGTGATGACATGCCACTTCCAACCGTCATCGAAGCGGGATCAGGTGGTCTCCAGTGAAACCTGTCGAGGTCGAGTCGTCTGCAATCGTGTCAGTGTTCTATGTTTGCAAGACATGCAGATCGAGATACGACATCGCGCAGGAGTCATGCCCAGCTTGCCAAGCGGCAATTTGCATAGAAGGTGAATCACACCTAAGATGACACATACCCAAGGAATGATGCCAGAGCAGGAACAGGAGAAGAGTATGCCAGTGGAGATTGACGAACTCTCGCCATTGTCCAGGAACCGTGGGGGTCGGGGCGAGAAGTACCCCTATGATGAGTGGCTGGATGGCAAGGTCCGGCGTTTCGTTCAGGGTGATGATTTCGATGGCAAGCCGTCGAGCTTCATCACCAACGTTCGCGAGGCCGCGAAGCGTCGTGGGATGCGCATCGAAACCCGCCAGGGCGAGGACTGGGCGGAGATCGCTCAGGTTGGCCCGTACATCGGACGCAAGAGCAAGGATGAGGAGTCGGATCCCAGCGATCCTGGCTTCTGAGGGTACGATTCGACTCAGCAGGCCCCCGTTGCGTTCTCCCCCGTGCGTGGCGGGGGTCTGCTCATCCATCAGTGGATCGCGAACACTGCCTCGCCATCGTTCCTGAGCCAGTCGGCCATCACGCTCAGCGACACGAGGCAGTCGCCCCAGAGTGGCCCCCAGGATGGGCCCCATGAATTTCGTAGCACAACCGACGATGCATCCCAGTCGAGGTCCTGCAGGTTCCCGGTCTCGCGCTTCCACTTGAGCCGCACGGCGCGCGCCACGATCGCGTGACCACCAACCCATGGTCCGGTTGGCGTGATGTAGCCATCAGCATCTGGTGCGTAGGAGTTCATGTACCAATTCAGGCCCAAGATCGCTGGACCAGTACTCACAAGCCCGAGGATGAGGTCTTCAATCCCAAACGCCCATCTATATTCCTGGAAGTAACCGTGCTGCTGGGCAGCCTTGACACCAGCCAGGACGGACGTTCCTTCATAGAACGGGTCAGCGCCGGGGTAGGCGCCACCTGGCCAGGGGTCGATCTGCTGTGCGGGCCAGTAGATCTCGCGGATCGCGAACTCGTGTGCCTCATCCTCCATGAACATCCGCTCGATAGGGTTGGCCATGATGGTGTGTGTGACACTGAAGCCAACGCATGCACCCTCGCGCCCCTGGTCCAGGACGAATCCCGCGATGATCCGCCATGTTCGTGATCGCAAGTGCTCTGACGGTACGGCTGTCGGCACCATGTTGCGGATCGGATAGGAACGTGAACGCTCGTCGAATTCGACCAAGCGCCCCAGTGAGTCGTCGTGCCGCGAACCGTCCTTCATCTGCATGCGATGCCTCCGGTGGTGTTTTGGTGTTTCTTCAGGTATCGGTGGCATCGACTTGACATCCGCAGGCGCGCTGGTCTAGCTTCCCTTCTGTCAGCGGCGACGGTCGCTGATGAGAGTGGCGGAACACCCCTACGCAAGCAGGGGGGTAACGCACAGCACGACGAGGATGCTCTCTTCATCCAACGAGCGAGTGCTTGAGGGTGAAGTAGGAGTGAAGGGCGCATCGGCCCGGAAACTCGCCCAGAGATGGAACGTGCTGGTACCCGGGAAACCGATTTGGCTTTGGTGCCAACGGCTTGCCTCGGGTCGGAGGTGCAGTCCTTCCTCTCACCCACACGTGTTGCCGGACACGGCCCCCTGCGGAAGCAGGGAGAAAGTCGCCAGAGGTCGAGAAACGGTAAGGGGAGAGTGGTCCTGGAGCTACGTGACCTCGCCCACCCCTGGTGATGCCGGACAGAACCCCCCAGCTTCGGCTGGGGGGTTCTTGCATGCCCTACGGTCGATATGGCTCCGTCTGCTGCGCATCTTCGCACAGTGAGTGGCCCCACTCCCACTCGCTGAGACCGCACACCGGGCATTCTGGCTCGGCTCCTGGCCGATCATTTGGTAGCGAAGAAGGAGTCATCATGGGTCCTTGGACCATCATCGGATGGTTGCTTTTGTTTTCCATGGGCGGTGCGCTGCTTTTCGTGGTCATCGGGTTTACGGTGTCCTTGATCATGGAGGGCGTCATGACCATGCGACGCAACCGCGAGATCGAGAGTCGCGTTGAGCGCCAGATGAAGCTCTACGTTCAGGACGAAGACTAGAGAACGCGAGGTCCGCATGCCCCAGGACGCGCCAGGAGACATCTACGAGGGCTTCACGTTGCTGCACGTTCTGAAGGAGGGGGACGATGCAGCGGACGTGGATGGCTGGTTTGTCAATATCCATGAGGTGATCGCGATCCTGCGCTTCGAGGCCGAGATGACGCGCCAGCATGTGGGTGACGGTATCGCTGCAAGCTGCATGGATGGTGTTGCCGATGCGTTCGCTGACCAGGCTGTCTATGCCATGGAGGCGTTCCGGCAACAGTAGGAAAAGAGCTGAATTATGCGAGACCGCTTCTTCGCGTTTCTCGCCACTGACGCTTGAGGGTTTCTGCAGGTCAGGCTAGGTTTCTTCTTCTCGTGCGGCGTCTAGGCTTTCCTTTAAACGCATGTTCATATTTGAGGGTGCCTTCAGCCTCCATGGAATTGCATGAGATGCAGAGAAACAACACCTGCTAAGGTGCCACTATTGCCGACTATAAGTGAGCAGTTTGTGCAACTGGCATACGGGCCCGATGAGTCGGATCTGCACCTTGCGAAGGTGCTGGGCCATGTCATCGCCCCCAGTTCGGGGCGATGCGGCTGCTCCTGGACACCGAAGACGCCGTCCGGTGTGCTCGCGAGCACGCAGGCTGCCAATCACATCTGGGGCGTCGTTCACGAAGCCAAGGAACATCGGGCTACCGCACTGGGCGTTGAGCTGTGCATGGAATGCAAGGGCTCTGGGGCGTCGCGCATCACGGGTGTGCGTTGCTCCTCGTGCGATGGCTGTGGTCTCCTCGGCTTGGAAGGCGTTGAGCGAGCGGCTATCGCTGGCGGACATGAGCCAGTGGCGCTGGACGGGTGCCTGTGTGGCCACGACGGCCCTTGGCGGCTACATGCATCGTTGGTCGGCAAGGAGCTACTTGCTTCATTGCACTCCTTTGAGGCTGATCTGGCCTCCTGGAAAGCCGATCATCGAGGCTGAGACAGGAGTTGGATGTGACCGTCAGGAAGCTCCATAACTTCCTTTCTGGCACCCTTGGTGCCCCATTGAATGAGATTTCGAACATCGTCGATTTCGGTGGTCCGCTCCCTATCACTCTGACCACGACCGTCGATGGACCCGAGTACATCCCGCTCGTTCTCAGCCCCTCCAGTACTCCGGAGATCGTCCACCTGATCTCCTACACGCCAGGGAATAGCTTCGGCACGGTTCGGCGTGGCCAGGAGGGCACGATCGCCGTCTCGCACTTCGCAAGTGCCCCTTGGGGCTGCAAGCCACTCGTTGAGGACGTACAAGGCAGCGGAGGGTCGGTGGCGATCCTCGATGGCGAGAAGCCGGTCCTGTCGGCGGCGGAGTTCCTGCGGTTCGGCTCGGGACTCGATGTCACCCAGATCGATCACCGCACCGCGCGAGTGGATGCACAGGCACGGCTTGGTCTGGTCATCGACGGCCCCGAGGTTGCCGTCAGCCTTGACGGTGACGACAACCTCGTGGTGACGCCGTCATCGAAGTGGGGGATCGACCAAGTGACCGGCGATCCCTACTACGATCCCGCTGGCGCGGCGGCTGCAGATGTGGCTGCGCTGGTCTACTACCCCGCCACCCAGGAGTATCGCCTGGAGTTGCTTGGCCCGAACTAAGGATCAGCTGTGCCCACATCCATCACGCTTCTCACTGACATCGCGAGGGTCGTCAAGAGCGCCTTCGGTGGTCAGGAGAAGACACATGAAGTTGTTGGTGATGGCGCCACCGTTGTCGATCTCGCGGACGGGAACGTACAGACGCTCGTCCTTGAGGGTGATACGACGCTGTCCTTGATCGGCGCCGAGGATGGTGTTTCATGCAGCCTGGTCCTGAAGGTGCGCCAGGATGGCATCGGGGAGCACACGCTGACGTTGCCGACTGCGCTCTGGCCAGGTGGCGCGGTTCCTAGCCTCCCTGACGCGCCAGGAACACTCAGCAAGCTCGTGTTCGAGACGACTGATGGCGGCGTGACCTGGGAAGGCAACGTCGCGGGAATGGACTATGCCTGATGCCATCCGCGAGGAATCTGCTGCTGGCCTCTGGGTCGCAATCGTCTGGTAAGCCTCCCTTGCCGACATATCCTGAATTCTCCGAGAGTGTCAGTTCTGTTATCTATGCAACTGAATTGACATGGATTGATGATGATGCTTCTCAAACCGTAGATACATTTCGTAACTTCTGGCGTGGGGAACTGACAACGGTTCGGTACCCATTGCAGAACATTGCAGTGACATTCTTTCAGCTCGGACAAGAATACAGTAATTCTGATGGAACGAAGATCGTTGCACAGGTTTTCGACTATCGTGATGGCGTTACCGTTGTCGACTCTGGACCGCAGGATGTACTGGATCTGAATTGGTCGTGGGGGTCAGAAGCTGATGATTTCTTGTGGTCTAATCATATTGATGTTGTGAATTTCGGTGACAGGCTTCTGCTGACTGTCCATTATTGTGTTGATCCGGAAACTCCGGTGGCTGCCACGATAGGACTTGCCTTCTGTTCCGTAACGCTCGATCTCGACACCCTGGAGTTGACAGTTCACTGGGAAGACGCTTACAAGTTCGAAGGGACGGGAGCGAGCTGGTGGTCCCCGAACGAGAGAACGCTGGGCTCCGATCCATGGGGTGACGTTGTTTGCCAGTTGTATCACTGGCACACGGTGAACGATCGATGGGAGGTGTCATTCTTCAAGTTGACACAGGGAGCAGTGAATCCTAACGCTGTTGAGGCTGTTGTCTTTGATCATGCAGACGTCATTGCGCAGCTTGGATTAACTGGCATTCGAATTAGCTCTAGTGCCTTGAATGCCATGGATATGCCGCCGGTTGGTGAAAGATTGCTATCTCCTTGGGCTCATCTTGGTGTTGAGCATTACAAAGACGACCTTTGGATCGTTGGATTGGTTTGTGGCGAGCGACGTGAAGAGTACAGCCTGGCGACTGATTTTGAACTGCATTGGCCGATATATGTATGGTTGATTGAGATAACTGAAACATCCTTTACTGTTGTTGATGAGCTACGATTGTCTGATGGTTTCGGTGACATACCATCAGGCGTGCGGTTGGATGATGCTCTATTTTACAGGCCGCAACAGTGGATGCATTACACTCAGCATGGCATTGCATGCATCGATAATTCATGCTTCATATTGTATCAAGATTACAATGATTCTGATGGTGACCATGCTCGTTACGCTAGGGTAAATGTCAGTGATACCTCTTTGACGTTCCTACATAAGAGCGACTTTCCTTTGCGGTCGGTCGACTATAATCGCATAGAATCTTATTGGTCTTTGACAAAGTGTGATGAAAAAGTTGTTTTCTTCTCTGCGCATTACGAAGATTGGGGTTCAAATAACTCATTCATAGAGATGCATGTTGTTGACACTGATGGCACTTTTATAGCGAGCAATCAGGGAATTCGGGATATATTTGAAGCCAATATTCCATCCTCCGCGTGGGTTGACAATACCGCCAGAGGAATCGGAAATGAGGCCGTGCGGCAGACGTTCGATGTGCAGAACAGCAAGATCATCCCTATGGTGTTGCCTGATGCCGAGGAGTACAACAACTTCACGTTCGTGCTATCGCATCTCGATGCGTTCCTTGCTCCGTGAGGGTTCTACTTCTCGATCACGAGGTGTCCGTGTCCCGCAAAGGGACGCCTGATCCACCTGGCTCGAAGTACTGCCTGATCGACTACGCGAACGGAGGCGATCCAGCGCACAGCGCCATCACAGCGATGCTGGCGGCGGCTTGGGATCGCGAGCCTGCATATTGCGAAGCATTGCAAGCGTCCGCTAGCGGCGAGGAGGAGACGTCGGTCCTGCTGCGGTACGAGATCGCCACCGACTTGGACGTGCATCCTGATGCGAGGTGGCTCGTTTGCAACGTCTCTCGCCACTACCCGTCACGTGTCGCCGCACAGCGTTATGCGATCAAGGTTGATGGCCCGGAGAAGTTGCAGACCCTCGCACTCCTCCAGGAGACTGCGAACGACTTCGCGGAGTACGTGAGAGCCAGGACGGAAGCGCAGAAGGCGCAAGCAAAGCGCATGAAGGGGAGAAGGAAGAAGTGGTAGATCATAGCGATAGCATGAATGAAGGCATCGAGTTTTTAGAATCAAGAGGCCTTCTAGCTCAAGCGGGAAACGGTCCTGATGGTTCGAAGCTATATGGAATCACGGGAGACGGATTGACATCTATCTACCTCTTGTCGTTGGTGATGGCTTCGGGAATCACCTTGGAGGAACTCAAAGGAACCGAACAGGCAGCCGATGCCAGGCAAGTAGCTCAATGCGCCTCTGCGCTCGTGCGGGCGCTGGATGAGATCAGTATGGATCCCGGAGAGGTGACATGATGGCAAATAGTGGCAAGAGCCAGCAGCCAGGAGGTGGTATCGCTTCCTTCTCGCGGAAGATGAACCGCGTGATGGAGGTCGCAGCAGCCTGGCGTGGCGAGGTGCTGCCGACAACCGTCCGACTCGTTGCGGGTGAAGGGACCGAGCTTGGCGTCATCCCCGTTACGGTTGGTGGCAACACGTTGGGGTTCCGTGGTGGGACGCTGACCTTCTACCTCAAGTCAGGCGACCACCCACTGGCCCTTGGCCTCGATGAGCAGGAGGTCACCGAGGTGAACGGCGAAGCCCCGGCCGATCCTCTCGTCCTGACGGCTGGCGAGGATTACACCATCGAGGTGACGGACGTTGTTCCGACTCCTCCGGGTGATGAGGGATAACTAGATGGGTCGTTACGTTGATCCAAACAGTGGTGCCGCCATGCAGCCTGGCGGCATGACTGTTTCCACGCTTCCACGAAGGCCGAAGCCGGAACCAGTTTCCGTCCAGCGGCCAGAACCCGAACCAGAACCAGAACCCGAACCCGAGATTGTGGCCGAGCCCGAGCCCGATCCCGAACCGGAGCCCGAGCCCGAACCTGAGCCCGAGCCCGAGCCCGAGCCTGAGCCTTCGAAGCCACAGCGACTTGATGAGATGCATCGAGATAGTTTGATCGAAATCGCAGGGGCGCGAGGTGTAAAGGGAAGGCATCAGATGAGCCGTGCAGATCTCATTGCGGCGATCCGGGGCAGGGGCTAGTCTCCCTCTCTGTAGGGCCATGGGGAACTAGGTGGCCCTCGGGGCGGCGCTTCGGTGCCGCCCCGAAAACATGGCCCAACCCTTGGGCCACTTTCCGCGCGACAGTGCGAACACGCCCAGAGAGGCGAGCATGCCGAAGAAGAACGACTATGTACCGGTTCGCGTCTTTGCCGTGCAGGGCAAGCGTGGTCCCACTGAGGGCGGCATGAAATATACATGCTCATCGTGCAAGATTGACTATATAGTTAAAGAGAACCTGAAGCCAATATGCCCGCTTTGCGAGGCAGACGATATCAATGCAAGTCTTCGCGTCCAGATTGATTTGCTTGCACAAGAGTTGACAATGGTTCAGTCAGAACTAGAGAGGGCGCGCGCAGAGTCCGACATCGTACAGACAATGAGGTCTGCGATATCTGTTGCAGATATTGATGATCTTGTCGAGTTGAAAGCTATAGCATATCGATGGAAGTCGGACCCCGACGATGTTGTCGTTCTAACAAGAAGAAGCAGGAGGGGCAATGCTAGCCTTGTTGTAAAATTGAGATCATCAAACAACGAGTCGGTTTTCTCGCCAACGTCGGTCGGTGGTGTCGCCTTCGTTGCGGCGTACAGCGACCTCGTCAAGGCGAGGGGCGCGGTCCGTGCGATGGACGGCTATGCTGAGGCCATAGCGAGCAGATTGGCGTAGGAGTTGACATACGTGTTGACGCAAACTGCCATAGAGGCTGCGTCTGCATTCATGCGCGATAAGGGCTACCCAGATATCGCGCCATCGAGCGTTGAGCGTGATGATGATTTCAACATGTGGTGGATGGTCTATGAGCTTGAGGAGGGCTCGCTGGAGCTAGAGGTGGAATGGGATGGTTCGGAATGGATGTGGACGGTCATCGATTTCGTGCATCATGATGAGACTGTGGCGCGTTCCGACCGATAAGAAGCACGTCGCCCACACACTGCCTATCCCCAGGAGGTAATCACCATGGCCGACTACGCAGGTCACGCTCCCTACAGCGCAGGCAAGCTCGCCCTCGACAGCGCCGAGGGTGACATCTCGCTCGTCGCTCCCGCCGACGCGGGCACGCAGTTCTTGCTCGACGCTGAGACCAGCCTTGCTGACTGGTTCAAGGCGCACCCGGACGCCGTCGGTGCTGCTGCGGTCGCGAACGGCTACCCGCGTGCGGATGGTCGTCCCGCTGCTGCTGGTCACTTCGGTGGCTGATCTGCCCTGGAAGCGGAGGGACTCGGACATGGCGACTCGTAGCGAGTTGGTCGACATGGCGGTTGCTGCTGGCCTCGACGAAGATGAGGTTGAGGAGCTGACCGACGAGGAACTGCTTGAGCTGGGCGACGAGGTCGATTACCAGGACCAGGGCAGTCTTGACCAGCCCGTACAGGTCGATGACCCGCAGGAAGCAGCGGCCGAGGTTGGCACCCCAGAACTGCGTAGCGCAGCGAGGTTGCGCAGTGGCGTCAACCAGCGACGCGAGCCCTTCCCGTGGGAGGTAGGTCCCCCGAAGAGGCGGTGACTCTCCGGGCGAGTGCGGGGGGGGTGTCCGAAAGGACACCCCCCCAGATGTTGTGGGTCTGCTTGACTCCGCATCTTCCGATCAAAGAGGCCTTGTGAGCCCAAGCCTAGTTCACCCTTTGCTTTTCCTGTCTTTCTTTTCACCCATGGAGGAGATCCCAGAGCCGGAAGTTGAAGTGCAGTCAGTCGTTATTGAGAGGGAGGAAGCCCCCGATCCAGGCCCTGAGCCAGCCGCAGGCGATGTGCCAGCACCATGGGGCGCATTGGCGGATTGCGAGAGNGGGGAATGGGATCGACATGGCAATCCAATCCCCAACAGTCGCAGGTGGGACTATGGCGCACCAGGAGCGTTCGTTCGACCTGGGTACAACTTCCAAGGAGGACTGAACTTCGCTGCTTCAACGTGGCGATGGGTTGCTGGCGACATGGGATATCTGGATGCCTATCCACATGCCTACGATGCTCCCGTCCATGTGCAGATCGAGGTTGCGCAGGAGACGCAGCGACGACAGGGCTGGGGGGCATGGCCTGTGTGTTCTAGGAAAATCGGGTTGCGCTAGACCCGACATCCGGGCTAGGATGACTGCGTCAGTGTGGTAGCTGCTGTCATCATCGGTTCTCCGAGCCAAGGCCCCCGTTGGCTGGCGGGGGCCTTGTGCTATGTTCTTGCGCGGGAGGCAGGGCGATGGCTCGCAGGTCGCAGTACATGGCAAGTAAGCTCATGATCCTGCAATCCATCCATGGGCTGACCATGCAGCGACGGACTGCGCCAACGGTGCGCGAGGTTGCCGAGGTCACCGACATCTCGATGGCGACATTGCACTCCTACCTGCATCGGCTTTCCCAGGAGGGGCTGGTTGAATGGCGACCGAAGAGACATCGATCGCTACGATTGACCAATGCAGGTCAGAAGATGGTTCAAGCAGACCTACCCTTCTGAGGGTCGGGAATGTCTATAGCTTCTTTTTCTTCGTCTCCGGCAAGCCGGTAGCAAAAGCTCGTCCAAGGACGACGAGATCTGGGCACACCTATACCCCGGACTCCACTGTCACCTGGGAGCAGAACATCGGGTGGCAGGTGCGAGAACAGTTGTCCCGTCTTGCTTCCGAGGGGATCTCTTTGCCCCTGCCTTTCGAGGGCCGTGTCATTATAGACATGCGCTTCAATTTCGATAAGCCAAAGACTACACCCAAGAAAGTCAAGCATAAGCTGAAGAAGCCAGACTATGACAACCTTGCCAAGAGCATCACTGATGTTCTGCAGGCGGGGGGTATGGGGATCGGCCTCTTCCGCGACGATTCGCAGGTGACGGACTGCACGATCACGAAGCGATTCTCGTCGGAAGGACATCCACAAGGGGTTGAGATAGAGCTGTGCTGCTGGGTGGGATAGTGGCCCAACTTTCGAGCCAGTAGATTACACTGACGCGCGTCCATCTCGGAGGTGCGTCGTCATGTCATCGCTACCCACCGCCCAACAGGCTGCAAACTCCAATCCCTACGGGATCACGCTGTATCCGGTGGCGACGCCATCTGGCGGAGAGATCAATCTCCAGACGCCCGAAGAGGCCGACTGGTACGACCAGCGTCGTGACCAGTACCTGCAGCAGAACATGCTGCCCAACGTCAGTGATCTACTAGATCTTGATCGCCTGCTTCAGCTTGAAGTGATGGTGTTCCGTTGGGGGCAATGGATCAGCCAGGGCTTTGACTACATGCACACGCTGATCGATGCCCAGGACCTCCAGAAGCACATCCGTGAGTATTCGAAAGAGATCAGGGAACTGAAAACAGCACTTGGGATTGACAAGGTAACGAGGGACAAGGAGAAGGGAGAAAGTGTTCCAGACTACCTGACCACGCTACTGGAGCGTGCGAAGATGTTTGGTTATCACAGAAACAGGCAGTATGAGCTAGCAGTAACATTGATGTATGAGTTGAGATCAATGGTACTGACCCATGATAGGTGTGACGAGATCGAGCGAGCGGAACTCGATCTCTCCCACGACACCATCATGGACTGGATCAGGCAGAACATGCTCGCTGAGTGGGACACCCTGGACGAAGCCTTCAGGCGGGAACAGAAGATCTGGATCCGGGAACTCTGACCCACTCAGGAGCAATCATGAAGGCTCGGAAACAGCCCATGCCTGCCGAGGAGATGCATCGTCGGTGGCCATCATTGAACGACCTAGCGGGAACATGTGAACGGGCGTCTGAGTCTGCGTGGGTTGCGGTCTTCGATGCGCAACCCGAGGCGATGCATCGTGTCGTCCGAGAGCTGATCAAGCAGGTCTATGCGCGACCGAACCGCACCGGGCAGCGCCCGATGCCCAGGGAGGAGCAGGTCGACTTCTGGGGATTGATACACGGTGACCAGACCGATCTGCCGATCCACGAGTCGCTTCCCAAGCTCCATGCCTTGAGTGAACGCCAGATGGTCTCGCGGATCGCCATGTCCAGGACCCAGTATCAGCGACTTCTCAAGGGAGGGTATGACCCCACGGTGTTCGACATCCGAGAGATCGCTCGTGTCGTCGGCAAGCCCCCGACCTACTTCATCGAGTATCGAAAGATGATGGCGGTTGCTGCGTTCATCAACCTTCTCGATGAGCGCCCTGGTATCGCGAGCAGTCTGTATCGCGATTATCTCGAAGTGCGTGCGTAGCCGATGATGCTATCATGATCGAGTTCATTCGCCAGGTTGGCAACTACATTGTCATGCTGTCGTTGTTTTCCGTTGGCGCTGTTTGGGCAACGGGTTTCGCGGCCGACATGCTTGTGCGTCGTTACGTAAAGTCCGTTCACAAGAGGATGTCATAGTGTCGGTTGTCGAAGATCTATCAGAGGAAGAGAAGTATCTTCTTGCGATCCTTCTCGATAGGTCGGGTATCGATCAGGCGGAGTTCCTCTGGAAGGATGAGACGAGCAAGGATTCCCTTTTTCGTTGTTATGACTTTCAATATGGCTGGTACAGGACACAAGATAAGTTCCAGATCGACCAATGTGCGAGGTCAG
>SL_3KL_010_SEDDRAFT_10001911_pt1 | contig 19062 bp, 16 predicted proteins | sample SodLakKL_010_SED_2_FD_10381 | JGI IMG/M metagenome (IMG submission 10381) | reverse complement strand
GAATATCTTCGCAACAGGGTAATGCCCAACTTCCACCTGCAATGGATAAGGCAAACCGATCATCACACTTTAGGGAGTGGGATTGATTATAAAATGCTGCGCCCGAGAATGGCTACCGACAGCCTGGTGCGCACAGCAGAAACTATCGGAACCTATGCCCTGATGGGGTATTACCGCTACCGCTCGTCCATGCTCGACATAAAAACCAAAACCATATGGGGGCAAAACCTAAGCGAGCACCTGATGATGGGAGGTTATGCCGAACGCAGCATCAGGCCTGAAGACGGGTATGTGAGCTATACGCCATTAAACCATCTTTCCTTGTGGGGCAATATTGTTTACGGGAGGCAGGTTCAGGCAGGACTTTTTGTGGGATACGGACAAAACTTCGGAGCCTCAGAAACCATTGAAGGGCTTTATTATGGAAGGGGGCACGACATTGCCTACCTTTACCGCATTGCCCCTTCTGTTTCCTTTATTTCGGGAAGCCTGCAACTCTCCACAGAACTGGAATATACCGCTGCTGCCTATGGGACTCCCGATCCATATGGAGTGGTAAAAGATCATGAGGAAGTGGGTAATTTGCGATTGCTTTTCACCGCATTTTATTTTTTCTAAAAAAAAACAGGGCTTTTTCCAGCGCCCTGTTTTTATTGGTGTTCTTTTCATTTTTCAAAGAGCGGCGAAATTATTTTTCTGCCGGAGATTTTCTTTGACCAAATCCTGCTGTAATTCGGTCAAGGATAATGGCCAGGATCACTACCACCAATCCCGCCTCGAACCCTTGTCCTACCTGCAGGCGTTGGATTCCGCGCAATACGTCTTCACCCAATCCGCCGGCTCCAATCATGGCAGCGATTACCACCATAGAGAGGCCCAGCATGATGGACTGGTTTACCCCGGCCATAATGGTAACTTTGGCCACGGGGATCTGTACCTTCATGAGTTTTTGCATGTCGGTTGCGCCAAAGGCATCGGCGGCTTCAATCAGCTCTTTAGGGACCTGCCGGATACCAAGGTTGGTCAGACGGATCAGCGGGGGCAAGGCAAAAACAAAAGTAGCTACTACCCCCGGGACAAGGCCCAACCCAAAGAACATCACCGCCGGGATCAGGTATACAAAAGCCGGCATGGTTTGCATAAAGTCCAGAATAGGACGGATAACAGAGTTAAACCGGTCGTTTTTTGCGGCATAAATGCCTATGGGTAAGCCCACCACCATGACCAGGATTTCAGCAGTGAGTACCAGGGAGAGCGTTTCCACAAAAGCCTGCCATAAACCAATATTTTCGGTCAACAGCAATCCGATAACTGCAAAAATACTATTTTTCCATCCGGCCATATACCAGGTAAGTGCGGCAATAAGCACAATGAGAATAACAGGGTGGAGAGCCAGCATACCGTCTTTCAGGTTATCCACCAGGAAATATACAAAGGCACTGAACCCGTCAAAAACGGCTCCAAATTCACTTACCAGAAAATCTACCGCCGAGGAAATCCAGTCTCTGATTGGTATACGAAATGGGAACATATTTTTTTATTTTAAGAGGTTACTGTTCGTTATTAACTCCTTCTGAGCTCTCAGATAAAGCTGCGATGATAGTCCCTTTAACAATTACGCCAACCACACGGTTTTTTTCATCTTCTACGGCAATGGGTCCGTATTCGTGATCAGTGTAAATATTGAAAACCTCATTTAAAGGGGTGTCCTTTTTTACGGAGGTAATTTCTTTGATCAGGGAGTCATCGAATGGAATTTTTTCTTTATCCTTATTTTTATTGATGTATTCTGCCAGTTCAGCAGCCCGGATATATCCTTTCAATTGACGTTTGGTATCGATCATCAGGATCCCGGTGAGTCCGTTCTTTCTGATTTTCCTTAAGATGGTCCTGGGGCCATCCCCCGGGAAAGCATTTTCCTTGACCGGTTGCATCACGCTACCGGCTGTGAGCACGGCTGCACGATCCATGTTTTCAACAAAAGCCCTGACGTAATCGTTGGCAGGTTTGGAAACGATTTCTTCGGCAGTACCTATCTGAATGATCCGCCCGTCTTTCATAATGGCGATACGATCGCCCAGCCGGAAAGCCTCATCCAGGTCGTGGGTAACAAAAAGGATGGTTTTTTGCAACTTGTCCTGCAACTCAAGCAACTCATCCTGCATTTGTGTTCGGATAAGGGGGTCAAGGGCACTGAAGGCTTCATCCATGATCATGATGTCGGCGTCCACGGTTAAACCCCTGGCCAAACCAACCCTTTGCTGCATCCCTCCGGAGAGCTGATCGGGATAACTTTCCTCATTGCCTTTCAGACCAACCTGTTCTATTACCTCCATGGCCTTTTTCTGGCGTTTTTCCTTATCCACGCCCTGGAGTTCCAGACCAAACTCCACATTGCCCAAAACGGTACGATGGGGAAGGATGGCAAAATTCTGGAAAACCATTCCGCAAAAATGTTTTCTTCTGAACTCTCTTAGTTCCTTTTGGCTTAGTTTGGTAATGTCTTGCCCGTCAATGATGATCTCTCCGCTGGTAGGCTCATGCAGGCGGTTGATCAACCGCTGGAGTGTGGACTTTCCGCTTCCGGAAAGGCCCATCAGGACAAAAATTTCTTTTTTATGAACGGTAAAAGAAGCGTCCTGAACGCCCACCACCTGTTTATAATCCGCCAGGATCTCCTCTTTGGATTTTCCGTCTTTTAATGCCTTTATGGCTTTCTCAGGATGTTTTCCAAAGATTTTAAACAGGTTTTTAACAACAATTTTTTCTTCCATATGCTATTTTCAAGTAGTGGGAATAAAAAAATAAAAAAGTGAACATAAATCTCACGAAGAAGTCAAAAAAACTTCTTTAACGATTGTAAGATAACAAATGAATCAGTATTAAGTTTTTTACAAGGGAAGGGTTGGAAAAAAGCAGGGGGCGCATTTAAACACCCCCTGCTGTTAAAAATTACGGAAGCCAGCCTTCAACCCTTTCGGGGTTTTCGGAAATCCATTGCCTTGCGGCATCAAAAGGCTCCATATCTTCTTCTATCATCATCATCACTTCACTCATTTCTTCCGGTGTCCAGTAGAAATTGTCGAGGAAGTTGTAAACATCCCTGGCCTTATCCATCAGGTCGGGATGGACAATGGTGCCAATGTATTCTTCATCGCCAAAGACGTTTCTAGGGTCTTCCAGGTATTTCAGGTCATGGGCAGCAAATTTCCAGTGAGGCGTCCATCCGGTAACGATGATCCATTCTTCACGGTCAATAGCCCTTGCAAGGGCTGCGGTCATGGCTGCATCTGATCCGGAAAGCAGGTTGTAATCGAGGTCGTATTCTTCAATGGCCCTTTCGCTGGCAGCCATAAGTCCTGCACCCGGGTCAATTCCCGTTACTTCTCCTCCAAATTCATCCACGTAATCATTGAGTTCTTCAATGCTGTTTACGGGAACATATTCAGGAACTACCCATCCGATTTTTGCACCTTCCAGGTTTGGCCCAAGGTTGATCACGTCATCCTGGGTTTGCTCAAGGTATGCTTCGTGGGTTACCGGAAGCCATGCAGCAACGATGGCATCAAAATCTCCGCGTGCCAGTCCCATCCACATAGGGCCTGCGTCAACGGCTGTCAGGGATACCTGGTGGCCCAGCTCATCTTCAATAATGGCTGCAACCACGTGGGTTGATGCAATTTCTGAATCCCACAGCACATACCCAAGTTCGATCTGTTCGACTTCAGGTGCACAACTATGGATGCTGAATGCAGCAACCAGTCCAATGGTAATTGCCAGTATTCCGGCAAGTTTGTTTTGAAAAAACTTCTTGATTCTCATAAAATTTTCCTCCTTTTTTTGGGGTTGTTTTGGTTAATGATGATTAAAAATAATAGCCAATATTTATGTTAAACCTAAGGTTCCAGTCCAGGTCTTCAACAGGAACGGGTTGTCCTGCTTCATTCAGGTGTCCTGCCCCCAGACCGGTTCCGAAATAATCGGTTAACCAGGGGTGGTTTTTACCCATAGCAAAGTCTACATAGGTAAAGATATTGCCGGCAGTGATCAAAAACCCGGGTACCAGCATATGGGTATCCTGGAAGTCAAACATTTGCCCATCCACTTCCAGCTGCCCGTCTTTGGTCATTAGTGAATAGTTGATATAAGGTTGTATGTTGCTGATCGGGCCAAAATCCACATCAATACCATAGCCTATACCGGCAGTAATGATGTTGGCCCTTGCAGCCACGCCGTCCCCATAATAAGGATCACCGTAGGCACCCATTTGCACACGGTCGGCGGTGTTGCCTTCATCGTCTTTAGCAGCATAGTCATAGTTGGTGTACTGCAGCTTGATGTTCATATTGTTGATGTCGGAGTCTATATGGGCCGAAAAGGCATGTCCGTATTCTGTATCATCCAGTACGGAATTGTAAAGTCCCTGCAACTGTCCCGAAAATCCTACTTCTGTGCCTTCCAAAAGCATATAGCCCAGGCGGACATTGAATTGGTTTAACTCTCTTAAAGATGCACCCATGCCGGGTATCACATTATAGGAATACGTGCCGGCGCCAGGTCCACTATAAGGTGCTTCGTTATGTGCCGGCCCTGCCGGTTCCTGTTGGCGGAAGTATGCAAACTTCAAATTCAGGCGGTCGGAAGCATTATAATCGAACTTGACGCCCATGTTGTAGTCATCTTCCAGTCCTACGTAATAAGGGGTTAAAAACCACCAGCTGTGTGAGTTATAGGTTAGGTTGCCAAAAGGTACCTGGGTCACTCCAAGCTGCATGTTCAGGTCATCGGAAAAGTCATATCCCAGATAACCATGATGGATAAAATGAGTGTTGAAGGTTGGATAGAATCGGTATTCAAAATTAAGGGTAACATTGCTATACCTGGCAGCAACATTCAGCCTCCAGGTATCCCATGTGGCATAAGTGTTGGTGGTAGTAGGGTCTGACTCATAATTCTGGCTGACCACATTGTAACGAACGGCACCACCAATGTTCAGAAAATCTTCATTGTCTTCCTGCGCAAATGCTGCAGAAGACCCAATTCCACTCATCAAAAAAACAAACGAAAAAAACAACGTAATGTTTCTGTACTTCATAATACAAATTTTTGGTTAATAATAATTGAAAACAAAACAGTGGATATATATGTTATATCCGGATTTTATTCTAAAACAAGATTATTTATTTAATGGCATTTTTTAAAAAGCTTTTAAAAAATGATGGTCATCGCGGAGGCGTTTTTTGACGGACATTATACAAATGTAAGAAATGTTTCTATCCTATCCAAATGGGAATTTGATCAATAGCCCTTCATTGAACAAATGACTACTTTGGGCTATTTTGTTATCTGCTTGTTATCAGATATAATGCAGGGTAATTTCGGTTTTTATGGGCTATGGCTTGACTTTTCATAATTATTTAATCAACCCAAACCAAATTTTGTTCAGAACGGGTTCAATATAGCCTTAAAAAAATGAAGGAGTTCAAAGCTCGAAGGGAAGGCCGGATAAAGGGATGATTTTTTCAGGGGTGACTTCTACCTGGAAGGGAATAATTTCTACCCCGGAAAGTGCAACTTCTTTTAAGGTCGAAGCATAATCGGGGTCGATATGAAATGCCGGAGAGAAAGATTCCACGTCGGTTCGCTGGATCAAATAAAGCATCACCGCCCGCATTCCCTCCTTTTTAACTTCTGCCAGTGTTTTCAGGTGTTTCAGACCGCGAGAGGTAACCGCATCGGGAAACATGGCCACTCCATTTTCATTAAGGGTTACATTTTTCACTTCAATGAAACAGTTTTCATTACCTCTGGAAGCAAAAAGGTCAAGCCGGCTGTCTCTGTATTTTACTTCTTTTCTTACGGTATTGTAGCCTTCCAGTCCGGGAATTGCACTTTTTGCCATAGCCAAAGCTGCAAAGTTGTTGGGTATGGAAGTGTTGATGCCCACCCAGGAATTGTTGATCTTTATCATTTCCCAGGTGTAACGGGTTTTTCTTTTGGGATCGCTAACAGGGGAGAGGAAAACCTCCGCGTTTTCTTCCAGACAGGACTTCATGCTTCCGGAATTGGGACAATGAGCAGTAATTACCTGCCCACTGTCCAGTTTTACGTCCACCAAAAAGCGCTTGTAGCGTTTGATAAAACGTCCGTGAATTAAATTCCGGAATTCAATCATTCTTTAACCTGTTCTTTGTTTTTTACATACCGGTCAAACCATTCCAGCCACTCCCAATGCATGTGAAGAGCAGATTCACGAGCCCGGTAGCCGTGGCTTTCGTGGGGCAGCATCACCAGCCTGACGGTGGCTCCATGTCCGCGCAATGCATCATAGTAGCGTTCGCTTTGCATGGGAAAGGTTCCGGAATTGTTGTCATCAGCTCCGTGGATAAGCAGCATGGGAGTTTTCATTTTATCGGCATGCATAAAAGGAGACATGCTGTGATAGATCTCTGGTGCGTCCCAATAAGTTCTTTCCTCGGCCTGAAAACCAAAGGGGGTAAGGGTGCGGTTAAAAGCTCCGCTTCGGGCTACTCCGGCAGCAAACAAATTGCTGTGCGACAGCAGGTTGGCCGTCATAAAAGCACCATAGGAGTGTCCGGAAACACCAACTCTTTCAGGATCAGTTACACCCATTTCCACCAGTTTGTTAATCGCTGCTTCTGCATTGGCAACCAACTGCTCCACGAAAGTATCATTGGGTTCTTCATCTTCATCACCAACAATGGGGAAACTGGCGTTGTTGAGTACGGCATAACCCTGGGTAACCAGCATTACGGGCGAGGTTGCTCCAACGCGGGTGTAGGTGTATGGAGAGCCTGTAACCTGTCCGGCCCCATCGGTACTGATAAATTCTCTTGGATAAGCCCATAGGATGGTCGACAGGGGCTCATCTACCTCCGGGTCATATCCTTCGGGAAGATAAAGGGTGCCGTTGAGGGGAATTCCGTCTTCCCGCTCGTAATGGACCATTTCATTGTATACATTTCGCAATTGGGGGAATGGGTCCGGGAAATCGGTAATCTGGCTGAGTCGGTCACGGCGCAAGTTGCGCATATAAAAATTGGGGTGTTTTTCCTGTGATTCTCTGCGGGTGACTACCAATCCTCTATTCGCATCCACTAACTGCACAGGCAATTCATAATAGGGAGCTTCGCTGCGCCAGAGGCGATTGGTTTCACCGCTGCGAAGGATATATTCATCCACAAAAGGGCGGTTTCCTTCCGGGGAGGCACCCTGGCCAAAGAGGAACAATTTGCGGTTTCGGCGGTCAAAATGCAAAACGCTTTTGCCGTATTCGTTGGTGGTGGTCTGGAAATTACCGGGATCATTGTAGCGGTCTTCCACAGAGCGGTCGAAGATCACCTGCATCTGCTGTTGTGAATCCGTTGGATGGAAGGCGCTGGTGATGGAACGGCGGGTGCGTCTCCAGTATTCTCTTACCAGGGCCAGGTCATCCCTGCCCCAGGTGATGCCCGAATACCTCAATTCGGTTTTGAGCAGGGGAGTGGGTTGTCCGTCAAAGGGAGCACCCATAAAAAACACCTGGTCACGGTGGTCTGCTTCTGCAGCAGGATCACCCCCGTCCAGGGCTTCTACCCAGTAAAGGATAGCCGGCGCATCGGCTCTCCAGGTGAAATTTCGGGGCCCTTCTCTTACTGCACCGAATCCCTGGGGAATATCCTCTGATAGGGGTATGTCGGCCATTAGTTGCACCAGGTTACCCTCGGTGTCAATTACCTCAAAGTGTTGAGGGAAGCGGGTGAAAGGAACTATGTATGAATAAGGTTTCCGGATGCGGTTTACCAGCAGGTAGTTTCCATCGGGCGAATCGCTGAAATACCAGATCACACCGGGCTCACCTATCTTTTGGCCGTTTCCTGTAACATCTACTTTGTACAATTGCGAAGTGGCATAATGGTCAAAAATGGCTTCATCATAACGGTCGCTGATCAGATCCTGGTAGGTGCGTACGGCAGCCCTTCTGCCAATATTTTCCTGGATCACCGGCCCATCTGCTACCCTTGGGCGGGTGGGAGCTTCCCCACGGTCTTCGGGAACGGCGGTGTAAATAATGGTTTTGCTGTCCGACAGCCAGTTCAGGGCATTGCCCATTACGTCATTCACTGCAGGCCCTTCCAGCTTTCTGGCCCTTGCTTCGGCAACATCCACTATCCAAAGTTCAATATCCATAGCGGTGGTATGGGTAAAGGCGATCCATTTGCCATCTGGTGACCAGCGGACATTTCGGATGCGTGGCGATTTGGGCAAACCCTGAACGATGCGTTCATTGCCGCCATCAATGTCCATCAGGCGTAAACCGATGCTGTATCGGAAACGGCTGGGACCATTGGTCATGGGGTCAATACGGATCCCGCCAAGACGTAATTCTTCAATGGCCAGCATGTCAATAGATGGGAGTTCCGGGCTTTCCATCAATAAAATAAGGTCATTCCCGGGGCTCAGATTCACAGAAGGTGTGGAAGGAGCATCCACCAATTCGATGATCTCTTCAGGCGGCTCCTGGTAAACGGTTTCATCCTGGGCCGATAGAAACAGGGATCCCAGGGCAAAAAATGAAATTAAAAACAAAACAAGTTTATTCATGTGTTAATAATTTGATTAAAAATAAGTCACATGGAACATCACAATTAACTTTTTTTGTAGGATCACTTTGTGCTTTCCAAAAAATCATCCTCCTTTGTGTTTAAATTTAATCATGGATGTTTCATCAGATTTATTTTTGGAGTTAATAATTAGGGTCGAAAAATAGTCAGAAAATTTCATTTCTATAAAAAAACGTTCATAATAAATTATAAACCCCTGTTAAACAAAGGTCTTAGCAGCCATACCCAGAAGGTAGCAATTAAAAAAGAGAAAATCGTTCCCCAGGTGAGACCCATGACGGGAAAAAACAGACCTGCAAAATAGGCATAAATCACAATATTGGTGGAAGCAAGCAGCATGATTTTCCCTAAAGCCCTTGCAAACCCGGGTCCCGCCGAGAGGGTAAGAATCACCATGGAGGAAAGCATTACGGCCGGAAAGCTGGAAAACAGGCCGGTCCAGAATGCCGATCCGGTTTGGGCTACAAATACTGCAGTACCTACAACGCTTCCTGCAAAAAGCGCGCGAAACAAAACCTGCACCAGTGAATACTTTTTCCCGGTCTTGCCCAAAGAGGGGATCTTTAGTTTTTTTTCTGCCAGGTAATAGGTGCTTATGGCCACACAAAAATAAATGATGGTCCAGGTAATGCGGCTGGTTTCCTGAAAAAAAGAAGAAAATAAAGCAAGTATCAGCCAAACCAGTAAGCCTCCGGCCAGGGCAATGCCGGTTCCACGGGGTACCAGTGCAACATAGGAAAACAAAAACAATGTACTGAGGGTCATTCCCAAAGGAACAGTAATGGTGGCCTCGGTGGCAAATTCAGGGGTTTGGGTTAAACCTACAAACAAAAGGGAAACCAAAATAGTGGATGGCAGGTTGCTGATCATCCCTCCAAGTTTAGAACCCACTTTTTCTGAAACCAGGGTCGCGGCACTGATCCATATGCCAGCAACAACTACCGATAACAATAATTGCTGAATAAAAAGAGAAGACATATTTTTTATTTGGCACACAAATATAAACCTTTCCTTTTTAATTAATCTTTACCAATTAAATTATGGTATGGGAATATCCACCCGGGAAGAACAATTTTTTATTTCCGGATATGAATCTTTTCCTGCAATCAGCCATTTATAGCCAAAGGGCGTTTATTTTTCCGGGCAGGCTTTTTTAATCTTACAGAATTTACTATTTTGCAGCCCATGAACATAAGATCCAACTTTTTCCGGGTTGCGATCTTCAATTTCTCTCAATAATTTTTTACTCAAAATATATTTTGTTTAATTCACTCAAAACTTAAATAAAAAATGAAAAAAGATACACCCATACCTTATGAGGCAGTTGAGGAGCAGATAAAGCAATTGAACCTTTCCAGTGTTGGTAAAGCATCCATTCGTGAAATTAAAAGGTTGGTGGACAATATTGAAAACGCTACCGGTGAGCGTTATGTGCGCATGGAAATGGGTATTCCCGGCTTGCCGCCTTCAGAAATAGGCATGCAGGCCGAAATTGAAGCCCTGAAAAAGGGGGTTGCCGCGATTTATCCTGATATCGACGGAATACCGGGATTGAAGAAGGAGATCTCCCGTTTTGTAAAGTTATTTATGGGTATTGAGGTGCATTCCCGGGGTTGCCTTCCCACAGTGGGTTCCATGCAGGGAAGTTTTGCAGCTTTTCTGACGACCACACGCATGCAGGAAGGAAAAGATACCATTTTATTTATCGACCCGGGTTTTCCGGTTCACAAGCAGCAATGCAAGGTGCAGGGAACCCCATTCGACAGTTTTGATGTGTATAACTACCGGGGCGAAAAATTAAGGGAAAAACTTGAGCAGCATCTTTCCAAAGGAAATATTGCCGGTATGTTGTATTCCAATCCCAACAATCCTTCCTGGATCTGTTTCACTGAAACCGAGCTGAAGATCATTGGGGAACTGGCTAATAAATACAATGTAGTGGTAATGGAAGACCTGGCTTATTTTGGGATGGATTTCCGGGAAGATTTCTCCAAACCCGGAGAGCCCCCCTATCAGCCCTCTGTTGCCAATTATACCGATAATTACATTTTACTTATCTCCAGTTCTAAGGTATTCAGTTATGCCGGGCAGCGTATCGGGATGATGGTAATTTCCAACAAATTGTTTGAGGCCAAAGCCGAAGGTCTTTTGCGTTATTACGGCTCGGATAAATTCGGGCACGCCATGGTGTTTGGCACTATGTATGCACTGAGTTCCGGAACTTCCCACACGCCTCAATATGCCCTGGAGGCCATGCTCAAAGCTGCCAATGATGGAGAGTTCAACTTTCTGGAAGTGGTAAAGGAATATGGTGAAAAGGCAAAGATTATGAAACGGATATTTACCGAAAACGGCTTTCGCATTGTTTATGACAAGGATGAGGAAAAACCCCTTGCCGACGGCTTTTACTTCACCATATCTTATCCCGGTTTCTCGGGTGAAGAATTGATTGAAGCCCTGGTGTATTATGGTATCAGCGCCATTTCCCTGGCCATTACCGGTAGCGAGCGCACCGAGGGTTTGCGTGCCTGTGTTTCCCCAAGCCGCGAGCAGTTTCCCGACCTGGAATACAGGGTGAAGAAGTTTCATGAGCATCATCCGGTAAAATAATTTACCGGAAAATTTGCCGGAATTGATGTTTTATCTATCTTTGCACTCTCAAAAAAACGCGCTCTTTTTTGATTCTGAGAAAAGGCATGCAGGGTAACCTGTGAGTGCCTGCCATTTGGCAGGCAGGGCTGAAACCAGTCCCGCACGTGCGGGACTAAACTGCCGGACCCTTTCTCTTGTTTTGAATAAGGTTCTTAAAAATAACCACGGAGAGGTGGGTGAGTGGCTGAAACCAGTCCCGTATGTACGGGACTAAACTGCCGAATCCTTTTTCTCTTGTTTTTTGCAAAAGTTCTTATAAATAATCCACGGAGAGGTGGGTGAGTGGCTGAAACCAGCAGTTTGCTAAACTGCCGTACCCGTTAAGGGTACCGGGGGTTCGAATCCCCCTCTCTCCGCTAGTTTTCTAGGTGTAGCCCCGCACAGGCGGGATAAACTCCGCCCGGTTAGGGTGTTCCGATTTAAGATCGGGAAGTTAGCAGCGTTCTTTTTTATAAATATTTTTCGGGGTGTAGCGTAGCCCGGTTAGCGCGCCTGCTTTGGGAGCAGGAGGTCGCAAGTTCGAATCTTGCCACCCCGACACGGATTATTGGTTCCGTAGCTCAACTGGATAGAGCAACAGCCTTCTAAGCTGTAGGTTCCAGGTTCGAGTCCTGGCGGAATCACCAGGCGGGCGCAAACAGTGCCCGTTTTTTTCACCACCCCCCTCCTGCCGTTTTTTTTAACCCACTTTCCCGTTCCTGTTTTTTTCATTTGGAATTAACCAGGTTTTTTTTATCCGGTCAGGCAAATTCGGGTTTGGAGCATTTTTTATTGGAAAAGGGTTTTAAAGGGATTGCCCGCATTTTCAATTTATTTTTCTTTTGGCAGGAACCCTTTTCGTTTATTAATTTTGTTGCAAACCAAAAAGAAAAAGCCATGTCTGTATTGATGGAATTTGCCATGTTCCCTACTGATAAAGGAGAGAGCGTAAGCCCTTACGTGAGCCGCATTATTAAAATGATTGACGAATCGGGACTTGAATACAAGCTGACCCCAATGGGTACGGTGGTGGAAGCCGGCAGCATACAGGAGATTCTGGGCATTATTGAAAAAGCCCATAAAGTGCTGGATGATGATTGCAGCCGAATCTATTCCACCATAAAACTGGATATTCGCAAAGGAGCCGAAAACCGCCTGGAAGGGAAAGTGAAGTCGGTAGAGGAGAAGATCGGAAAGGTGAAGAAATAAAAAAGCCGCAAAGGTAATTATCCTATGCGGCCAGGGGTTCTTACTTCCTTGTCGTGCTTATTCCATTTGAGCCTGCCGGTGTTTTTCCCTGTAGCGTTCAAACAGGCGGCGATGTTTATCGGTCATGTCAATCTCCCTTCCCTGGATGTAAACCTTTGATATGTCGGTCCACAACTCCAGTGGAGTGCCATCGGTGATAATGAATGTGGCATCCTTTCCCGGCTCAATGCTTCCCACGCGATGATCCAGGCCAAGGATTTCTGCGGCATGGAGGGTAATGGCTTTCAGGGCTTCTTCCTCCGGCAGTCCGAAGGCCACGGCTGATGCGGCGTGGTGGGGCAGGCGGTAAGCGGATGCCGCTCCGGCATCTCCTCCGATGCAAAACCTGACTCCGGCATCATGCAGAGCGGCAGGCAGGGTATAGGCCTGGTCATAGCCTTCCCATTGGCGGGAGGGTCCTCCAATCACAGGGGCTACCATAACAGGAATGTTGCGGCTTGCGATCTGATCTGCTAAATAGGCCCCATCGCGGGCTCCAACCAGAACCATGCGCAGGTTTTCGCTTTCGGCCCAGTCCAGGGCGGCCTGGATTTGCCTGAGCTCATTGGCAACCACGAATACGGGCATTTCCTGGTTCAAAACAGGAATCATCGCACTCCATCGCACATCCACGGGATGGTGGGGGGCATGGTCGTTATCCATGGCTTCCCGGGCCTTTTTGTACCGCCGGGCTTTTTCAAAAGCCTCATGAAGTTCTTTCAGGGCTTTGTCGCGGGCTTCCTTTTCCCGCATTGCCGGCCATTCAATCATCATGCCGATGGAGGGCTCCAGGGTCATTTGTGCCCAGGTCCAACCGTCGGTCATCATGGCATCGGCCTGCCCGGAAATGATTCCGCCCATGGGGGTGCTTACCACTGTGGTGATGCCGTTGACGGCTGCTACAGGGATGTGTTCACTGGCAGGATGGAAAGCTACCCTGGCCCTGACATTCGGATTGATGTTTCCTATTTCGCGCATGTCGGTGGTTTCTGCAATCCGGCCGATCTCGCTCAGGCCCATGGTGCTTCTTCCATGTATCATCCCGGGATAGACATGCTTGCCGCTGATATTTATGATACGGGCATTTTCAGGGATCTCGGGTGCTGTTCCAACCCCTGTGATGATGCCGTTTTCAAAAAGCACTGTGCCATTGGGTATGGGTTCACTGCTTACCGGGTGTATGGTGCCCCCAACCAGGGCGATAGGCTGCTGCTGGGATGGTGCGGGGGTATGCCCTCTTAGCTGTATGGCTGTCAGCAGCAATACAATTAAAAGGTATATGGTTAAAATTGGTTTTATGATCCTGATGAATGAAAATGATTTCATGGGTCGGAATATTTTGAATTGTGTGTTTATGGTTTGCTGTTTGTGCCTTTCTCCTGCCGGAGAATATACTGGATGATCTTTGCCCTTTCCTGACGGACTTCTTGCCTTAAAAGCCGGTCCTGATCCCGGTCAAAATATTTTCGGCCTTCCACCCAGGTTTGTTCGGCAGAGGTGAAGGTAGACATGGGGTGACCGTTCCAGATAACAAAATCTGCGTCTTTGCCGGGTTCCAGGGAGCCGGTTCTGTGATCAATGCCGAGCAGCCTGGCCGGATTGCTGGTTACAAAAGCCAGGGCATCTTCTTCATCTACCCCGGTTTTCATGGTTTTGGCGGCTTCCCAGTTCATGCGGGTAGCTAGCTGGGTGTTGTCGGAATGAAGCACGGTAAAAGCTCCTGCATCATTCAGCAGGCGGGCATTGTAAAGGATGCCGTCATAGGCTTCCATTTTAAATGACGACCAGTCGGTCCATACCACGGCAGCGGCTCCGTGCTCGCGAAGTTCATCGGCGATCTTATAGCCCTCCAGGGTGTGTTCAAAGGAGGCCACCCTGAAACCAAATTCTTCTGCCAGGCGCATCATCATGAGCATTTCATCGGCACGGTAGGCATGCACATGGGCCAGACGCTCTCCGTCCAGTACTTCGGCAATGGCTTCCAGCTGCAGATCCCGGCGGGGGGGAAGCCCTTCCTGTTTAGCTTCCCATCTTTTCCGGTTTTCCTGGTATTCTTTGGCCGCCTTGAAAGCATCCCTGATAATTTGTTCTGTGCCCATGCGGGAATTGGGGTAACGCCCTTCCATGCGTTTAACGTTTTCACCGAGGGCAAACTTCAGGCCGGGGCTGGCATCCTGAATAAGCAAGTCATCCGGCATTTTACCCCAGCGCATTTTAATGATGGCATTTTGCCCGCCAATGGGATTGGCTGATCCGTGAAACAGGCTGGCAGAGGTGAGTCCTCCTGCCAGCAGCCGGTAGATCCACACATTGTCTCCATGCATTACATCGGTAATGCGGGTTTCGGAAGTAATGGCATCGCCCACCTCGTTCACGCCCCCTGTGATGCTGGTGTGCAGGTGAGGGTCGATCAGTCCCGGGGTAATGTGCATTCCGGTGCCGTCAATCACCTGGGCCCTGCGGGGCTCCATTATATTTGGTCCCACGGCTTCAATTTTTCCTTTGGTGATGAGCAGATCGGCATTCTCCAGTTTACCCTCCGGACCCTGGGTCCAGATGGTGGCATTCCGGATCAGAACATTTCTGGGTTGCTCCGGGATTTCCGTGATGCCGTATTCCATGGATGGGAAAAGTGATAGAAGCTCCAGGGTCTCATCCTCCGGCTGTTTATTTTTATCGTTATCCGGTTCTTTTTCCGTTTTTTTTGTCCGGCCGGCCTCCCAGGTAAAGAAACTGCCATCGGCAGTTTCTCCAAAACCGGTAAGGCGATCATCTTCAAGGTTGGCAGACAGACGGTAAATGCCTTCCATGTTTTCCAGGGAATCGGCAACAAAACCCAGGGTCAGGCGCTGTTTGTCGAAAGCCGCCTGTTTCAAACGAACGGTTTTTCCCTCCAATGAAATTTTGCCTTTGAGGCTACGTTCGTTGCCCTCAATCGTCAAAATCGCATCATCCAGATTGTTGTGGCTTTTCACCGTCCACTCTCCTTTGGGATCTTTCCTTTCGGGTTTAACTTCATATTTTTTACCGTCGATCCAAACCTGTTCAATGGATGCATCTTTTTCAAAAATGTCTTTGTTGCAAATAATAAAGCTTGCGGATTTTCCTGATTCCAGTGAGCCGTAGCGGTTTTCTATGCCGAGCAGACTGGCCGGAGCGGTGGTAAGTGCTTCCAGGGCTTTTTCCTTGTCCAGGCCCCGTTCAACCATTTTCCTGAGGTTTTTCAGGAAATCGTTCTTGTCTTTCAGCCCATGGGATGTAAAAGCAAGAGTGGCTCCTGCATCGGAAAGTTTTTTGGCATTTTCGGGTGCAAGATACCAATGCCGGAGTTCTTCGAGGGACACCGACATGGATTCTTCGGGAGATCCCACTTTGGGGGTTTCGGGGAAAGTCAGGGGGAGGATCACCGGCAGCCCCGTGGCAACTATTTCTTTGAGGCGGCGGTATTCATGGCCACTGCCTTTTACCCAGGCATTCAGTGAAAATTCTTTGGCAATGGCCCCAGCACGCATAAAAAACTGTTCATCGGTTGCTTCAAATACGAAAGGCAGGTTTTTATCTCTTGCATCGGCCAATGCTTGGAGTGCAGCGTTTTCTTCCGGTCGTTTCAGCCCGGCAGGGTCACTTTGATACAACGATGTTGCCTGTTGATACCATTCGGCATCATAAAAGGACTGCCGCATCAGGGCGATGGAGCCCATCACTGAAGTGGGATATCCCCTTCCAAAATCTCTGCTGCGCTCAAAGGAAAGGATCTGCGACACCCCGGACTGAATAATCAGGCGGTTAATCTCATCTTCTCCCAGGCTGACGATGGCGCCACTGCCACGCATCAGGCCCTGAATAGGCACTGTATGGCCCGCCACAAATCCGGCCGAACGAAGTTTTTTCGCCTCCGCACTGTCCGGCATAAAATTCCCGGCTCCGCAAAAATGGCTGCGGATCTGTGGATTCCAGTGGATGTTTTTTTCCGCTTCTTCTTTTTTAACGGCTGGGATGCCATAAGCTGCATAGGCATCTATGAATCCCGGGTAGATCATTTTACCATCCAGGTTAATGACCATGGCATCGGCAGGAATGCTGACCCCTTTGCCAATAGCTTCAATCACCCCTCTGCGCACCACCATGGTGGCACCAGGGATTACTTCTCCGGGTTTGGCGACAATGGTTGCATTGGTAAAAGCAAATACCGATGGGGTGTTGTCGCGAAGGCCAATGACCCTTGTTGTTTGTGAGAATAATCCGGAGGTAATGAAAATGAGCCATAACAAAAAGAAAACCTTATAAAACTTCATCTTTGGTTAGGTTGAGGTATTAGGATATATGTTTCTATTTCAGGGCCTAAAAATATAAAGAATTGGGGTAATCTGGTATGCAAATCTGCCTGCTAAGTCCTAAAATAGTAAATAGTCTATTAATTAGCTTTTTTTTGCATTAAAGGTCTTTTTTAGCGGACTCAACATGGGAAAAATTCTTTTTTCCATCGCCAATAGCTTACTGAATGATTTGGTTTTGGCCCTTATCATTTATTATTATCAGGAAATTTTTGTATATTTGAGTTAATCATGGTTCACTTTTAAAAAAAAATAAAAATGAGACATATTAAGATTATATTTTTTTTAGCAGCCATCCTTATTTTTTCTCCCGGATTAGTTAATTCCCAAACCATTAGCGGGGGCATAAAAGGAGGACTTACCATGAGCAACCTTTACATTGATGAGGATGATATCGATGATGAAAATGCCCGTTTTGGCATTAACGTTGGATTTTTCAGCCAGATCATGTATTTTGACACTTTCGGGATCCAACCCGAGCTATTGTATACTTCCAAAGGGACAGAGGGTGTTTATGGAGGGTTCATTGATCAAAAAGTCAAATTCAATTTAAACTATATTGATTTGCCTTTGCTGGCCATTTTTCGTCCGGTTGAGCTCATTGACTTTTATGTCGGACCTTACCTTGGGTTTTTGCTTAGCAGCAATGTTGAGTTTACCGGAACCATTGAAGGCGAGAGTGAGATTGACCGGGATAATTTCAATACTTTTGATTATGGAATAACTGCCGGTATTGGCTTTAATTTGGGGAATCTGCGTGCCGGTTTGCGATATAATATCGGGTTGCAAAAACTTGCCGATAGTGATTTAGCCAACTTACTTCTAGGTGACAGCAAAAATGGCTACGGGCAGTTATACATTGCCTTTATACTATCCGAGCAATAAAATGGTTTTGGCTGCCGGCTTTATTAAAAACTTATACCTTTGCCGGCAAAACCCCAATTGTTATGCCCGAGTGTATCGGAAGATTTTTTATACGCAACGGCCGTTTAATGGAGGTGCAGCACTTTGACAGTACTTTCCTGGCCGACCCTCATTATATTTATGAAGTTTTCAGAGTTGTTGGCGGTATTCCTCTTTTTATAGAAGACCATCTTGACCGTTTGCAGAAAACCATAACCCTCACGGGAGCCCGTTTTCGGTGGAGTTTATCAGAAATCGGCACCCAGGCAAAAGACCTGGTGCTGGCCAACAACATGAAGACGGGTAACATCAAGATCGTTTTTCGACCGGGGCATGCACCTGATATGGACCAATTGCTGGTATACATCACGGAACATCAATACCCCACAGAAAATCAGTATCGTAAGGGAGTGGGGGTGATGTTGTTCAGGGGAGTGCGGCAGAACCCCAATGCCAAGGTGATGGATGTGGAGCTGCGCAGGCAAACCAGGGAGCATAAATCCGGTAAAGGAGTTTACGAAGCTTTACTGGTTGATCACAATGGCTGCATTACCGAGGGTAGCCGGACCAATGTGTTTTTTATCTGCAACATGGAATTGATCACTCCTCCCCTGGAAGACGTATTGCCGGGTATTACCCGTAAATATATCATTCAGCTTTGCCGGCAATTAAATATACCCATCAAAGAGGAAAAGGTGAAGGTTAAAGACCTTCCCGATATGGAAGGGGTGTTTATCAGCGGTACTTCCCGAAAAGTTTTACCCGTTAACCGGATTGATGAACTGCCATTTGAAGCGGATCATCCCCTTACCCGGCAACTGCAGGAAGTCTTTAACGAAAAGGTGAAAAAATACCTTGAATCCCAAAAAGCCAAAGTATAAGCGTGTTTTTTTAAATCCTGCTAAATCCTATAGTTTTTTAAACTTAACAATAAGATACAAACCCAATAAAATCAGCTTAACTCATGGAAATTAGCGGTACCATATTCCAGGTGCTTCCCGAACAAAGGGGAGAAGGTAAAATTGGCCCCTGGAGAAAACAGGAATTTATTGTGGAAACCCCTGGTCAATATCCCCGAAAAGTATGTATTCAGCTGTGGGGTGATAAAATTGATGAGTTTTCCCTGAAGGAGGGGGAAGTAGTAAAAGCTTACGTAAATGTTGAAAGTAAGGAATATAACGGCAGATGGTTTACCAATGTAAAAGCCTGGAAAATAGAAAAAGAAGGCGACTCCGGGGCACCCCCGCCTTCAGGGGATGAACTGCCGCCTTTTGATGAGCCTCTTCCTCCGGCCGACGAAAATGATGATCTTCCTTTTTAGG
>SL_3KL_010_SEDDRAFT_10001910_pt1 | contig 19064 bp, 16 predicted proteins | sample SodLakKL_010_SED_2_FD_10381 | JGI IMG/M metagenome (IMG submission 10381) | reverse complement strand
ATGTGGCAGGTGCCAGCCCCGAAGGTTTCAACACTGCCGTATTTCCTGCTGCAAGGGACCCGGCCAGCGGCATAAGGGAGAGATGAACCGGATAGTTCCATGCCGAGATGATCAGAACTGTGCCGAGTGGTTGTTTGTGAATCACATATTTTGAGGGAAACGTAACCACCGGCCCTCCGACCGACTCTGGAGCCATCCATTTTGAGAGATTTTTTAGCTGCACATCAATTTCATGCAGGAGGACATAAATTTCGGTGGAATAGGATTCAAACGCTGGTTTTCCAAAATCATGGTTGATTGCCTCACATAGCTGCTTTTCATGTTTGGAAATCATTGAACGGAATACCTGGAGATGTGCCTTCCTTTTCTCGTAAGTACGGTTAATTCCTGTCCGGAACGCTTCTTTCTGACGGGATACAAGTTCGGAAATGTTCATGATGAATCGTCTCCTTCAGATTTTGGGATGCGCCCCTTGAAGGTATCCATCGAACGGTACACACCGAGAAGATTTCCGGCAAGCCAGTCAAAAACGAAAGCAGGAAGAATGGATTTTAAAAACGGAACAAATCGCACAATAAATGGGGCTTTAATGGTGCGCTTTCCCTGAGCGATGCCTCTGATCATCCGATCTACAATCTCATCGGTTTCGAGGATGGGGGTCAGCGACGGGGCTCTCACGCCATCAAACATTCCGGTGTTTATGTAGCTCGGTATAACAGCAGTTATGCGGATTCCGGTATTTAGCTTTTTCATTTCGATCTGGAGCGATTCGGTCCATCCAAGAACTGCCCATTTACTTGCTGCATATACACTCATTCGGGGATTGCCAATATACCCTGAAGCCGAAGCCATATTTACGATATGGCCGGAACCACGCCCGATCATCCTGTCCAGAAATGCGTTTGTCACCCACATGCTGCCGATTGAATTGATCACAATAGTGTTTTCAATATCAGAAAATGCGTGTTCATGAAACATTTTGCCCACAACAATTCCCGCACAGTTGATGATGATATCCGGCAGCAGATTTTGCTTGATAAGCCGTTCCGCCTCAAGCTGAATGTGGCTGGAATCGGAAATATCAACCCCTGAAATGTGAACTTCGGCCCGGTTTAGAAGGTTTGACTTGATTTTTTTGAGATCTCCGGGATTTCGATCCCAAAGAATAAGGGTGGTTTCTGCTTGTTCAGAAATTTTTTCAGCAAACCGTTTCCCGATACCGCTTGCCGCTCCCGTGATAAGTATGGATTTGTTCTGGTAGTAATTTTCAATTTTCATGATTCAAATCATACAAAAAAAGAGCGGACGGATAAAATGGAAAAGGAAATTTCCTGAGATTAACTGAAATAATAGAGATTCTGCCAATTTTTCTATGGACAGGGCTTTTTTCTACAACTGAGTAACACTTCTCAAAAAGTTAACAAATGGAAGTGGGCAGTAGATATGGCTTCGTATCATAATTTTTACTTCTTTGCATTCATCCTGGAAAACTTTAAGACATGTAAGAGGTAGTACAAATTCCGAAATCACAAATTTCAATTTTCAAATAATAAAGACGTAACCCGAATTCTGAATTGCAACCCGTGTCCAGCATCCAGTATCCCGCAAAAATACTAATCTGCCATATGCAGTCCCGGTAGTCCGCTGGGCTCTTCTTCATGGAACCAGAGACGTCCTACTGCCCTTTCTTCCGGCCAGATTTCATTGAGTGAATCCCCGTCGTAGAGGCGTCCGTTTTTCATTACCTGACGGATGGTGTTGGTATATCGGATGTTTTCGAGCGGATTTCGTTCCAGAATCAGCAAGTCAGCCAGTTTTCCTTCTTCAATTGTACCGATATCGCCATCCAGACCGATCGCTTTTGCTCCCTGAATGGTAGCAATTCTCAGTGCCTGGTGAGGATCCATATCATCCCAGGCCATTGCCCAGAGTTCCCAGTGGAAACCGAGGCCCTGGAGTTGCCCGTGACTTCCAACACCGCTGATACCTCCAGCCTCGTAGATTTGCTTTACGGTTTTGGACTGGCGGTCCATCACATATTCATCTTCATGGAACCATCCGGCACTCCGCCTCAGCGCTTTGCCGTCCAGTTCTCTGCGCGGAGTAAAGTTTCGCAGTTTGGGATCACTGGCGGCATTTTCTGTCATAAAAAAATAGTTTTCGGCCCAGGGGCCGCCATAGGTTACCAGCAGCGTGGGGGTGTAGGCCATTTGTGCTTCGGCCGTTACCTGAATCACATCAGAGTAAACCGGAGTTACAGGATAATTATGTTCCTGTCCCGGGTAGCCGTCAATGAGCATGTTCATGTTCAGTTTCATGTCAAGTGATCCTTCTGTGGTGGGCATCAGTTCTTGTTCTTTGGCAGCTTTCAGAATCCACTGGCGCTGTTCTCGATTTCCGGCCACATACATCTTGATGGTTTTTGTATCGTAATATTTGCTGTACCGTTTGAGAATATCCCGGGCGTGATCAAGGTCGCGGATCTGCTCGGTCCAGAAAACTCCGGGTCCGGTCTGGTAAATTCTCGGCCCGAGAATTGTTCCGGCTGTCACCTGATCGGCATACGTGAGAATATCGGTTGTCCCGGTTTGGGGATCACGCAGGGTAGTTACACCATACGCCAGATTCGCTATAAACGACCAGATCTGCGGCTGATGCAGATTTCGGAATGGCCTTACGTGGGCGTGTGTGTCAATAAAGCCGGGAATGATGGTTTGTCCTGATACATCTTTGATTTCTGCATCATCTGGAATCTCCACACTTCCCCGCTCTCCGACTGCTTCTATTCGGCTGTCCCGGATCACCAGGTCGGCATTTTCGATAATTTCGTAGCCGTTCATGGTAATGACTGTCACACCGCGAAGTGCCAGTACTCCTTCAGGCAGATCCCGGGTAGCAGGAATTTCAATGGTGAGTTCTTCGGCTTCGTAATCTTCGGGCCGGTCATCTTCATCTTCTTCGGCATTGCGCTTTACTTCATCCTGATCATCTCTATCTCTGTCTCCATTTCCATTATCACCATTTTCTTCGTTCTCATCATTCTCATCTTCCTCTTTCTCGGCTTCAGCTTTTTCACGATCGTATTCTTCCTGCTCGCGCTCTCGTTCTTTCGCATCATCCATGTTATAGATGAAGTGGCCTTTTCCGATGGACCAGTGTAGAGTTCGGCCATCCCAACCCCAGGCAGGAAACTGCCCGCCGATATCAGTCAGCTTGGCTGCTGGGAATGCAGCTGATTGCGGGTTCGACACGTTAATGGTCGGGGCATCTCCTGCACGCGGAATTGTAACGGTGTAAATATCACTACCTACCATGGCAAGTGCCTGATCACCTTCGGGTGCTTTCAAAATGATGGAGGCTCGCTGAGGCTGCTGGGCTCCGGGCGGTGTGCTTCCGGTAACGGCCACATGCTCTCGTTCATCAGTTCCGTCATATCGGATGGAAATCAGTCCGCGCTGGGAATGGTTCAGGTAGATTCGGTCATCATTCTTTACAAAATGCGGATTACTTCGTCCGTCTGTACTGGCAATGAAACTGATTTCACCTCCTCCAGAGGGAATCCAGATCAAACCATCAGCGGCAAATGGTACAATCGGGCCCGGAGACTCGTAGTACACCCGTTTATCACCGCGAATAGCTACGATGCGATCCTGCGTTTTAGACCAGGCAATCTGCTGATAAATGCCCGGTTCTTCGGTCAGCCGCTGCTCATTTCCGCCACCGTCACTTCGCATCCGGTAGATGTGTCCGCCTTCTTCCTGATTCCAGGTAGCAAATGCGATCCATTGGCCGTCAGGTGACCAGGCGGGGAATGCTTCAACGCGTTCGAAACCGGTCAGTTTTTGGGGTTCTCCCTCCGGAAGGTTCATTACATACAGATCGTTCAGTACGGTGAAGGCGAGCTGAGTGCCTTCGGGTGATGGAACCGCATCACGAATCTGTCTGGCAATAAATTCAGGTTCATCCTCAACCGGATACTTGAACTCCAGGCGCGGGCCAAGTTCGATTTTCGTATCTATTTCAAAAGGAATTTCGATGGTTTCATCATGAGGGTCGACCGGAATGCGCCAAATTCGGCCGCCGAATGTTGTAATCACAGCACTGTTATCGGGAGTAAAACTCATGGTGGGCAGTACATCACGCGTGGCCCTTGATTCCTGATCATCCCGCTGGATGGGATAGGCAAGCCACCGCTCGTTACCGGTTTCTAGATCGCGGATACGCAGTCCCGTTTCCTGCTCGTGGCGCGTGCCATACACGAGCCATTTTCCATCAGAGGAGAGTGTGGGACGAAAGGCCGAACCAAGCCGGGCCGTCTGCGTATGAATTTCACCAGTTTCACGGTCAAACCTGGCAATCTGGTACTGTGGAAAAATCGCGTTGTACTGCCAGTCGCCTGATCGCTGTGAGAACCAGAGGTACCGGTCATCTCCGCCGAATGCAGGTTCGATAGTCTTAATGTTGTTGGCAGTATCCATAAACTCGGTTCCGCTGCCACCGTCTACATGATACATCCAGAGTTTGTGAACCCCGCCGCGAAGACCAGCCCGCGCGGCAATGATGTAATTGCCATCGGGTGTAAAGACTGGTGACTGCATTCTGAAATTATTACCATTTGTACGCTGTTCGGTCTCCATCGTTTCCAGATCCATGATCCACACGTTTTCTCCTCCACTGCGATCAGAAATGAAAGCTATTTTGCTACCGTCCGGGTTATAAACTGGCTGAGCATCATAAGCCATTCCGTGTGTTAATTGTGTGGTTTCTCCTCCTTTTATGGGCATTTCAAATAGATTGCCCATGTATTCAAGTACAATTTTTTCACCAGACGGATGAACATCGAGCGATATCCAGGTTCCTTCATTCGATTGAATATGCACGCTGCGGTCGGGATCAAGCGCCAGGTCTTTGTGGCTTGGTTCCTTATTGCCGTTGTTATTGTTATTCTGAGCGTGAAGCGGCCCGTTTAAAGCGATGGTGGAAGCCATCAAAAAAGATATGAGAAAATGTAGCGCAGTTTTCATTTAAGCAGTTGTATTATTGATATTCTACCCAAACAGGTGTTTTGGGGCTGTAAACATAGCAAATCAACAAAGATTCTTTTGTAAAAGTTGTCTGCCAAGAAGGAGGGATTACTCTTGAAATATTTGTTAAAGAAAATCTTCAGGGTTTCGTCTGTAAATGAAACCCTGAAGATTTGATGGATGGAATCAATCCCGCTGATAAACTACATTTCCGTCGATGATCACAGAATTTACATTTGTGAGATATTCGAATGGATCGCCGTCAAAAAGTACAATATCGGCATCTTTGCCGGGTTCGAGGGAGCCTACGCGGTTGTCAATTCCAAGAATGCCGGCTGAACCGAGCGTTAAGGCATAAATTGCGTTTTCCATCCCCAAGCCGTGTGCTGCTGCGATGGCAGCTTCAAATTTTACAACACGGGTTTTAGGAACATATCCTTCGTAACCGCTCTGAAATGCCACGGGAATTCCCGCTTTATGGAGTTTTGAGGCCGTTTCGAATGATGAGTTTTTTGCCTCACCGAAAGGACGAATCATAGTGGGGTGAATGATGACAGGCACACCCGCTTCTCTGATCTCATCAATCACAAGGTACGCTTCCGAAGCACCGTCGAGAACCATCGGAAAGCCGAATTCACGCTGCACACGCAGAGCGGTCATGATGTCGCTGGCAGTGTGAGCGGTAACCAGTGCGGTAATTTTACCGTCCAGAAGATCGGCGAGGGATTCCATTTTCAAATCACGGCTGTTTACATTCCCCTCTGCTCGCTTTGTGGCGTAATCTTCCGCGCGGATCAGGTCCTGCCGAAGTACGGAGATGAGCTTGGAACGCGTACCCGGCGAACTAAAGTTACTGCCCACACTCGGGCCAAGTGTAACAGCAATCATTGTTGTGGAATCTACCAGTGCCTGATCTACCGTTGTGCCGGTGGTTTTGGCAATCATGGTTTGCCCGCTGATAACGGCACCGGGACCATGTCCGGTGTGAACCGTGGTGATCCCCTCTTCCATGAGATAATTGACCAGAAACTCTCTTGCATTGTAGGAGTCGATCGCGCGGAGTTCTGGCTGCACAGCGTCAGATGTTTCGATCTGATCCTGATCGTGGTCTTCGTTATAGTATCCTGCCAGGCCAACCACCGTGCGGGCGTCAATCAACCCGGGGGTGACTACACTTGCTTCGTGAACTTCATATCCAGCCGGAATTTCAATGCTGGCTTCCGAGCCAACTTCCTCAATTTTACCGTCACTGATCAGAACCACTCCATTCGTAATGGGATCGCCGCTTACGGTGTACACAGTTTCTCCTATTACAGCGATTTGTGCATTGGCATTCTGCCACATTACCGTCAATAAGAAACCGGCAAAAAGTATGTATAGCTGAGATTTTACTGGTGTATAATCTGAGATTAATCTTTTAAGATATTTCATTATTTATAGCCCTCCAGGTGTGTGTGAGAGTTTGCAGATGCCCGGAAGATTTCATAACCTCCGACGGCGTATTCCCGGTCTTCAGGATTGTCGCGATCCCAGATTTTTTCCCCCTCAATCCAGGTTTGCTGTACGTGAGTGTACACACTGAACGGGTCGCCGGAGAGGATGATAAAATCAGCATCTTTGCCCGGTTCAAGCGAACCCACCCGATCGTCGATATCCATCATTCGGGCCCCGGCGATGGTGAGGGCCTGGAGCGCTTTTTCACGGCTCATTCCTTCTCTCACTCCGAAAGCAGCCATCCGCAAGAAAAAACGTGAGTCCACAACCGGATCATCAGTGTGAAAGGCTACATCAGCTCCGGCTCGTTCCAGTTCCTTCCCGTTGGTGTTGAGGAGATTGATCGCTTCAAGCTTCCCGCCGGGGGAGTCCAGCCCGATAATGGATGCGGGATAACCGGAAGCCGCGATTTCATCGGCTACTTTCCAGCCCTCACTTACATGCTGTAAAACCATGCGATAACCGAATTCATCAGCCAGGCGGATTGCGGTGAGAATATCGTCGTGGCGGTGGGTGTGATTGTGAACGATCCGCTTGCCTTCCAGCACTTCAACCAGGGTTTCCATCTGGAGGTCGCGGGATGGTTTTTTTTCGGGATCGCCGTCGGCTTCATCAAACTGGGTTTTGTATTCCTGTGCCTGAACAAAAAGGGAGCGTACGAGTGCGGCTGATTTGGCTCGCGTTCCGGGTGTGCCATCGGTGCGAAGTGGATTGGTGCCATTGGCCATTTTCAGCCCACCGTAGATACCGGACTCTTCATCCACCATAATCAGCATTTCTTCGATGGTGTTGGCCGGTTTGGGTTTTACATAGACGGTTTGCCCGCTCATCAGTAAACCTGAGCCGGGCATGATATTCATGGAAGTTAATCCGCCAGCAGCAGCTTTTCTGAAGGTTTTACTTCTCGGGTCGATGGTATCAAGGATGCGCACATCGGGATGCAGGGCTGCAGATCTGTCCCCTCCGTCCCCTTCACCGATATGGGAGTGGGTGTCTACAAGGCCCGGCATAATCACTTTCCCGGAAAGATCGGCTCGCTCGGCATTATCAGGAATGGGTATGGCGCCTGTTTCACCAACGGCTGTGATCACACCATTTTCCACAATCAGTACACCGTTTGTTATCGGTTCGCCGGTGATGGGAATGATTTCTGCTCCCTCAAAAACATGAGGGCGGTCTTGTGCCTGCAGGGGTAAAGTAAAACAGAGCAGCAAAACCAATAAACTGGATAGAGATTTCATGGGTCAGCTCGTTTAAATGGTTAAAGTTTTTAAATCGGAAAATAACTTAGGTATTCCCGGTTTGATTTTAAAAAAGAAAACATGGCAGGCAAGATGTAAATAACCTTATAAAATCAGAAAACCATTTCGAACCCAGTGGTTGTTTTGATATTTTCAAAATCAGAAAAATCCAATCGCAATAGTTAAAATGATGAGTTATTATGAAAGCATTACTTCTTACTCTCTTATTTTCATTCAGCATGTATGGTTTTATGCTGAATTCCAACACCGACACAGAAACTCTGCCTAAAACACTCACCCAGGAAGAAATTGACGAAGGCTGGGAGCTGCTTTTTGATGGAGTTTCAACTGAAAACTGGAGGGTTTATAACCAGGATTCGTTTCCCGAACATGGCTGGACTGTTGAAGACGGAGTGTTAATTTTCCGCCCTGTAGAAGGAGTGGAAACCGGCCCTCTGGATTTAATCACAAACGAACGGTATCAGGATTTTGAGCTCGAGCTGGAGTGGTGGATTTCGGAACGGGGTAACAGTGGTATTTTCCACCACATTGTAGAGCAACCCGATCAGGCAATTTTCTGGTCCGGAATTGAGATGCAGATTCTGGACAATGATGCTTTCCCGAATCTCGATGATAATCAGCTTTCTGGTGCTCTCTACGAGAAAAAAGCCCCTGAACCACAAAATACAAGACCACAGGGTGAATGGAATTCCGTAAGGATTGTATCCGATGGGCCTTCTGTTGAGTACTGGCAAAATGGTGAACTTGTGGTAGAATTTGAACGCTGGTCTCCCGAGTGGTATGATCTTATCCGCGGCACTAAATTTGAATGTCATCCTTCATTTGGAAATGCACCCAAAGGCCACATTGGGTTGCAGGATCACGGAGATGAAGTACGTTTCCGAAATATTCGAATCCGAGAGCTTTGATTTTTCCGGAGTATCAGCCAGGAAAAGTTTAGGTGATCCATTTACTGCATTATTGCAATAATGCTAAAAAACTGTTAATGAAATTAACTTTCTGAACAATGAAAATTACGATTGTTGGAGCATCCGGGCAGATTGCCCGTCTGCTCCACCCGCTTTTGATTCAAAACAGGCACCAAGTCAGAGGTTTGGTCCGTAAACAGGAACAGGTTGCAGAACTGAAAAAAGCCGGAGTTGAACCGGTCATTGCAGACATTGAACAGATTGATGATCTGTCCGATGCGGTTGGTAATGCAGATGCCGTGCTCTTTGCTGCGGGCGCCGGTCCCGGAAGCGGGGCCGACCGAAAGTGGACAGTTGACCGTGATGGTGCCATTAAACTGATCGATGCAGCGAAAAAAAATGGCATCTCCCGTTTTGTGATGATCAGTGCGATGGGGCTGGACACGCCACGGGGTAATGAGGTGTTTCAGGTCTATCAAAAAGCGAAAGCTGAAGCGGATGAAGCCCTGCGGAACAGCGGCCTTGATTATACCATCGTAAAACCTGGGAGACTGACCAACGAACCGGGAACAGGAAAGGTGAAAGCCGCAATAAATCTCGACCGTGGTGAAATACCGCGCGCTGATGTAGCCGCAGTACTGGCAGAAATTTATGAGATGCCGGAAACATCGGGGCTTGAGTTTGATCTGCTTTCAGGTGGTGAGGCTATCAGAAACGCTTTAAATTCATTGATCTGAATCCAAAATGTTATCAGTGAGTTAAGTTATAAACGTTTAATCTAAGGTTGCCTTTTAAATTATTATTCCTTTACTTCATTATGCTAATTAGCACTAACCATGAATTAAATATCAGAACTATGGATCGATTCGAAGAAAAAAATGAATGGGTAACACCCAAGATTGTTGAAGAAGATTATTCAGAAACAAGAATGGGTGAGGGAGAAGGAAGTGACGGAGAAGGTTACTCCTAAATCCATATCACTCAAACTCTGTAAATTAAGCCGTATTATTATAATACGGCTTTTTTTATGATTTGAATTAAGTATCGAAAATAACATAAGTTTATTATAGACAAATGTTTTTGGATATACATAGGTGCTCAAATTCTGTAGTTTTTTGGCTTGAAAGTAATCGTGATTAAACGAATAATTATTAATTCAATGACTATCCTTTGATGGAAAACAACCTTGTTTCAGTGATCACTCCAACCTGGAACAGGCCTTTGGAAATATTGGAACGCTGCATCCGGTCTGTTGAATATCAAACCCATTCTTACTGGGAACACATTATTTGTTCTGATGGTCCCAATCCGGCTCTTGAAAAATATATACAGGAGAGAAATTCATCCAAATTACGATATATTCATTTGCCAGAACATTCAAACGATTTCGGGAATACACCGAGACAGTTTTCCCTTCAGTATACAAATGGCAATTTCATTGTATTTTTAGATGATGATAATTTGATCTACCCTCATTTTCTCGAAAAAATGTTAGCTCCCCTCTCGGATACAAAAATAGAAACGGGATTTGCAGTTTGCAAAATTCTGCATTTGGGACCGCTCCCCAAACATCTTGGTAACCCTCCCAAGGTGCTTTCTGGCATCCCTGTTCGTGTAAAGAATATAGACTCCCTGCAGGTTATGGTAAAAAAACGAGCACTTTTTAAAATCGGGGGCTGGGATCAGAAGAGTGGTTATCTCGCCGATGGCTATACGTTTCAAAGACTTGCGGAGAAGTTCGGTTATGTCACTGTTGATCAAATACTTGGAATTCATGCGTAGTTTATGAAGAATACTGCTCCGTACTTGTCAGTAATCATGACAAGTTATAATTATGAAAAATACCTGCCTTTGGCGATTGAATCTGTGCTCAAACAAACCTTCGGTGATTTTGAATTTATCATCGTTGAAAGTGGTTCAACCGACAGTTCTCCCCAAATTGTTCAGGAGTATGCGAATAGTGACTCCCGAATACGGCCGGTTTTTTTGAATGGAGCCAGTAACTCGGAAGCATTTCATGAAGGCATGCAACATGCACGGGGAACATATATTGCCAGAACTGATTCGGATGATATATACTCTTCTAAAAGACTTGAAGAGCAATTAAGATATATGAAAGCTGCTGATTTGGATTTATGTGGCAGCTGGTACAAAAATATAGGTGCGAAAAATAATTCGGTGTGGTGTCCCGTCCACCATCATTCTATCCGGATAGAAATGTTGTTTCGGGTCGTTGTAATCAATTCTGTTATGATGATGAAAGCTGAACTTGCAAAAAAATTCCCACTTGACGAAAATATTATGTTTGATGATTATGAGTGGCCAATTCGGGTATCAAGTCAGTGCCGAATTGGTAATGTTCCTATGATTCTGCTCCAGCGTCGCCGGCATAAAAAACAGGCAAGTATTGTTTTCAAAGAGCAGGTTCAGAAAGAGCGTAAAAAGCTCCGGTTTCAGCATTTTTATTCACTTTATCCCGAAACTCCATTGAAAGATTACCTTGCTTTGGTAAAGATCTTTGAAACACTTTGCTTTGAGTCCGTTCAGGAACTGAAAACAGGCGGCAAATGGCTTCTGAAGCTTGCTGAAAATTCGGAACTATCACTCATAAAGAAAATGAGAAAAAGGTGGAAAAATAGCTGTTTACAGTCAGGGCATTCTGAAGAGAAAATAAGAAGTGTCTTTTTAGAGTATGATGCACAATTTAATCAAATGATTGTCCCATAAAAGTTTTTATGAATTCAGAATCTAATACAAAGTCTATTCATCATCCAGATGTGGGCAGTGATTTATTAAAAACCTATCTGCTTTACGGTTTGTCGGTTGCAAGTGAAATTGATTTAAAGAAGGATAGAACTTCAGCAGATCACTTTGATCTCTATATCCAAAAAAATCGCTTCATACCTAAAGTTAAAAATCCGAAAACTAAATCAATGACCCGGATTTGGGAAAAAAAAGAGGGGGGATGGCATTTAATATATAGGGATCATTCCGGGGGAGAAACTATTTTCGAATATAATCTTGATGGATCAAAAATCAGCATTTCACAAACAAACAGAGATTGGAATCAGGCTGTATTTGTTTTACTGAATCCGGCAATGGCTGCTACTTTGTACCTTCAGAAAAAAACTGTGTTGCATGCATCATCTCTTGTACTCGATGGATGTTCATATCTTTTTTTAGGGCCAAGCGGAATGGGAAAGTCTACTATTTCAGCGGCCTTGGCCTTAAATGGTTTTCAGTTGCATGCCGATGATATGGCTGTAACCGATGTTCACTCAGATGTTCCAGTAGTTCAGTCTGGTTATCCGCTTTTGAAACTTTTTAACCATACCGCCCGGGAACTTGATTTAACTGAAACCCAATTGAAAATGATTTTTCCGGATACACCCGACTACCCGGAGAGCTGGATCCATGCTGATCAATTCGGAACTGATTTTTTTGACGGCCCTGCAGCTTTGAAAAATATCTACATTTTATCGGGCCGGGAAAAGGGCGCCAACAGGTTCAGAACAGAAAAGATAACATCGGGTAAAGCTGTTATCAGTTTGCTTCACTATCTTTATGGTGATAACTGGCTGCAATGGCCTCCTGAAGAAAAATTGAAATTTTGTATTCAGATTGCCTCAAAAACATCGGTTTATAAGTTATGGGTGCCAGAGGGTATCAAGCCGCTGCTGAAAGCAGCCAAAGTATTTCGGCATGATGTATGGAACCAATCATAAAAACATTATGATAATTTTGTTTTGAGTAGAAAAAAAAGGAAGAGACTGATTCACCGTTTTCTGCAAAAACCACTCTCGAAAAAGCTTCTTTTGATGGAGATTTTTATACTGCTTGCTTTCTTCAGATTCATGATACTTTTTCTGCCGTTCAAACACCTCGCCCCTTTTCTGGGGGAACAGAATCATTCGAATATGGAACAAGAACTACCTAAAGAGTGGAATTGGGTACGGGCCATGGCGCGTTATATCGAGCGGATGAGCGAAATCGTGCCCTGGAAATCGGAATGCCTTGTGCAAGCTGCAACCGGTAAATTGTTGCTTCGCAGAAAAAAAATCGGATGTACGGTGTTTCTTGGTGTCAAGAAAGGAAAAGAGAATAAAGAGCTTAAAGCCCATGCCTGGCTAAAAGTTGGACCTGAAATCATTCTCGGTGGTGAAAATGCTCATCAGTACGTTGTGGTTTCCACATTTTCCTGATACCTTCATTTTCGATAAGCTACTGTTAACTCAATAAAACAATATTCTTTTTACGATGAATCTGAAGAGTAAAATAATACGAACCGGGGATGTTGTTGCTTCTCCTATTGATGATGAAATGGTGATGTTTGATGCCGATGCTGGTAAATATTACGGATTAAACCGTGTAGCCGCATCGGCCTGGAACCTTCTAGAAGAGGAAAAAACGGTTGAAGAACTGTGCAAAGAACTTTTAGATATTTATGAAATCTCTGAAGAACAATGCCAGGAAGAAGTACTTAATTTTTTACCGGATCTCAAAGAAAAAGGCCTGATCAAAGTTCTTGGATAGATTAAGAACCACCTGCACATAAATTACAAAAGCTTTTTTCATGAGTGCTATTTTTGGTTTGATCCGACTAGATGGCAGGCCGCAAAGTGAAGTTGAGGAACAGCTTGAAAAGATGAAGCCAAGGCTTGGCCCTTGGGGACCAGACGGGGTATTTACAATCGCTAAGGAAAATGCGGGTATGGGGCAGGCAAGGTTATCCATCACCCCGGAATCAGAATATGACCACGCGCCTTGTATTTTGAATCAAAAAAATATTTTGTTCACTGCATCGGCACGCCTGGACAACAGGGATGAATTGTTGAATTTATTTGCTATTCCCGCCTCTCATCATCCCAAAACACCTGATACAAAACTCGTAGAGCTGGCTTACTTACGCTGGGGAAAAGATACCTGTGAATATATTTATGGTGATTGGGCTTTTGCTGCCTGGCACCCGGAAATGCAGGAACTTTTTCTCGCAAGAGATCCGTTCGGTAACACTGCTCTGCATTATTACAAAAACGATTCTGTTTTTGTTTTTTCTTCAGACCTGCACGCTATTCTTGATCTGGATGATGTAGATGTCCAACTGAATGAAGCCTATCTTGCAGGCCAGCTCATTGGTTTTGTGAGCCGTGAAAATTGGAATCAAACCTACTGGAAAAATGTGTTTAGCCTCCATCCAGGAGATGCATTAACACTATCGGGTAGTATGTTAAACGTTTTTACATACTGGTCGTATGATGCCATACCTCAGATTCATTACTCATCACATTCGGATTATACGGAAGGTTTTATAGACCAGATGAGCCGGGCGGTGAAGGTGAGATTACGATCAAAAAGGCCCGTTGGAACTACGCTGAGCGCGGGGCTGGATTCGACCACAATTACAGCTTTTGCAGCAAATGAACTCGGCAAAAAAAATGTAAAACTGCCTGCCTTTACCTCCGTGCCAAAGCACAATGCAAATAGATTGGTCCCTGATAAAATCATTGATGAATGGGATGTTGCGCACACGCTAACCGAAAAATATCCAAATATGCGGCACATCCGTGTTGATGCTTCTGATGTTCCCATTCATCAGGGAATTCTGAGGCTTGCAGAAGAATACGGTATACCTACAAACAGGGGGGTAAATTTGAACTGGATACTGTCCATTTTGCAACAGAGCAGGGATATGGGGCTTGGTGTACTGTTGACCGGGCAGTTAGGGAACGCTGTTATTTCCTGGTATGGAGGTTCAAATAAAGTTTTTTTTGATCTGCTTGATGGAAAAATTGGAACCGTAATGGATTCTCTTAAAGCAGAAAAAAAACGCAGAGGTCGTTCCTCGCCATTTCTTTTTGCCAAGCATTTCCTGGCCCCGGTACTGTTGCCTTTATGGAAACGAAGGGAATTTCTGTATGTATCAAGAAATAAACTTTTGAAAGGATATTCCATTATTCATCCGGAGTTTTGTGATCAAATTGGTTTGAGACGAATCGTTCAGAGATCTGAGGATTTCCAATATTTCAAGGCCCCCAAAAGGCCTGAAATTCAACGGGCCAATGTAATAGATATAAATAAACCTCTCGTATGCGGAGGCTGGCACAGGCATGGTGCCATGCATCAGTTAGAAGTACGTGACCCTACCGCAGATGTTCAACTGATAAAATACTGTTTTGGCATTCCAAATGAGCTCTATACAAGAGACGGGCTGGACAGAGCTTTTCTCAGGAATGCCATGAAAGGTATTCTGACGGATGAAATCCGCCTTAATAAAAGAAGAGGCAGGCAGGCAGCTGATTTTCCGCTTCGTATTATTCAACACAAAGAAGAGATAGTGGCTTTAATCAAGGATTTTGAGAAAAGCCCCGTTGCATCCCGTTATTTGAATTTTGATAAAATAATCAGATCTCTTCAAGCTTTGGGAAATGGGCAAAAGCCAGCGGAAATGCGACTTCACGCCAGCAACACATTATCTGGTTTATCTTTCGCCTGTTTTCTGGATCGGTATTTTGATTGAAATAATACGCATAGAATTTTAAGGCTGTGGATTCTGAAGCCACCTCTCGGGGTCAACCATCTGGCTGCCTTCCCGGATGAGGAAGAAGACTACCGGGCCGCGTATGGAGTTTTCATCGCCCGACAGTCCAATCACATCCCCCTTGCGAAGCACCTGGTTTCTCCTGACAAAAATATCACTCATATTTCCGTATGCGGTTTTGTATTCACCGTGGCTCACAAAAATGACCTCTCCGTATCCCTGAAGGTTCTGCACGCCATATACATACCCATCGTTAACTGCACGTACGGATGATCCCGGCATGGTGGCAATATCCACACCGAGGTTTTGGGTCCGGGTGTTATAAACGGGATGTATCCGTTCGCCAAATCGTTCGGTAATTGTACCATTATCAACCGGCCAGGGAAGTTGTCCGCGTTGTTCGCGAAAGCTTTCTTCAAATGCGCCAAGTTCGTCTTCGCTTACCATATTTTCCCGTACCACCGGAGTGGCACCGGACGCTTCAGCCCTTCTGAGCCGCTCTTCTTCCCGAATCAGATTTTCCATCGTATTTTCAAGGTTATCGCGTTGCTGCTGTCGGAGGTTGCGCTGATTTTCGAGCCCGTTGATGTCACTTCTGAGAGCCTGAACGATCTCTTCCTGCCGGTTCTGTTGTTGCTCAAGTCTTTCTGTTTCGCTGCGGATGTTGGCAAGAGATTCGCGGTTTCGGTCATGGGTTTGTTCAAGATCCTGCCTGGATTGAACCAGCTGTTCTTGTGTGGTTTCGATTTCATCGACCTGGCTTTGCAGATGGTCATTAAATCTTGCAAGGTAAAAAGAGCGAACCATAAGCTGGTTCAGAGAGGTGGAAGTCAAAATCAGGGCTAGTTCGGTTGAGCGGCCGTGTTTATAGATATAGGTTAGGGTGTCTTTGTACTGTTCAATTAGACGGTTTAACTGTTCTTCCAGTTCTTTCAGGTTATCTTCAATCAGCTGAATCTCTTCTTCGATCTGACCCTGTTCGCGGTTCATTTGCCGCAAACGTTCCTGCTGAAGAACAATGAGACGGTTCAGCTCTTCATACTGACGGAAAACCTCATCATATTCGCGTGAAACTTCGTTGAGTCGTTCTGTGACCGCTTGTATTTGCCTGTCCAGGTTGCTGATCTGTGAGCGGGTGTTATCCTGCCTCTGTATTAATTGATCGCGGAGGTAATCGTAGGAAGTCTGCCCAAAACCCATAATTGGGCAGAAGAGAATCATCATAAACAGGACAGGAAAAGATCTTAAGGCCATATCACAATCGCTGTATGGGGATATTATCCGGCACAACAATCGCAAGTTCCGGGAGTTCGGTGTTTACCTGGAGCCGTTGAACAAGCAGTGTTGCCCGGGAAGCTTCGTCTCTGCTGAAAATGGTGATTCTTCTTGGTAAATGAAAGCCCTCAATACTGTCATAACCTTCATATTCAATTTTACTGTAGGGCGCATCATACAGACTGGTTGAGTGGATCACTTCCACAATGGTTCCGTTTTGTTTCGATATTTTTATTTGAGTCCGGTTTTGCAGAATGGCATAGTAATAGCTGCGGTCTTCAAAAATTTCGTCAATTTGCCCGGGTTCAATCGTATAGTTGATCAGATCGAGGATATTGATAGAAGCGATCGAACCTACACTGCTAAGCCTGCCTTCGTGCAGTGGTACTTTTTCCGCGGTTCTGTCTACCCTGTTATAGATCAAAAGGGAGTCTGAATCTACATAAATCTGTCCTCCTTCAATGCCAACGTTATTGCGCACTGTCATGAGGCTTTCGTTCCGGTTGGAATGGAACTCAAGCATAACACGTTCGCTGCCGCCTGGTTCACTGACCAATGCCCTTCCGCTTCCAGTGATCGTCTGAAGCTCATTACGATAATCTGGAATCATCGAAATTAGTTCTTCAGCATCCAGTTCAGCCCGTTCCAGCTTCTCGACAGCAGTAAACTCCCTGGGTGTGCTGCATGCTGATAGTAGCACTGCCGAAAGAATGCTTAAAAAGATTATGTAGATGATCTGTTTCAATGGTTCGGATTTTTTTAAACAGAAGGTATTTTCAACTCACTTGAAAATTACCAGTTAAAAATCATTGCCGGTTCTATAGCCGATCTTTCAGATAGGTTCGATCAGAATCCTGTTCGAGGGTTTTTTCCCACCATTTTCGGGCGTTTTCCATATCGCCAAGGGCTTCATACACATCGCCCAGGTGTTCAAAAACTTCTGCACTGGCAGCTCCGGTATCTACCGATTGTTGTATATACTCACGTGCTTTCTCATAGTTTCCTTTTTTAAAGTGTATCCAGCCAATAGTATCGAGGTAGGCGGCATTGTTGGGCTGCATCTCAACGGCCCGTTCAGACATTTCCAGTGCATAATCAAGCTCTTCTTCTCTCACGGACAAGAAATAGGCGTAGTTATTGAGCGCATTATGATTGTTGCTGTCTAGGCTGAGGGCCATTTCGTATGCTTGAACGGCATCTTCCCAATTATCGAGGTCGTATCGTACATCACCGAGTGTGCCATAAATAACAGACCTGAAATTTCTCCTTGATGGAGCCATTGTTGCCTGCTCCAGCCACTCTTCAGCAAGCTCATTCTGATTTGTAAACATATAAGCGGTTCCTGTAAAAAATTGTATGAATGCATTATCAGGAGCAGCTTCATTGGCTGTTTCAGAGAGTTCGATTACTTCCGCATACCGTCCCAGTGTAAAAAGCACCTGCATTCTCTGGCTCCAGGCTTCGGCATCATTGGGTAAAATTTCTGTAGCGCGTTCGAGCTTGGTCAATGCTTTTTCAGGCTCACCTTGCTGCATGAATAAGTCAGCAGCTATCAACTGCGCCGGCCCATAATCAGGCTCTTCTTCGCCAACGGCACGAATTAGTTTTTCGGTTTGCTCTTCAAGAGTTATTTCGCCCGGATGATCCTGTTGTTGCATGTATACAAATCGTACCAGTTCGATTTTTTGTGACGGATTGATCAGCGGATCACGGACAATTTCAAGGAAAGCTTCACCCAATTGTTCCCATTCGTTGTTATAGATGTAAATTTCTGCAAGAAGAATCAATGTTTGTGGGTCACCGGGATTGCGCTCACGGGCTTCAGTCAAAACTTCTTCAGCAGCTTCCAGATCCCCCAGTTCCAGGTAGTACTGGCTTATGGTGTGCAATGTGCTCAGGTTTCCGGGACTGATCTCCCTCATATTTTGCAGCTCGGCAAGCGCTTTGTCATCTTTGCCAAGAGCGTTATAGTTCTGAAATTTTCTAAAATGCACCTCAAAACTACTTCCGCGATATTCCAGAATCTGATCCAGTATTTCATTTGATTGTTCCAGTTCCCCAAAATCCATGTAAAGCTCAGCCAGAGTGTAAAGTACATCCACATCCCTGGGGTGGTATTCCAGTACGGTTTTCAGGGACTCAACAGATAGTTCATTTTGCCCGGAGACACGGTAAATATCGGCAAGATTGAGATGATACCACTTGTTCTCAGGCTCCAGTTCCGCAGCAACCTGTCCGTAATAGGCAGCATTGGAGTAATCACCGATAGCAAGATACACATCGGACAAGGCGTAGTTGATTCCGGCATCATCCGAAAGAATAAGGTGAGCAGCTGTCAGCTTATCAAGTGCACTCTCATATTCCTGGTTTTCGAAATCGTTAATGCCTTCCACAAAAAACTCAATGGCACGGGCTTTTTCCGTTTCACTTACCGATTGCTCCTGGGCGATTATGGTAAAAGGGGCTGATGTAAACAGAATCAGCAGCAAACATTTTAAAAGGGGTGATTTCATGGAAAAGGGTAACGGTTTGATAAAGTATCAGTCAGATAGTGAACGTTGCA
>SL_3KL_010_SEDDRAFT_10001909_pt1 | contig 19067 bp, 18 predicted proteins | sample SodLakKL_010_SED_2_FD_10381 | JGI IMG/M metagenome (IMG submission 10381) | reverse complement strand
GTTAAGATCAAGATTAAAATTTGGGTTAAGGGCATTGTTTGACCTGTTAACCGGAATATGCTTCCCGGTCAGATCACCTTGGCCTCATTTTGCAGAAGGGTTATCAACTGTTCCGGGTTGTCCGGGTCGATGAACTTGCATTCAGGCCTTGGCTGCGGGGGCTCGAATTCCATGATCCCGGTCAAGGGCTCAACTTGGGTGGCTTCAACAAGTTGTATGGGCTTTTTCCGGGCCATCATGATGCCTCTCATGGCGGCGATCCGGGGCTCCTTGGCGATCCCTTTCTGAACAATGCCAACGAAAGGTACCGGTACGGCAAGCGTCTCTTTTCCGCCATCCAGTTCACGTGTCACTTCTGCCCTGCCGTCTGTAACATCCAGGTGTGATATCCCCGATACGGATGGATAACCGAGAAACTCAGCCAGCATGCCGCCCACGCTGGAACCATTGTAGTCGCTCGATTCGATGCCACACAATATGATATCGAACGATCCGGCTTTAACAACTTCCGCCAGTTGTCTCGCAACCTGATAGGCATCCAGCGCTTCAACGTCGACCCTGTATCCATCATCGGCGCCAATGGCCAATGCCTTGCGAATGGTTTGCTCAGTGGAGACAGGCCCTACATGGGCAACAGAAACCTTCGATACACCTGACGATGCGTTATCTTTCAACTCGAGCGCCCGGGTAAGGGACAACTCATCCCACGGATTGATAACCCATTGAATGCCTGTTGTATCGAGCCTGGTGTTTTTCTCAGAAAACTTTACCTTGGTTGTGGTGTCAGGGACGTGTGAGATACAAACTAAAATGTTCATGGATAAAAGATTGGATTGTGTTTTGTGGCAAACGCAACATTTTACCTTGTTTTAAAGAATGAAGCTGCCTGGTCATTAGAATAAATACGCGATTACAAATATATACTACAATTTTTAATTGACACGCGGACGATTGAAAAAACAGGGCATATCCTGTAGCTTAAAGAATGGTCAATCACAGGGATTTTGCAGGGTTATTTTTTTTGCGGACCCATTATTTTGTCCCTCTCAACGATGTCGTCGAAGCATTCTCCCTGACAGGTAAAACAACTCTGGATAAGGGTTTCGCTGATGCCCATGGTAGAATAGCCGCCATCATGAAAAAGGTTTTGCATGGTCACCCTGCGGGTAAGGTCTGAGAACATCATGATGCAATAATTGGCACAATCTTCTGAAGAGGCATTACCAAGGGGCGACATACACTGGGCATAGGCGTAAAAACTTTTGAAACCGCCAACACCTGTCCCGGCCGTGGTGACCGTGGGAGATTGGGATATGGTGTTTATCCTGACCTTTCTCTTTCTTCCGTAGTGATAGCCAAAACTCCTGCATATGGACTCCAGCATGGCTTTTGCCTGGGCCATGTCGCTGTAAGTGGAAAAGGTGCGCTGGGCAGCGATATAGCTCAGGGCGATCACTGAACCCCATTCGTTGATCACATCCATCTTATAGGCAACCTGTAAGAGCTTGTGCAGGGAAATGGCTGAAACGTCCATGGTTTTCATCATATAATTGTAGTCCAGATCCGTATACCGCAACCCCTTTCTGACATTCGGCGACATGCCTACCGAGTGAAGCAGGAAGTCAATATTGCCGCCGAGGATACTTCTGCTTTCCTGGTACAGGTGCTCAATATCGTCCACCTGCGTTACATCCGCAGAAATGACTTCACTGCCGGTTTCTTTTCCAAGGGTAAAAATATCACCTTTTCTCAATGCTATCGGTGCATTGGAGAGCACAAAGCTGGCTCCCTGTTCATGCGCTTTTTCAGCCACCTTCCATGCGATGGAGTTGGAATCAAGGGCACCGAGTATGATCCCCTTCTTCCCTTTCAACAGATTTTTTGTCATATAAACTTATTTAGATAGTTTGTTGTCTTTGTTAAAGATAAGTTCTTTTGCGGTTTCTACCATGTATTTTGTTGGTTTTTTCCCGCCCAGCATCTTTGCCACTTCCTCAATACGTTGATCCTGATCCAGCATTTTCAGTCGGGTCCGGGTTTCCCCGTTTTCAACCTGTTTATATACAAGGAGGTGTGTATTGGCTTTTGAGGCAATCTGCGGCAGGTGTGTTATGGCAACCACCTGCATGTTTTTTGACATTTGATGAAGGATGTTGGCTACCCTGGTCGTGGTCTCACCGGATATCCCGGTATCGATCTCATCAAAAATGATGGTAGGAAGCAATCTCTTTTGCGAAATCATGCTTTTTATGCTCAGCATGACCCTGGAAAGTTCGCCACCAGAGGCCACCCTGGAGATCTCCTGCATCTCACCACCAACGTTGGCATTAAACATGAAACACAGTTTGTCCAGGCCATTCATTGTGAGTGACCCTGTTTTTTCTTGCTGTATGGAGAAGCGCGCACCGGGCATGCCGAGGTTTTTCAACATGGCAAGAATTTCCTTCTGAATGGCGGGAATGGCTTTCTTTCGCAGCGAGGAGATATCAGAAGCCAGTCGATACACGTCTTTTTCAAGGTTGCTGATCTCCTCCTGCATCCTTGAAATATTTTCTTCCATAGATATGGTCGCATTGATCTTCTCCTGGAAATCATCCCTGATGCCGGACAATTCTTCAACACTGCCTGCATGATGCTTCATCAACAGTTTGTTGATCTCATCCAGTTTCATTTCCAATGTTGCTACGTGCTGGGGGTTGTGCACAATCTTGTCTTTTATCTGGACGGCATCTGCAACAACATCCTTGGTCTCTATCGCCACTGATTCCAGCCGTTGGCATAATTCCTGGTACTTGTTGCCAAATCGTTCCAGTGGCTTGATCAGGGAGATGACCCCGTTCATGGCATCCAGCAGGTTGTGGTCTGACCCCTCCAGCATGAACAGTGATTTTTCAAGGTTATAAAGAATCTCTTCAGCATGTTTTAATACTCCGAGTTCTTCCTCCATCTCCTTGAACCCCTCCGGGTTGAGCCCTGCTTTATCCAGTTCATTAACCTGGTATTGATAGTAGTCAAGGTCGGCCCTTGCCGTACGTTCGGCTTCAACAGCAGCCAGCAGGTCTTTCTTCTGTTGCTGGTACTGTTTAAATAAGGTGCGATAATTTTCTATGCCTTCGATGTTTTTTGCATAAGCATCAACGACAACGAATTGAAAAGCTGAACTGCTGACCATCAGGCTTTGATGCTGCGAGTGGATATCGATCAATCTTTCCGCTATTGCTTTCATTGCCGGCAAGGTCACTGGTGTGTCGTTGATGAAAGCCCTCGATTTGCCATTGGGGGTAATTTCGCGGCGAAAAAAACTTATGGTTTCGTAATCAAGGTCATGGAAGTCAAAAAGTGATTGTGCATCAATGTATTCCAGGTTGAAGGTGCCTTCAATGATGCATTTCCGGGATTTGTTATTGAGCACCTTGGTATCGGCCCGTTCACCCAGTATAAGGGAAAGGGCCCCGAGCAAAATGGATTTGCCGGCACCCGTTTCTCCTGTGATGGCGGTGAGCCCCTCGTTGAATTCTGTGTCCAGCTTATGAATCAACGCATAATTCTCTATCAGCAGATGTTTCAGCATACCGGCAGCAAAATAGGATGATATGCAAAGATAGCAAACTTTGCGTTGCTTAATTTGCGTCTGCTATTCTGCGGTATTTAGCGCTGTTTGAAGGGTCAATTTCGGAAAGAATGTCGATGGCTTTGTTTTGTTCCATGGCAGGCGCCCCCGAGAAAAGGTTTACCAGTTCATCGCTTTTGGTCGTCATTACGATCTGCATGAGCAGAATTCCCGGGCGTTCCCTGTGTGCCCTCTGGAGCATTTCAAGAGACTCCAGCACCTGTGAACGGCCCAGGTCAATATTGTCTGTCATGGTGTCAAACCCCTGGCGATGGTACCGGTACATTGCCTCGCGTATTTGTCTGTACCTGTTGTTCCGAATGTTTTCTATCAGCCAGTACCTGTTGCGTTGGCTTTCGAAGGACTTCCAGCCCCTCTCGGAGGCATTCTGGGCCTGGTTGACGATTCTTTGTGCCTGCTCAAAATAAGGGTTGCCGGCCATAGGTGCAAAGGTATCAAAGTCAAACCCCAAAATGATGTAAACATAGTAAGCAATAACAGAAGTCAGGTTTGACATGAAAGCGTTGTCAGCATACTCCAGTGGTTCATGCTCCCTGTAGCGAAACTCAAAATCACGGTCCCGGTGATTGAAAACCGGTGAATTATAGGCTGTGTTGTATATCGGACGGCGCGATTGCACCTGTATGGTGCCGCGGTACTCATCTCCGCCTGTGCGCTCTTCAATGGTGATCTGTATGGAGGCTTCTATCCTTTCGCGGGTCTCAAACTGGAATGGTGTCCAGTTTGTCTGGTTGATAAACTCACGAAGCTCTGAACGCAATGTTTGCATCATCTGGCGCTCTGTCTCAGACATCCCCGGTGTTGAGATCGAAACCTGGCAATTCAGCTCCTGTCCTACAGAAAGCGATATGCAGGCCAGTTTAAGTAAAAATAAAGAGAATATTTTTCCGATCATATGTTCATGTGTTTTGCAAGTGTATCAACAATATCGACAGCTACTTGTTCCTTGCCCTTAAGAGGATAACGAACAACATTGCCATTATTGTCCAAAATGGTAATTTTGTTGGTGTCGTGCGTAAATCCTGCACCTGTGTCATTCAGGGAGTTTAACACGATAAAATCAAGCTTTTTGGATTCCAGCTTTTTGATGGCGTTTTTTTCTTCATTGTCCGTTTCCAGGGCAAAGCCTGCCAATACCTGTGATTGCTTCGCAGCACCCATTGCACCCAGAATGTCTTCGGTCGGGACAAGGGTGAGTTGCAGTTTTTCCGGTTCGCCTTCTTTTTTTATCTTCAGCGACCGGCTTGTTTCCGGCTTGTAATCAGCAACAGCGGCCGCCATGATGGCAGCATCCGCCGCAGGGAAAAATTTCATGCAGGCATCAAACATCTCTTCGGCAGTGGACACCCTTGTCAGCTGTACCCTCCCGTCTGCAGTCAGATGGGTTGGACCGGATACAAGATTTACCATGGCACCCCTTGACGCCAGCTCCCTGGCAATGGCATAACCCATTAAACCGGAAGAATGGTTGCCAATATACCTTACCGGGTCGATGTTTTCCCTGGTAGGGCCCGCCGTCACCAGGATGTGCTTGCCGTCCAGGGTCTTTTTCCCTCCCCCGAGATAAGTATTGACGACACGGAATATCTCATCAGGCTCCTCCATTCTGCCACGGCCCTCATAGCCACAGGCCAGGTAACCCTCTGCGGGTTCAATAATATAAATCCCCTGATCCCTCAAAACTCCTATATTATGCTGAACGGCGAAGTGGTCGAGCATTTTGCAATTCATGGCCGGCGCAACAAAAACCTGCCTGTTGAAAGCCAGCAATGAGGTCGACAGGGCATCATCTGCGATGCCGTTGGCCAACTTGCCGATGATATTGGCGGTGGCAGGGGCCACAACGAATACATCACCCCAGTCGGCTAAAGCCACATGCTCTGTTGAATAGTCATTCTGCGAGCCGAAAACCTCATCGTACACCTTGTTTTCAGACAAAGACTCGAGCGTTACCCGGCTGATAAATTCAAAAGCATTGGAGGTGCCAACAACCTTTACCCCGGCACCAGCCTTTTTAAACAGCCTGATGAGGAAGGCGGCCTTATAAGCAGCAATGCCACCTGAAATACCCAGTATGATCTTTTTTCCTTCCAAAATGCTGAGAATACTAAAAGCCGCAATCCTGCGGAAACCAAACCCCTGCTTTTGCAAACTTCTTTTTCAGGAATTATTGATCATTACTTTTCCGTGTCTGGAATCCTGTAATATACATTGTCCTTCAGGAATTCAGTAATGGCTGTCAGGCTTGGTTTGGGCAATTGCTCATAGTGTTTGGCAATTTCGATCTGCTCACGGTTTTCAAAAACCTCTTCCAGGTTATCGGTTGAACTGGTAAACTCTTCCAGCTTGCTGTTCAACTCCTCTTTAACCTCCTGGCCGATCTGGTTGGCCCTCTTGGAAATAATGACGACCGACTGGTAAAGGTTTTCTGTGTCTTTGTCCAGTTGCCGCAGGTCACGTGTTACTGTTGTAGTTTCTGTTTTCAATTTTTTATGGTTCATTTTGTTGCTGATGTTTTTTCCGTGTATTCATCGCCTTGTTCCCGAGCATCTCTCTCCTGAAAACGTGCAATCACCTCCTGCGCCCGTTCTTTCATACTGATAGCATCGGGCAGATAATCACTTTCAGGATAGCGCTGCACAAAGTCATTGTAAGAAGAGATCACTTCTTCATAACGTTCTTCCTGACGTTGTGGTATGCTGTTGTAAGCAAATTCATAATAGGCCTTTATGGTAAGGTACATCGCCTCTTCCCTGAATTCAGTATCCGGATAATCCTTTATCAGCGTCTTAAATGTCGTTGCAGCAGCCAGATAATCCGAGATGTTGTAATACATTTGACCCTTTTTGAACCATTTTTTCTCCAGCTTAAAGCGCAACTCATCTATCAGTTCATTGGCATCCTGAACCCTGTCGCTCTCCGGATAACGGTTAATAAAATTCTGTAACTCCCTGATCGCCTGCCTGGTGTTTGTCTGGTCAAGTGAATACCTCGGCGATTCCAGATATTGACAATAGGCACTCAAAAACAGGAATTCTTCAGCATGTTCACTTTGAGGAAAAGCGTTGACAAACGACTTTAAGTAATGGCTTGCCAGGGTGTACTCGCGATTATGAAAATGGGCCAATGCAAAGTAGTAATTTATCGTCTTGGCTTCAGCTGTGCCACGATAGATAGGGATCACATCCGCCAACAATGTGATGGCACGTCCATAATCGCCGTCTTCATAATATTCAATGGCCTTCTCGTACTTCAGCTGGAAATCATCGCTTTTGAGAAGACGCTGGTACTGGCCGCACGAATGAATGACTAGGAGAAACAACACTAACCCCGCCAACCTGGTTGCACTATGTATTTTTTGCATGAATGAATCAGCCTTTCTGAAAAACGATTGTTTGAAACAAATAGAACATGCTGGTAAATAAACGGCAAAGATAAGCATTTTTGCGGCTTACAACTCCAAAAAAAACCTAAATGAATGCTTTATGCTGACTTAAGCTCTATTCCGCCAAACAATAAGAAGCCTTTGATGATGAGGGTTTTATCTGCATCCTTTTTGGCACCGGTCTCTGGCTGGAAACGCTTGTCTGACAGTCCCGCAAAAATTGTGGTTGCCTCCGGGCGCACTGTCCAGTCGTCCGGGACATAAATATCGCAGCCTCCGAATATACAGGAAACGTGCAGTACATTCTCTTCATGGGCAAGGACAGATTTGCTGAAATGTATATCGGCCCCGCCGAAGATACAAACCACCTCGCCCCCGCGAAATTGTTCTGACTGAACCCGGCGACTTCCCCCACTGAAAATGTGAACGACATCAAGATCGCGTCCTGTGTCTGTCACTTCTTTATCCCTTTTCTCCCTGTATCTTTTTTTTTTACGAAAATGCCGGGGAAACAAAAGGAAAATGCCTGCAATGATAAAAATCAAAGGGATGGCAGCCATAATGATCTCCCGGAGGCTGACAGAGAACACATCCCGCGCCAGGAAAATCCCTCCAATGATTAAAAGTGTCAGGCCTGTGCCCCGGTTGCCTTCAGAAACCAAAAAGAACACCCCCAGCACGATGAGTATCATCTGCCACGAAACAATATAGGATGGTATCTCAAAAGGGACCTTTACACCGGCCAGGCGCAACAAAAGCAGGGCGCCCATGGCGATAAACAAGAAGCCAATCAGGATTCTTAACGAACGGGTTGAGTTCATAATGGAAAGATTTGGTTGATGGATACGAACGTGTTTACTTCAGGGTCGTAACACTCAAGGTTTGCAATCAATGGTTGATCTATGCACAAAAATAGTATTTTTATTCATTCGTACAGCACCAGCATTAAACATACGGCCAACGGTTTTGTTAAGATTAATACGATGCATTGAAGCGGATGATATTGCTGGGAGAATCAGTTTCCGCAGTCATTTGCGCCAGTCCGGGTGATCTCCCGGTATCTGCGTCGAATAATGAGACAATGTCAAACACAGATGGCTGCCGGGGAGATAATGGCCCGGTGGCACCATTGATACAAAAAACCATCATGGACTCAAGCAAAATACAGAATTTCACGCTCACAAATATTTTGTTGCTGATTGTTTTGCTGCTGGCCGGGCCGGTGATTGCCCAGCAGGGAACCATCCGCGGCCGTGTGTATGATGAAAAGACCAATGAGGGGCTACCGTTTGTGAATCTGGTCATTGAAGGTACCAATATTGGCAGCACCACTGATTTGGAAGGCAACTTCCTGTTCACTGGTGTAAAGCCCGGATTTGTGCGTTTGCGGGTATCCTCTGTGGGGTATGACACAAGGTTGAGTCCGGAATTCATGGTTACCAACACGCGTACCGCCAATATTGACATAGGATTGCAGGAAAAGAGCCTGGAGCTGGATGTTGTAGAGGTATTGGTATCACAATTTGAACGCAGTGAAGAAAGTCCGGTTTCGCTGCGTCGTTTGGGCATCAGAGAGATAGAACGCAGCCCGGGCAGCAACAGGGATATTTCCAAGGTGATACAGGGTTTGCCTGGTGTTGCCTTCACGCCTGCTTTTCGCAATGATGTGATTGTCAGGGGGGGAGGACCTTTTGAAAACAGCTTCTTCCTTGATGGGGTGGAGATCCCGAATATCAATCATTTTGCCACCCAGGGAGCCAGCGGAGGACCTGTAGGCATTATCAATACCGATTTTATCCGGGAAGTGGAGATGTATTCCGGTGCTTTTCCCGCCAACCGAGGCGATGCCATGAGTTCTGTGTTTGAGTTCAGGCAAATTAATGGAAACAGTGACAAGCTCAGTTTTCAGACGACCGTTGGCGCCAGCGACCTTGCTGTCACCGCCGATGGCCCGCTTGGACCCAACACCACCTTTATCGCCTCAGCAAGAAGATCCTATCTGCAGTTCGTGTTCAGTGTGGTGGGCCTGCCCTTCCTGCCCACCTACAACGGCTTTCAATTCAAGACCAATACCAGGGTCAGTGACAACTCAACCCTGACGGTCACCGGCATTGGTGCCATTGACCTCTTTGACCTGAACCTGGATGCCAACGAAACAGAGGAACAGCGATTCATCCTGGATTTCCTGCCGGTTAATGAACAGTGGAACTATGCCCTGGGCGCAGTTTACCGGCGTTTTAAAACCAACGGGACAGAAACATTTGTCCTCAGCAGGAACATGCTCCGCAACATGGCATACAAACACCCCAACAATATCGACTCGCTGCCCCGCACTCTCGATTATACTTCCGATGAAATAGAAAACAAGTTCAGGTATGAACGCTCCCTTCCCTTGGGTGATTACCAGCTGAATATCGGCGGCGGCGGAGAATATGCAAGGTATAAAAACCAAACTTTTCAAGAAATATTTTTTAACAATCAGATCGACACATTAAACTATCAAACTGATCTGGAACTGTTTAAATGGAGCCTTTTTGGACAAATCACCCGTCGCCTGCTTGATGAACGCCTTTCGCTGTCACTGGGTTTGCGCAGTGATGCCAACAGCTACTCGTCACAAATGACGAATCTTCTTGATCAGCTGTCACCAAGGTTTTCCGCATCCTATAAAGTACGCGACGGTCTCTACCTGAACTTTAATACCGGAAGATATTACCAGCTTCCCGCCTATACAACCATGGGGTTTCGAAACAATGCAAATGTTCTCGTAAACAAGGAGAACGGGTTGTCCTATATTTCGTCCGACCATCTTGTCGCAGGCATTGAATTGTTGCCCGACCGCAACAGTAAGCTATCGTTGGAAGGCTTTTATAAACTGTACAACAGTTATCCCTTTTCGGTAAATGATTCTGTTGCCCTGGGAAGCCTTTCGGCCGACTTTGGCGTGGTGGGTAATGAAGAAGTGGTTTCCACCGGCGAAGGAAGGGCGTATGGTGCAGAGTTGTTTTACCGCAACCAGGACCTTGGGAAGTGGAACATCATACTGTCTTATACCCTTGTCCGAAGCGAGTTCAAAGATATTCGTTCAGAATTTATTTCTTCTGCCTGGGACAACAGGCACATCGTGAACATTACAGGCCTGAGGGATCTGCCCAACAACTGGGAAGTGGGTTTCAAGTGGCGCTACAGCGGCGGGTCCCCCTATACGCCTTATGACCGCGAACTGTCAAGCCGCGTCGATGCCTGGAACTTGCAAGGCATGGCCTACCTCGATTATTCGCGGTTCAACAGTGAGAGGCTTGCCGGATTTCACCAGCTGGACGTGAGGGTTGACAAACAGTTTTTCCTGAACAATTTTTCCCTTATGCTTTACCTGGATGTCCAAAATGTGTATAACTTTAAAGCATCGCAGCCGCCAAATTTTATTCTTGAAGAGGACGACAGTGGAAACCCGGTCATCATGGATGAAGACGGCGTAAAGCGTTACCGCCTGAAAGAACTGGAGAATAATATCGGCAGTGTTTTGCCAAGTGTAGGCATTATTTTTATCTTTTGATGACTAAACCATTTTAAAAAGTAAAAAATGTTTCCCAAGCAAAAGATTTCCTTCACGGCACTATTTTTTTTCGCATTTTTCATGATGGCGGCTTCTTTTGCCGGGAATGACGGACAGCGACGCTGGCGGCAAGACAAAGACCCTGCTCCGGAGGTCGCAGAAGAATTGGTCACCACGCTCGATGTTGGCGGATTTCCGCTTGAGATGCTGTTCACAAAAGGCAGTGAACACAACCATCCGCTGATGGCTATCTGGGTGGAAGACATGGACAGCAACTACATCCAGACCTTATATGTTGCCGAGAGTATAGGCAAGGGGGTTTTTAAACACGGGGACCCCTCTTCCGGCCGATGGATGCCCGGCCCTTTGCGTCGTCCCGCGGCCCTGCCCTATTGGGGGCACCAAAGGGGAATAAAAGCCGGCGACGGCTACTATATCCCCACCATGGAAGATCCTGTGCCGGATGCCATTACGGGCCCCACACCCAAAGGCAACTTCATCCTGAAGTCCCAAACCCCAGGCAAAGACCTGCGGCAGCTCAGGCTGTTGTTTGAGATCAACCAGTCGTGGAACTGGAATGAATACTGGACAAACGATAAGTTTCCCGGCGATGAACACTATATGACCTCAAGCCAGCCGGCCCTTGTTTATGAGGCCATCATTGACCTTGATGAGGACCAAAAAGAATATGTACTGCAACCCATCGGGCACAGCCACTGGTCAGGACAGAATGGCAACCTCTACGAAGACCTTGGCACCATTACCACCGCACTCGAAATCACTGGGTCCGTCAAAGTCAGAATTCCCGGACAATGATTCCATATCCGGACCGGGAACGGCCCTTCCCTTTCCCCAAAAAACCCTTTCTGCAACTGGCACCTGCCTGTCTGGGTGCAAGCTGCAAGGGATATGCCGTGCAGGTGAATGCAACCCTTGTAGGGACATTATCAACGGTATGTGATGATCTGGCAAAAAAACTTAAAATCCATACCTTTGGTGAAAATTGTTTTCATGAAGTCCATCATTACAAAAGAGATCCTGGAAAAGACCATCCGGTTGCGACACTCCCTGCATCGTTATCCTGAGCTTTCGGGCCATGAACGTGACACCGCAGCCAGGATAAAAAGCTTTCTTACAGAACAGAAGCCAGACCAGGTGATAGAAGGCCTCGGAGGATATGGTATTGCCGCCGTGTTTGACTCCGGAAAGGAAGGCCCCGTGGTATTGTTGCGATGCGACCTGGATGGGTTGCCGATCGAGGAAGTGAATACCTTCCCATACCGCAGCCAGCATCAGGGGGTATCGCACAAATGTGGTCATGACGGACACATGGCCATACTGGCCGGCCTTTCAATGATATTGCGTGATCACAAGCCGGGCAGGGGCCGGCTCGTATTGCTTTTTCAGCCTGAAGAGGAGACCGGACAGGGGGCTGCAAAAGTGATCAACGATACAAAATTCCGGCAGATCAGGCCAGACTATGCTTTTGCGCTTCACAACCTCCCGGGATTCAGCAAAAATACGGTCATTATGAAAGAGGGACCTTTTGCTGCTGCTTCCAGGGGGCTGATCGCGCAATTGCAAGGGAGGTCGTCCCATGCCGCACATCCCGAACAGGGTGCCAGCCCGGTGCATATGATGTGTGAGCTGATAAACGAACTGATGAAGGTCCCGCAAAACACCGGACTGTTCAGGGATTTTGCCTTGCTGACCATCATTCATGCCCGCCTGGGAGAGGTAGCTTTTGGTACCAATCCTGGGAAAGCCTTGGTGATGGCCACCTTGCGCACCTTCCTCAATGACGACATGAAAATCCTGGACGAACAAGCCCGTGCCGTGGCCCTGTCGCTTGCAAAAAAACATGGCATTGAAATAAACACCAGTTATGCTGAAGAATTTCCCGCCACTGTCAATCACCCCCGGGCGAGCGGTATTGTGAAAAATGCCATCGAAAGGTCGCATGCTGCGTCCTTGATGATCAACGAGCCATTTCGCTGGTCAGAGGATTTTGGCCATTTCACCGGCCTGACGCAAGGGGCACTGTTTGGCCTTGGCGCCGGGGAAAAGCATCCCAGCCTGCATAACCATGACTACGATTTTCCGGATGAGATCATTGAAACAGGAATCGCAATGTTTTATCATATCGCAGATCAACTGCTAAATTTACATAAAAATGTTTAATGCTTCTTTCATAGAGATCAGCCGCAAAGCATACAGGAACAATATCCGGTATCTGAAGCGGATCATCGGCAAGGATGTAATCTTTTCATCGGTGGTCAAGGGGAATGCCTATGGGCATGGGGTAGAAAACATTGTACCACTGGCCGAAGAAGCCGGGATCAATCATTTCTCTGTTTTTTCTGCAAAAGAGGCCAATGACGTCCTGAAGGTGATGTCGCCCGCAAGCCAGCTCATGATCATGGGGTTTTTGGATGATTCAGAGATCGAGTGGGCCATCCAAAACGACATAGAATTCTTTGTCTTCGATGCCGGGCGGCTCGAAAAGGCTTTAGAAACAGCAAAGATGACCAGGAAAAAAGCACGCATACATATTGAGGTGGAGACGGGCTTCAACAGGACCGGGTTTGTATACGAAAATCTTGATGAACTGGTAAAATACCTGAAGCGGGAGCGGGAACATTATATCTTTCAGGGTCTGTGTACACATTACGCTGGTGCGGAGAGCCTTTCAAACTATTTGCGCATAAAGAACCAGATCACGCTATTCAGGAAGTTTAGCCGCTATTTTGGCCGCCACGATCTCCATCCTGTCCTATACCATACGGCCTGTTCGGCCGCCGCCCTTATCTATCCCGGCACCATCATGAACATGGTACGTTTTGGGATAGCCCAGTACGGCTTCTGGCCCAGTCCGGAAACCCACATGTTTCGTTTCCGGAAGGACACCAGGGATACCAACCCGTTGCGCAGAATGCTCTCGTGGAAGTCAAAGGTGATGGTTGTTAAAAATGTGGAAGCCGGCAGCTTTGTTGGCTATGGCAGCTCTTACCTTGCAAACAAAAAAATGAAGATCGCCATCATCCCGGTAGGATATGCCAACGGTTTCAGCCGTGCCTTAAGCAATACCGGCAGGGTGCTGATCAGGGGACGAAGGGTGCCGGTGATCGGGACAGTGACCATGAACACAATGACAGTGAACGTGACCGATATCCCGGGTGTGGAACGGGGCGATGAGGTGGTGATCATCGGTAAGCAAAAACGTTTGAGCATCAGTATCTCCTCTTTCTGCGAAATGAGCGAACAGCTGAACTACCAACTGCTGACCCGGCTGCCGGCAGATATCCCTCGGTTTATTGTCGCCTGAAACAAGGAACAACTGAAGGGTCGAAATGCAAAAATGAACACACGGAAAGTCCGGAGAAAGTACCACCATTTGTTAATCGAAAAAAAAAGACAACCATGAACCCCTTGAAAAGTTTCGCCAGTGACAACAATGCCCCGGTGCATGAGGCTGTCTTTCGTGCCATGAAAGAAGCCAATTCCGGCGATGCCATCGGTTATGGCGACGACATCCACACCATGGCGGCAGAACAACAAATTAAAGAACTGCTGGGCCGTGACGCCAGTGTATGGTTCATGCTCACCGGGACAGGGGCCAATGTTGCCGGACTGGCCCATATCACACGTCCTTATCATGCCATCATTTGTTCAGACAAAGCACACCTTGAAAATGATGAATGCGGGGCACCCGAAAAGATGACAGGGTGTAAACTCATCAGGCTGCCTTCCGGTGATGGCAAGATAAATGCCAGTCAGATATATCCCCTCCTGGATTCAATAGGTTTTCCGCACCACGCGCAACCCCGGGTGATATCGATCACCCAGGCGACCGAATTGGGTACGGTCTATCAATTGGATGAAATAAAGAAAATTGCCAGTTTCGCTCGCGAACACGGCCTGTATCTTCACATGGACGGTGCCCGGATTGCCAATGCTGCCGCCAGCCTGGACGTCCCCCTTGCCGAGATGACAAAGCATGCCGGCGTCGACCTGCTGTCTTTCGGTGGCACGAAAAATGGCGCAATGGCAGCAGAAGCATTGATCTTTTTTAACAAGGAGCTGTCGGAAGGATTTGAATATACCCGCAAACAATCGATGCAACTGATGTCCAAAATGCGCTATGTCAGCGCACAGTTCAGCGCCTTGTTCTCCGGGGATCTGTGGCTTGAAAACGCGCGTCATGCAAATAAAATGGCAAGAATACTTGCCGGTGAAATAAAACAGATCCGGTCAGTGACCATCACTCAAAAAGTGGAGACCAATGCGGTGTTCGTCACCCTGCCGGCCAAAGCAATTGAAAAACTGCAGCGCAAGTACTTTTTTTACATCTGGGACGCCCGCAATCACGAAGTGCGGTGGATGACGGCCTACAATACCACCGAAAAGGATATTGACGACTTTGTATCAGCCATCAAAGAGGCTGCCGGGGAATGAAAAATGAACGATCGCCCCTTGCTTTACCGGGGTTTTAATGCCTTGAGATACCGATCTTTACCGTGAATATCCTTTTTGACGGCTACATGTTCAAACCCGCACTGTCTGACCACCTCAATGCTCTCCGCACCCATCGCTTCATTGATCTCAAAATACAGCTGACCGCCAGGCCGCAGCCACTGGATTGACAAATAAGATATGGCGCGGTAATAAAGCAGGGGATCGTCATCGGGCACAAACAATGCAGACGATGGCTCGTGGTCCAGCACATTGCCTGCCATCCCCCCCTTTTCCGACTCCCTGACATACGGCGGATTGCTGACCACACAATCCAGTGAACCACCGACCACCCTGTTAGCTCCGGCAGACAGGATATTGCAAATAAAAAAATCAATAAACACCTTGTTTATCATTGCATTACGCCTTGCCACCTGAACTATTTTTTCATTGATGTCACAAGCCTTTATTTCATGGCCCCTCAATCGTGAAGCCAATGCAATGGCAATACAACCACTCCCTGTACCAATATCCAATATCGTTGGCCTGGACTTCATTCCCTGGTTGCTCTCACCAGCCCCCTCCCCTTTTCTTTCTGTCATGCCCTGAATGAGCCATAATACCAACCCTTCAGTTTCCGGCCTGGGAATCAGTATATCTGGCTGAACATATATGGGATGATCAAGGAATTCACAAACCCCAGTAACATATTGAACGGGTTCTCCCCTGTTTAATCGTTGCTGCGCCTTTTTCAAACGGATGATGTCCGACTCTTGCAACCGTTGTCCCGGTTCCATGACACGCCGGTCAGCCGTTAACCCAAACAACCTGAAAAATATCTCATTGGCAATCGCAGCATGCTCCATGGGATCCGGCGGATCACCCAGGCCGCTTTTAAACCAATGGTATAGATCATGTGCTGTATTGCTCTTTATATTAAACATTTAAAACATTTTAGTCGATGTTAGCTTCTGACTGCAGGGTGTGGTGGTGCGCCGTGTCCCAAACCGGGGTTGTCATTGAAAGCGGATTATTCAAAATCAGGGTACAGAAGGTACTTTGATCTGATCTGTTTAAAATCTTTCAGGTCTTTCTGCCAGGTCTCCCTGATCTCGCAGGCGGTATACCCTTCAATGATTTGCTGACGAAGATTGCTGTTCCCTGCAAGGTTTTCCAGGAAGCTGTTGAAGAAGTCTTTTTTATCGGGGAAGTTCCGGAAAGCATCCAGGATGTAGTCAAGATTGATTTGATCCTTTTGTTTCAGTGCATCAGTTGGTTTGTAGCTAAGGTCCACGCCAAGGCATTCTTTGCCAAGCTGGGGCGGATTTGGTGAAGCAGTGATGCTTTGGGGTGTGAAACGGTAGGCATAGGATGAAGCGGGAAGCCTGGAATGGCCATACACCTGAAACGGCTTGTCTGTCCCCCTGCCTATGCTGATCACGGTCCCCTCAAAAAAACACAATGAGGGATAAAGGGATATCGACCGCATATTTGGCAAATTTGGCGAAGGGGGTATCGGCAGGGTATAGCGTGATAGATGCGTATAATTCTTGACGGTTACAATGTGTAGGTCACATTGTTTGTTGTGCTTCAACCATCCTTCGCCATTCACCATCATGGCATACTCACCAATGGTCATGCCGTGAACGACAGGAACGGGGTGTAAGCCAACAAAGGAGGAATACTCAGGCTCCAGGACCGGCCCGTCCACATAGTGTCCGTTTGGGTTGGGCCTGTCGAGGATTATCACGGGGAGATCCAATTGGGCGGCTTCCTCCATGATATAGGTCATGGTGGAGATATAGGTATAAAACCGAGCACCCACATCCTGAATATCAAACACGATAACATCGACATCGGACAGTTGTTCCTGTGTGGGCCTTCTGTTGGTTCCGTAAAGGCTGACCACGGGCAATCCCGTATCGGGGTCCCTTCCGCTCTCTACCATCTCACCAGCCGCCGAACGTCCCCTGAATCCATGCTCCGGGCTGAAGATCTTTACAACGTCTAAACCGCTTGACAGCAATGTATCGACCAGATGGACATCCCTGACCATGGAAGTGTGGTTGCCGGCTACCGCCACCCGCTTGCCTTTTAATTCAGGGAAATATTCTTCCGTTCGCCAGGCACCCGGAAGGATCTCCCGGTCCTTCCCGGACGTGGATTTATGCGAATGCCCATTTGCATTCTGAGAGAAGGCAAAAACAACAAACAACACACCCACATATATGTTTGCAAAGATGAACCGCATGATGGTTTCTTTAACCCAATGTGATCAATAGAGAGTCTATTCCGGGGTTTCGATCTTTAAGACCCCGTTTGTACATGCTTGTCTGCGTGATATGAAGACCTGACCAGGGGCGCACTTTCAACAAAGAGGAATCCTTTTTCCCTGGCGATGTTGCCATAACGGTCAAAATCATCTGGATGAACGTATTTTTGAACGGGAAGATTGTTGACCGCAGGTTGCAGGTACTGTCCAAGGGTGATCACCTGGCAGTTAACCCTTCTGAGGTCATCCATGGTTTCGAGGATCTCTTCCTCCTCCTCACCAAGGCCAAGCATGATGCCTGATTTGGTTCTGATGACGCTGTTTTTCGCAATATATTCCAGGACGCCAAGGCTTCTTTCGTAATTGGCATGGACACGTACTGCTTTGGTGAGCCTTTTGACTGTTTCCAGGTTATGGCTGATTACCTCTGGTGCCGCATCCATAACGGTTTTGATATCCTTTTCACGGCCTTTAAAATCGGGGATCAATGCTTCGATCGTGGTCCCGGGTGCTTTTTCCCGGATGGCAAAGATGGTCCTGGCCCAGTGGCCGGCCCCTCCGTCGGACAGGTCATCGCGGTCGACGCTGGTGATCACGCAATGTTTTACCCCCATCGATAGAATGGCTCGGGCTACTTCAGCAGGTTCGTTTTTGTCCGGCATGTGGGGCTTTCCCGTTTTTACATTGCAGAAACGGCAACTCCGGGTGCAGATGTCGCCCAGGATCATAAAAGTGGCTGTGCCCGAGCCCCAGCACTCACCCTTGTTCGGACATGCACCGCTTTCGCAAATGGTGTGCAGCCGGCCTGTTTCAAGCCTTCCCTTTATATGACGGTAATCATAGGCCCTGGTCAGCTGGGTGCGTAACCATTCGGGCTTGCGCAGATAGGTGGTTTTTGGTGAATCCAATGGCACGACAGATCATCCGTTTTTATCCGACAACTCTTCCAATTCAATGACAGCGTCTGAATAAGCCGGACAGATCTCCTGTGATCTGCATCCATGGAAAGCAACAGCGAACAATGCCAGTGTGAATAGCAAAACAACAATCCTGACTTTTATCATCTCTTGAACCGTTTAGATGGTTGAACCTATTTGTAAATGTTTGAAAACCGCACAAAAATAGTGCTTTTTATGGCATGAAAAAAGCCATTCCGAACATTTTACCGAAATGGCTTTTAAGTCTGCAAAATCATGTAGCTTGCTTTTAATTCCTTAAGAAAAACATGGGTTCGCCGCCGGCAGGCTTCAGTACCTCCAAAGCTCTCGCATAGCCTAAAATGTTATGGATGACTTGCCTATCAGGGAACCCCGGCTTATCAGTCCCGCCATCAGACAGGGATTGGCTTTCACCGGTGAAAGCCCCAACAGTTGCCTGCTCTTCGGAAATAACCCGGTTTTTCATTTGGCGCAAATACTTGATGATTTCGTTTTCGAGGGTATTGGATTGCTTCATAGGCAAAATTTTATTGTTGTGAAATTTCTTTTAAAACGGGAAGGGCCTGACGTTTATTTTGTCCTGCTGAAAAAAAGTTCGTTTACCTTGAGCTCGCCAAAGAGCATTGCAGCATTTGCCATTTATATGGTTTGACAATACACCATCCCCCTGTAAAGCATTAGCAAACACTCAGTGGACCGGCCCCGTGCGGCGGTGATCTTAAACTTTTAAACCTTTAAACCCTTCAACCTCTCTGACCTTTCGCCCTTTTGACAAATGATAAACATAAATAAACTAGCAACGACCGGGTGAAAGACCTTGAGAGGTTTTTCAT
>SL_3KL_010_SEDDRAFT_10001908_pt1 | contig 19071 bp, 18 predicted proteins | sample SodLakKL_010_SED_2_FD_10381 | JGI IMG/M metagenome (IMG submission 10381) | reverse complement strand
ATGGTCGCATCGACGTAGGGTTCCTCAATGCGTTCCACATCTTGCGAATCCGGCATACGGGAAGGATTGTCTATTTTCTGCATGACACCATCATGCATATACACATGATAGATGACACTCGGGGCGGTGGCAATCAGATCGATGTTGAATTCTCGTTCAAGACGTTCCTGAACGATTTCCATATGCAACATACCGAGAAAACCGGTACGAAAACCGAAGCCCAAAGCCTGGGAGCTTTCCGCTTCGAAAACAAGGGATGCGTCATTCAACTTAAGGCGTTCAAGCGCTTCACGCAGATCGTTGTAACGGTTCGAATCGATTGGGAAAAGACCACAAAACACCATCGGGTTGAGTGAACGATAACCCGGTAAGGCTTTTTGGGCCGGATTTTCTTTTTTGGTGATGGTATCGCCGACACGGACATTTTCGACATTTTTAATCGAAGCGACAACATAGCCCACATCGCCAGGTGCCAGAAAATCACGTTTTTCCTGTTTCGGTGTGGTGACGCCGACTTCCGTGACCTCGTAGGTGATTTTATTGGACATCATCCGGATGATATCGCCTTTCTCGATGGTGCCCTCCATAACACGGATGGAAGGGATGACACCACGGTAAGGATCATAGATTGAATCAAAAATCAAGGCTTTCAGTGGCGCATCGGCATTGCCTTGCGGCGCAGGGATACGTCTGATGATATGGTCGATGATGTCATCGATGCCCTTACCTTCTTTGGCGCTGGTCAGGACCGCATCGCTGGCATCCAACCCGATCACGTCTTCGATGTCCCGTTTCACTTTTTCGATATCGGCGCTGGGCAGGTCGATCTTGTTTATGACAGGAATGATCTCCAAATCATTATCGAGCGCCAGGTAGACGTTCGCCAATGTTTGGGCCTCGATACCCTGAGCGGCATCGACGACCAAAAGCGCTCCTTCGCAAGCAGCGAGGGAACGTGAGACTTCATAGGTGAAATCGACGTGTCCCGGTGTATCAATCAGATGAAATATGTAGGGATTACCGTCGGTATGTTCGTAGTTTATTTCTACAGCATTCAACTTTATCGTAATACCGCGTTCGCGTTCCAGATCCATTGAATCCAGCAATTGTTCGCGCATTTCGCGTGCGGTTATGGATTTCGTTTTTTCCAAAATGCGATCGGCCAATGTGCTTTTGCCGTGATCAATATGCGCAATGATGGAAAAATTGCGAATGGCTTTTTGTCGTTTTTCTATGGCTTTATAATCTTTGGGTTTCACGGCCATCTTCCTTTCTCGAACGCTTAAATCATTTTACAACAAAACGGATGTGATTTCAATTGAAAACAGCCGCATCATAAGGGAAATCATCGAACGTCATCCTCGGTTTTTATTGGCACGTGTATATGCACCAGCAGACCATCGGGGGTTTCTTCGAATATTTCATAGATATAATCTTCATCGTAGTCGATTTCCAAAGCAACAAGTCTCTTGCTGAAAATATATTTGTATGTATCGTTCAAGGATGCAATAGCATCCGTATGGGTGAAACGTAAAAACCTTCTTTTGGGCAACAGACGATAGACGAAGGGTTTTTGCGATGTGGTGAAGCCTTCGACCTCTTGGCAGCAAAAATAACTGAAAGCCCCCTTCGAGGGATTGTTAAGCTCGAAATCACTGTCACGGATCGGTGCCATCAGGCCAGAACGGTATTTCGGATGATCATACCGCAAATCCGGCAAATAATTCTCCAGTTTCTCCCATTGTTTCAACACGCCGATTTCAGGGTTGTGGCCCCGATAGAGAAACCCGAGAAAATCTTTCGGTTCTACTGTGACGATTTTTTCTGGAAGAGACAGCGTCTTCACTGTAGTATATGTTTTTACAGGACGGTAGGTTTCAGGATCCACGTCCGTGATATCCGTAGTCTCATCGAGGGTAGTTACCTGTTTGAACCGGTTCAGTGATGCAAAACCGTTTTTGATCACGGCATCGACAGAACCGGATTCGCTGACTTCCAACAAAGTCAGATATGCGATCACACGTCGGTAATATTCAGAAAAGGTCATATGCATGCAGACGTGAAACAAGCGTGAAAAATAACCCGCTGATACATCGAGGTTATCGATGAAGTCAACAATGTCCGTTTGTTTTTCGGCATTTTGCCAGGCCCAACGAATGGCATCATCAAGTAATTTCATTATAACATCTCCGATTTTTTTGCATTAATAATTAAATAAAGGCGCTGTGTAGCGCCTTTATTTATCCCTTTGCGTTTTATAAGCCATGTTCTGTACCCTTGAAAAAGGGCGGCAATCATTTATCTGCGCATACTGCGCCTCCCTTGCGGTTGAATTACCGCTAAGGAGTGCCCCTACCATAATTTGGGTTTCTGGCTTGCGGGGTTTACCCGTTCCACCTTGAGTGTCACCACCCAAGCTCGTCTCTGTGGCACTTTTAAAGGGCATCACGACTCGCAAGAGCCGCTTACCCGGCCGTCACCGGTTAAGGTGCATGGCGTTATTGTTTCCGCCATCACAATCACTACATCCATCTCAGGATGTGCCAGCATGGACTTTCCTAACCCGGATAAATCCGGGCTCGATTGCCCAAACGCAAGGGAAGGCTTGCATTGTTTATTGTTTTTCGGTTTTCTTGTCTTTGTTTTCCGGTTTCTTGGGGCTTTCAGGTCTTGGTAGTGTCGCTTTGCGTGATAAGTCGATACGACCGCGATCATCGATGCCGATCACTTTCACGTCGACACGGTCACCGAGTTTGATGACGTCTTCGACTTTACCGACACGTTCATGTGCGAGTTTCGAGATGTGGCAAAGACCGTCGGTACCTGGCCAAAGTTCAATGAAGGCGCCGAATTTTTCGATGCGGACAACTTTTCCTTTGTACACTTCACCGACATTCGCAACGCGCACGAGTTCCTCGATGCGCTTGAGGGCGCTTTCAATCGGTCCCATTTCCGTATGCATGATCGTAACGCGACCATCTTGTTCAATGTCGATTTTGACATCATCGTTTTCTTCGATGATTTTCGAGATGATTTTTCCACCAGGGCCGATGACATCCCGTATTTTATCGGGATCGATGACCATGATTTTAACTTTCGGCGCATGTTTGGAAACCTCGGGACGTGGTTCTGGAATCGCTTCAAGCATATTATCAAGAATGTGTAGTCTTCCTGTTTTCGCTTGCATGAGGGCTTCTCTTAATACATCCTTCGAAAGACCCTTGATTTTGATATCCATCTGTAGGGCGGTGATGCCTTCTTTCGAACCGGCAACCTTGAAATCCATATCGCCGATATGGTCTTCAAGACCCTGGATATCGGATAGGACACGATTTTCGCCGTTTTCGTGAACAAGGCCCATCGCGATACCGGCAACAGGTGCCGCAAGCGGTACACCGGCGGCCATAAGGCTCATGCAGCCGGCACAGATGCTAGCTTGGGAAGTAGACCCGTTGCTTTCGAGAATTTCACTCACCACACGAATGGTGTAGGGGAAATCCTCTTCATCGGGCAATACTTGGGCAAGGGCACGTTCACCAAGGGCACCGTGACCGATTTCACGTCGCTTCGGTGGGCCGTAACGTCCGACCTCTCCGACACTGTACGGTGGGAAGTTATAATGCAGCATGAACCGCTTGTTATCGGTGTCACCCAGACCATCGATGATTTGATGTTCTCCAAGGGCGCCAAGCGTTGTGATGCTGACTGCTTGGGTTTGTCCACGGGTGAACAACGCGCTCCCATGGGTAAGCTCGAACAGATCCACCTTACTGTTCAATGGTCTGATTTCATCAAGTTTACGCCCATCAGGACGGATCTTCTCATCAACGACGATGCGACGAATGGTCTCTGCGACCAGTTGATCCACTTTCGATTTTGCATCTTTGATCTTCTGTTTGCGTTCATCTTGATCCAAATCGGCATATTTCTCTTCAAAAACCGATTCGATCTCATCTTTCATCGCACGAATGTCTTCGCCACGTTTTTCGCGGTCAAATGTCCGGACGGTTTTCTCAATGGCATCCTTGAATGTGTCGATGACGTATTGAGCTGGTTCTTCTTCAAGCGTATCGACAACGAAGTCCATTTTCTCCTGGCCGAGTTCCGCAACGATTTCTTTCTGGAAATCACACAATTTCGTAATCCAGCCTTGTGCGAACTCGATCGCGTCGAGCATGGTGTCCTCATCGACTTGTTTCGCACCGGCCTCAACCATGTTGACTGCTTCGGCGGTTCCCGCCACAATCAGGTCGATATCGGAAAGTTCCAGTTCCTCTTCTGTGGGGTTCAACACGAACTCACCCTCGACACGACCGATTTGTACACCGGCGATCGGGCCTTCAAAAGGCATGGGTGAAAGCGCCAGGGTAAGTGAACTACCCAGCATGGCCGTCATCGGTGGTGAATGGTCGGTGTTACCGCTCATGACGGTGTTGATGATTTGGATTTCGTATTGAAATCCCTCCGGAAATAATGGACGGAGTGGACGGTCGATCAAACGAGCCGTCAAGGTTTCCAGTTCTGAAGGTTTTCCTTCACGTTTGAAAAATCCCCCCGGGATTTTTCCAGCCGCATACAATTTTTCTGTGTAGTTGACCATCATAGGGAAGAAGCCCATTGAAGAAGGCTCATTCGCCGCTTGGGTTACTGTGAGTACCGAAGTATCACCGTAATAGACAAGGGCGGCGCTGGTGGCTTGTTTGGCGACTTCGCCAATCTCAACGCGCAGCGGTCTTCCGTTGAAGTCAAACTCGAAAATTTTGGCTTCTGACATTAATTATTCCTACTTTCTACTATCTTCTTTTATCTAGTTAATTATAATACCACAATTTGGTGTTTTAGTATAGTTATATTCATGAAAAAGACAGTTGTGACACTGTCTTTATTTTCTAAGGATGCCATGACCACCATAGACGGGACGAATATCGTTGACGGTAATCATCACATCTTCCTGAAAAGCCCTTAGATGGCTGATGGCCTTGGCCATCTGTTTACGGGGCACATGCATGTAGATGATCTCTTTTCTGTTATCTTTGCCATAGGCATCCGAAGCGGTCACACCGTAACCCATCTCTCTTAGGGCGATGGAGACCCGTTTTCCATGAAGCTTGTTCACGATGGCCTCGATTTTGACGGTACCGATGGCGAGTTTGCTTTCGACGATGCTACCGAAATAATTGCCGAAGGCGAAAGCCAGGGCATAGACGACGACCTTCATCGGGTCGTCGGTGACATCGACCAGCACGGTCGCCGTCAACATGACCCAGATCAGGACCTCGACAAAGCCGATGATGGAGCCTTTCAGTTTCTCACCCTTGGTAATCAAAACGATACGGACGGTCGCCATGCCGACTTCGATGATTTTGATGACGAAGATGAGGGTATATAAAACAAAGGGGTTTAAACTTAAAATATATGACACATGTATCAATCCTTATTGTTTGTGAACTAGTTTTCCGTCAATGAAGACGTGGGTTGGTTTGGTAAGAATGTTCAAGGGATCATTATCCCAGATGACGATATCGGCATCTTTGCCTTTTTTAAGGGACCCGACACGGTCATCGATCTTGTTGAGTTTTGCCGCATCGATGGTTACGGTCCGCATGGCCTTTTCAGGGTCGAGACCACCTTTGACGAACAACGCAAGTTGCACCAGGGTATGTTCCAGCCCGACAACCGGATGATCGGTCATGATTGCGAAGGGAATGTTGTAATCATCGAGAATTTTGGCACTCGCGAAGGATTTGTTGCGTACTTCGTATTTCGAGGCGGCGACGAGGGTTGGTCCCAATATGACAGGGTAACCACTGCGTCTGACGCTTTCGGGAATCAGATGTGCTTCACTGCCGTGATCGATGGTGATATCAAGATTGAACTCCTTACCGATGCGGATGGCGGTCATGATATCATCCGAACGATGGGCGTGAATCTTGACGCGCAGACCTTCAAAAACAGGCATCAAGCTATGGAGTTTCATATCGAAAGCGGGTTTGTCGGATGTCGCACCACTTTGCTCGTATGTTTTGTGTTTGGCATGATATTCCTGTGCGCGGGTTAGCCATTCGCGCATCAATGCGGCCGAGGCCATCCGTGTGGACGGACTTTTTTTCTGACCGCTGTAGACCCGTTTCGGATTCTCCCCAAGCGCCATTTTCATTGTGACTTTCTCCCGTAGCAGCATGTCATCCACGGTTTCACCGACGGTCTTGTAGGCATCGAAGGTCCCACCGATTACGTTGGCGCTTCCCGGACCGCTCACAACGGTTGTAACACCGCTTTCCATCGCTTTTTTTAGCGCTGTGTCATGCGGATAGAAGCTATCCAGGCCCCGCAGTTCAGGATAGATGGGGTGGGTCATCTCGTTGGTGTCGTTGCCCTCGAACTGAATGCCTTCCTCCGCGATGCCGACGTGGCAGTGCGGATCGACAAGGCCCGGGGTGACGATGTTGTTTTTGGCATCAATGACTGTCGCCGTGTCATAGGCGCTCAGATCGATATCAGTACCGATGCGGTCGATTTTACCGTCTTTGATGATGATGGTGGCTTTTTCAAGTGGCGCGTCTTCCATTGTGTGCAAGGTGCAGTTCTTAATGATTGTCATCAGTAATCTCCTCATTTAGTTTTTCTTTTTCCTTGGCGTCCAGCGCCAATCTATCTTCATTGAGTTCCTTGAAGTAATTGAATGTCGTCCGGATCATACCGGTGATGGGAATGGCCAAAATGATACCGACCACACCGAACAGATAACCGAAGAACACAAAGGAGCTCAGAACAAGCAAGGGATGCAGTTTCGTCTCTTTACCCATGATTAACGGTTGGGCGACGTTGTTTTGGATGATTTGTCCGACAATGACAGCGGCGGTGATGACCAGGGGGGCGAAATCACCGAACATGAGCGTATCATCGGTCAAGCTGTACAACACCGGCAGAATCATGGCGATGAAGGGACCGACATAAGGTACGATATCGAAAAAGCCCAGCATGAAACCGAACAAGATGCTTCTTTCCTTGAAACCGAGGATCCAGAACATGATCATGAACGCGATTGCCATGATGGTCATGGTGATGAAACGACCGTTGAAGTACTGTTCAATGACACGGTTCGCGCGTTTGAGGAGTTCAATGACATGGTGGCGAACCTTTTTGGGAAAGACCATGACGACACCCTTGTAGATCCTGTCTCTGTCATTGAGGATGAAAAACAGGAAGACCGGGACGAGCACAATGGTTATGATGATGGTGGTGACACTTTGGAAAATACCGAAAATATCGATTTCGTATTCCGCAAGATTTTCAAGGGACAAGGTTTGAATGACACCATCGAACAGATTATACAAAAACTCGTTTCGATCAAGAAACTGGGTGATTGCCGATTCGACGCGGGGCCAATCGTTTTCAATGAAAATGATGGTCTGTTGGTAGATCAGGTTACCGGCGTAACTGATGAAGAAGAACATCAAAACACCGACACCGCTTAGAATCAGTATGGTATTCACCATCCGATGTTTGAATCGGAGTTTCTTTTCCAGCAGCTTGAAAAGCGGCGCCAGCAGATAGCTGATGAACAGCGCAATCGAGAAAGGCAAAATGATCGATGTGGCGGCTTGCATGAAACGGGTGATAAAATTACCGAAAACAAGCATAAACAGGTATAGAACCAGTAAAATGACGGCCACAAGACCGAAATTGACCAGATAGCGAATCTGTTTGGGATAGTCTTTCATGACGTTCCTCCTTTGCACTCAACCCCATTTTAACATGAAACAAAGCGGAGTCCCTCTAAAAGAATAAAAAAACAGGCGCACATACGCCTGTTTGTCTTAACGTCTCAATCCGAGCCTTTTAATCAATGTACGGTAGCGTTCGACGTCTTGGCTCATCAAATATTTCATGAGATGACGACGGCGGCCTACTTTCATCAAAAGCCCACGACGCGAATGATGGTCGTGCTTATGCGTCTTAAGGTGTTGGTTCAGGCTTTCGATTTCTTTGGTAAGAATGGCGATCTGCACTTCCGGTGAACCGGTGTCGCCTTCCTTGACACGGTATTCCTCTACCAATTTTTGCTTTTGCTCTTTACTAAGCATCTTTTTTCCTCCTTGGGTTGCTATTTTGTCCCCTGGAACTTCGTAAAACGCTGGAGAACGTTAAACCAAGTAACAGGCGCGGAAATTATTATAGCACACTTCAACGATTATGCAAGTCGAAACATCATAATTTGTAAAGAAAATGACGGGCTTTCTTACCATCACGCATCAACGGGTCGACAAACACTACGAGCACAGTGAATCCGATCATGATCATCATCCCGATTTCAATGCCGCCACCGCTGAGCGGCAAGACATATTGCGAGGCATTGACGCTGGTGTGCATGATGATCGCAAGCAAGACACTGGCTTTGCTACGGATATATACCCAGGTGAAAAGAACGGCAAGCGGCACATTCCAGACAAAACGTACGAGTGCGTCTGTGACCCCGGTTTCAAAACTTCCGGTTTCATAGAAACCATTGAAGTGCAACGGCACGTGCCACAAAGACCATACGAAACCGATGAACAATCCCAATAGAATCGGATTGTAGTTCTCCAGCAGCGTCGACGTCAAAAAACCGCGCCAACCCAGCTCTTCACCGATAGAGCCGCCGAAAACGGCGAAGACAACAATGGCCAGAACCATCATGAGCAGGTTGGTTAAGACACCGCCGAAGTGGTAGTTGGTCATCACTGTGCCACCGAGATTATGATCGATAAGCGAGCCGACAAGGACCATCGCCGGAAAAAGCAAAGCAGCGATGAAAATCCATCTGCGGTGGTGCTTGTAGGAGACAGCCGATGAACATAGTGGTATATCGGCCCTGTGCTTGATGGCCATGCCGATCACGTAGGCCGCAACATCCGCCAAAATCAGACCGACAAGCACACTCGGGATATCGTAGGTCATCTCAAAAATCGAGGGCATCGCGAAGATGATCATCGAACCGGTTACCAGAAAGATGCTCAGGTGCAATCTGATATCGGGCATGAGACTGCGTCCCTCAAGCTTGAAAGTGATTAAAATAGCCGCAAGTGAAGGTCCGAAGGCGCCTGTCATATCGAGCAGACGCTGGACGTCTTCACGCCCGAAACTTAGCACGGGCGAGCTGATCCAGATCAGCCATGAAAACAGAAAGGAAAGCAGGATGAACGCAAAAGCGGGATTCCGTTTATAAAGCGTCATCATCAATGACCACATCCTTCAACATACTTAAAGTCACGACTTCGTCTTCTTTGATCGCATCGATCAATGCCTGTGTCGAATCGAACTTTTTCTCGTCACGCAAGCGTTTGATGAAGACCGTTTCAATCGTCTCACCATAGATTGTCTTGTCGAAATCGAACAGATAGGACTCTACACTGATCTTATGGGTACGGTTCAACGTCGGATTGAACCCGATCGAACTCATGGACTTATGCCAACGACCGTTGAACTTGCTCATGGTCGCATAGACGCCCCGTTTGGGAATCAGGTATTCACCAACATCGATGTTCGCGGTGGGATAATTGATGGTACGACCACGCTTGTTGCCATGGACGACCGTACCTTTTATACGGTAATAATGGCCGAGAATGGCTTTCACTTCATCTACGTGTCCACCCCGGATCAGATCACGGATGTAGGTAGAACCGATTTTGAATCCGTCACGGGTTTGCTCTTCTATGACCACTGTTTCAAACGGTGCGTGTTTCTTGAGTGTATCGACATTGCCACGCGCTCGAAGGCCGAAAGTGAAATCGAATCCGCATACGAGGCATTCGAGGGGTTTTAGATACTGCTCGATGAAAACAAGGGGATCCAATGCCGCTTTTTGCTTATCGAACTCGATCAGATAGATCACATCGACACCGAAAGTTTTCAACTTGTTCATCTTTTCATCAAAAGGCGTGAGATAGTAGTACTCGATATCGAGTAGAACATGTTTGGGATGTTTATCGAAAGTGATCACCGCTTTTTTCAATCCACGTTCATCCGCAATGGCGATCATACGTTTGATCAACGCCTGATGCGCCAGATGGACACCATCAAAAAAGCCGATGGCGGCGGCGGTGTTCGGTGCGATGGCTTTGCCGTTCAACGGTACGATTTTCATACAGATCCGTCCTTTGTCATATGAAAACCCTGGTGGGTTTGTATAGTTTCTTATCTGTTTTTTCATAAATTGCAAGCAAGGTTTTATCTTTATCGATCAGTTTGATGATCTCTGCGTGTGCATCAAGATTCAATTTCTGTCCATGGGTGATGCGCTTTACCATGGCATCGGTGGCAAGCACGGAGCTGAAGCCTTCCAAGGCATCGTTCAAACCGATCAACTCAATTGCACCCCGTTTGAGATCCTCCATTTTGAAAGCATCATCCAACGTGAATCTACCGGATTGTGTCCGGTGGATCCGGGTGGTATGGGCGACGGTTCCAAGTTTCTTTGCGATATCCAGGGCCAGTTGTCGGACATAAAGGCCTTTGGAACACGAGACTTTGAGATCGATGGCAGGCAGGCCATCAATTTTTCTCAATTCCGAGGTTTTTTCTAGTTTGTAAATCGTTGTCTTACGAGGTTTGACTTCAGGGATCGGTTGGTTCTTACGGGCATATTCATAAAGCTTTTTTCCCTTGACTTTAACTGCCGAATATGAGGGTGGTATCTGTTCATAGGATCCGATGAATGTTGCCAGCACTTCTTCTAGTTTCGAAAAGTCCTCCACCTGTTTTTCGAGTGTAACTTTACCGGTATGATCAAGCGTATCGGTCTCCTGATTGAAAGCCACGCTGAATTCATAGGTCTTATTATCCTGATTGAGATATTGCATGATCTTCGTGCCTTTGTTCACACCAAGAACCAAAACGCCGGAAGCGGCGACATCCAAGGTGCCGGCATGGCCGACTTTCCTTGTGTCCAGTGCCATGCGCACCTGATTTACGCAATCGTGTGAACTCATGTTCGTTTCTTTATTCAGTACGAGTATTCCGTCCATATTATCACCGTATCCATTATACACGAAAGCAAGGTCAAAACCAATGCAATCCATAAAAAAAGCGGTGTCCCATCAGGAACACCGCAGACTGTCAAATTCGAATGATTAAGCGTTTCTAACCCAGTCGACCAGCGCGTCTTTCGGCATGAAGCCAGCTTTTTGACTGACGACTTGACCATCTTTGAGCACAAAGAGCGAGGGGATTCCCTGCACACCATATTGTTGTGCAAGACCGATGTTTTCATCGACGTTGACCTTCACGACTTTGATGTCTTCGTTTTCAGTGGCGACTTGTTCTAAAACCGGACCGATCATTTTACATGGTCCACACCAGTCGGCATAGAAATCAAGCACGACGAGGCCGTCTTTCACTTTTTCGTCCAAATTGGTACTATCTGCATAAACTACAGCCATTTCCATTCCTCCTTAATTGATGACTATTGTCACTTTACATCTGTCATTATACATAGTTTTAACGATAAATACAATTGTTTTGCCCACATAATCGCAGTATTTTTGTATGCGAATCATTCGGTGAAATAAACAATGGTAGCTCCTTGTCCGCCTTCGCTGCCTTCGCCGTCCCTGTGGCGCACGACGTGCGGGCTTTGTGCGACCTTATCCTTGACCATTTTTCTTAGCGCCAGGGTACCGAAGCCGTGGATGATTGTGGCATAGGGTTGTTTTGACAATGCACAATCATCCAGGTATTTCTCAAGTGCTTCCTCGGCTTCATGGACGCGCATACCACGGAGATCCAGTGTGGATTGTGTGGTTTTTCTCGGTGTTTTGGTAGTGGTTTTTTCAGTCTGTTTTTCCTGTTTTGGTTGTTCGGCGTACTCAAACGCGTCTTCGTGGAAGACACTGGAGAGCGTGCCCATGTTGATGAGCCATTGTTTGCCTTTTTGTTTTTTCGCAAGTTCACCGTAACGGTTGTATTTGAGGATGTAGACCTTGTCGCCGACTTTGTAGGTATGATCCTTTGTTTTGGAGCTCTGCGTTTTCGCTTCGGGTTGCAACGATTTGGCCTGATGTTTCTTTTCCGCAAGCTCGTGCGCCTTGAATGATTTGGTTTTCATGGCCTCGAGTTCGGATATCAAGGTTTCTGCTTGCATGCGTAGTTGAGCGAGTTCCTTATTGGTTTCGAGCATCACTTTTTCCTTGAGTTTCTCGCGTTCGTTCTGAAGCCGTTTCTTCTCGGCTTTGAGCGCGTCGGTTTCTGTTTGCAGTTCATGGTTCTTCTTTTCATAATCGCTTAAGGTTTCTTCAAGACGTTTGCTTTCCTTTTTCAGTTTGTCTATCAGTTCGCTGACTTCGCTTTTTTGGGTAAGCACCATGTTTTTGGCGTTTTCAATGACGCTATCTTCAAGACCCAGCCGACTCGAAATCAAGAAAGCGTGTGATTCACCTGGGGTTCTCAACAATAATTTATAGGTCGGTTTCAAGGACGTCTCGTCGAACTCGACCGAGGCGTTCATGATGAAGTCCTCAGTATAGGCATACGCTTTCAGTTCCGGATAATGTGTTGTCGCTACAACCATGCTGTTTTTGGTCGAAAGATGCGAAAGGATGCTCATTGCCAGACTCGAGCCCTCTTTCGGGTCGGTCCCACTACCGAGTTCGTCCAACAGGATCAGATGATTGTCATCATAGTGCTCGATGATGTCGACAATGCGTTTCATATGGGATGAAAAAGTCGAGAGGGATTGCTCGATTGATTGCTCATCGCCGATATCGGCCCTGATGCTGTTGAATATCCTGAATTCACTGCCTTTGAGCGCCGGAATCATCATCGCACTTTGGGCCATGAGCGTCAAGAGACCGATGGTTTTCAGCGTTACCGTCTTGCCGCCGGTGTTCGAGCCGGTGATCACCATCATGCGTTTATCTTCATCGAAGGTGATGGTGTTGGCGACCACTTCCTTTTTCGGGATCAGGGGATGACGGGCTTTGATGAAATTGACGGTACTACCGATTATTGGAATGGTCCCTTCGATATCATAGCCGAATTTCGCTTTGGCGAAGACCGTATCGAGGTGCGTGAATATTTTCGTATTCGCCTTCAAGGGCTCGATATGTTTTGCGACTTCATAGGATAACGCCAGCAAGAGTCGTTCGATTTCCTTGACCTCGTCGTTTTCCAGCCGCAGTTTCTTCGCTGTCAGTTTCTGAATGCTTTCCGGTTCGATAAAAACCGTTTCGCCGCTGCTAGAATAATCGAGAATGGCGCCTTTGACATTGTTCTTGTCGCTCAGTCTGACCGGAATCACGTAACGGTCGTAGCGAATGGTAAACAATTTTTCTGTGAGTTTCTTGCTTTCTTTATTCAAGATATTCTCGAGCGTTTCCTTGATTTTCCTGTCGGTCTGGTTGCGTTCGATACGGATCCGACGCAAGGTATCCGAAGCATCATCCCTGATGTTGCCGCGGGCATCGAAGATCCGGTCGATTTCAGCTTTCAGTTCGTGTAGGACAATCAAGGCATCACCATGTGCTTCTATCTCGAAAGTCGCATCTATGGATTCGGGGAACCGTCTCAAATCTCGTTTCATACGTTTTGCCGCATCGATGTGCGCTGCAATCCTCATGAAATCATCGGTGTCGATCTGCGCTTGGATTCGCGCACGATTCAATGCTTCATCCAACGAATGGATGCCACCGAATGCGGGTGTCGAATCGTCTTGGACATACTGAAAAGCCTCCGAGAGTTCATGGAATGCTTCATTGAGTTTCTGTTCGTTTTTCAAAGGCTTCAATTTGCTGATGGCAGCTTTGCCATCATTTGTCTGCGCTTTGTCCTTGAGCATCGCCAATATTTTGTCGTATTCAAGGATTTTCAAATCATAACGCATAATAATCACGTCCTCAATCTATTATTTTATCAAATTTCGTGGTAAAATAAAGGAAAGGAAGTGAAAAAGATGAATTTTGTCATGGAACTCAACGACAAACAAACAAAGGCTTTGATGGATTTTTATCGTCACAACGTTAAAATATCCCCGCAACCCCACATTACCGCCATGATCAAGGATGATAATCTGACAATTACGATCTATGCTTCCCACAAGGTCATGTTCCAGGGTAAAGAAGCCGAGGAAGCCTTTTTCTTTTGGCATGAAAATTTCGATCTCCCCATGCCGCCGGAGTTGACCAAACCCAAGATAAAGGACGATTATTTCATTCCTTCCATCGGTAGCGATGAATCGGGTGTCGGTGATTATTTCGGGCCCTTGACGGTATGTGCAGCCTATATAAAAGACGAAGATAAGGACTTCTTGCTGGAAAACAATGTTCGCGATTCGAAACTGCTGAGCGACAAGCAGATCATCGAAACCGCTCCGAAACTTATGAAACGGGTGGTTTATTCCCTACTGGTACTCAACAACAAAAAATATAACAATCTCATCAACAAGGGGTATAACGCCAATACACTGAAAGCCTATCTTCATGCACAGACACACAAGAAAATGCTGTTGAAAACCAAGGACAGACCGAAAATCGTCGTCGACCAGTTCTGCAGTGAAAAGACATACTTCAATTATCTAAAAGCCTTCAAGGATCCGATCAAACCGGACCTGTTCATCACAAAAGCCGAAAGCGCCTATGCCTCGGTTGCTGTTGCCAGCATCATCGCCCGCTACGCGTTTTTGATTCATTTGAAACGTCTCAGCGATGAAACGGGTATCAGGCTCCTCAAAGGCGCAAGCATCAAAGTAGACAACCTCGCTTCGAAACTGATCAAGCAAGGTGGCATGAACGCACTCAACAACATTGCAAAGATCCATTTCAAGACGACCGAAAAAGCTAAAGCGCTTCTTGATAGCAACAACCCGACCTATTGAAAGCAAAAGAACGCCGATATCAGCGTTCTTTTTTTTCTTTATAATGGTTTTGCCTGATAAAAGTCATGACTGTATTTCCGTTTTTTGATTGCAACACGACCTCATCGATCAAATGACCGACGATCTCCAACTCACTTTTGCTGTCGATGTCACCAATCAATTCCCACCCGTAGGTCTCAATCTCGAGTTCGCGCGGGCGGTCCATCTTCTCACGGACATGTTCGACCAGATCCACCGGCAGCAATTTCGTTTTGGTTGTCAAAAGGATCTTGTCTTTCCTGATTTCGGTATGAATGTCGAAATCGGTCAGACCGTGCATCATGAAGAATAAAGATACCTCCCTGATTATGACGCTGATGATCCGCATCTCTAATTTGTTCATGCTTCCGCCTCCTCTTTTCCGTTATTTTTCATAATCGCTTCTAAAAACGGCACCAGCGACGCCGCGACAAACCCTGCCGCAAAACCATTGTTATATAAATCGAATCCACCCTGGAAAAAATAGGCCAGCGGGGTGATGATGATATGAATGAACCCTGCGAGGATACCGATGAAGAAACCGAACCTTCCCGCAATCGGTGCCACCGCTGTAACAAACAGAATCGCGATTGCCATGCCGACTTCGTCCAAGGAATAGACCGGGGACAGCAAAGCCCCGAGCAAAGCCCCGAGCATGACGGGTATACAGTTCTTCGGGTGTTTCCCGAAGGCACCGAACCCCATGACCGTAAGGATACCGCCCATGACGGGTCCGTTGATTTCAATACGCAGCACTGTCAGGAACAGTAACGCGACAATCCCCAAAAGCCCGACATTGAGCATGGTAGGGGCGCGGCCATAATCGCGGATGAAATCGGAGACGAGGCGTCCGGAGCTGTTGAGAAGTTTCGGGTATTTCTTCAGAACATGCCTATCTTCGATGAAAGCGCCGATGATGAAGATGAGACTCATGAAGATGGTCAGAAGATAAAGCTCGTTGTGATACAGTTCACTGGTGGGTCCGCCAAGGAAAAAATCGATGTCGAAGGCACGCAGGATGGCTGAGTACACCATGGACATGATCCCCATCGCAAACCCGATATTATATAGATTGTACCCTTTATGGAACCGGACCGTGTGTGCCGACAGAGCCGGCAGGACAAAACCGGTTACAAGACCGACGACAAAACCTGCAGGTATACCGATATAAAGCGGCCAGCCGGTCCCGAATATCAAGAAACTGACAATCGGCGAGATGCCTGTGGAGAACAAAACGACGATCATGAACGACTTGAATTCCAATCGTTGGTAACGCGCATAAAAATAAATACCGATATAAATCGGGATCGTGTTGAAGATGTTCTTCCCGAAAAAAGAAAACCCGGCAATGGTGAGCAATCCGGCGAACATGGGTCCGGTCATCTTCATTTTCAACCGGTTCAACATCAAAATATTGATGAGCATGATGGTCGACACATTGAACATCGTGGCGCCGAAACCACCGATATGAAGATAATCGCTGATCAGAACACTCGGGCTTCTTAGAATCGCGATGTAACCATCGACGAGTTCCTGAATGCTTCCGGAGAGAAAACTCATTGAGAACAGGATGAGGAAAATAACCGGTGTTATCATCTTTTGGGTGAGCAGACGTTTGAATATATGCATGATAGCGTTCCTTTCACGTTAAGTCACAATCATTATATCAAAAAACACATGTTTTTCAGCAAAAAAAAAGCCGTTGCCGGCTTTTTACTCGATGGTTACGTTCACAGCGATATTGTTTCGGATTGCTTTTGAGAAAGGGCAGAATGCCTTGGCACCTTCGACATAACGTGAAAGAACCGCTTCTTCAAGACCACCAATGCTCACCACAGAATCCAACGCGAATTTGAAACCTGCATCCCCATCAGGAATGAGTTTCACGGTTGTCTCAACCGCCAAACCGTCGTATGACACGCCGTCCTGTGCTAGAAGAAACTCCAGGGAACCGGCAAAACATGACGCATAACCTGCGGCGAACAAAGCCTCGGGGTTTGTGCCAGCACCACCGGTGCCACCCATCTCCTTCGGCTTACGCATCGAAAGACTCAAATTACCTTCCGGATCATTGATGCTGCCGTCTCTACCGCCTTCAACGCGGATGGTTCTTTTCAAAATCATATTCATAAAAACACCTCATTATATATTATTTTGTCTTACGAACCATTTTAATCAAGACCTCTGCGATTTGCAATTGAAACGCTCGATTATAATTATTACAAATAAATAATGTATTTCCTTTCCTTCTCCTTTTATCAGCATGATATAATAACGTATCATCATAAAGGGAGGTCGAAGGATGTTATTTATCAAACTCTATGCCACTGCACTCATCATTTTTCTTATCATCGATATGCTTTGGCTTGGTCTCATNGCAAAAAAACGNTATCAAAACCAACTTGGGCCTTTGTTGAGACGAGATGTCAACTGGCTTGCCGCCATCGTCTTCTACTTGATTTTCATCGGTGGCCTGACATTCTTCGTTCTTTTCCCCGCCTGGGAAAGGCAATCGTTACTATACGCATTTCTTGTAGGTGGTCTTTTTGGTTTCATCACCTATGCGACCTATGACCTGACGAATCTGGCTACGTTGAAGAACTGGCCGTGGCCGATCACGCTTATCGATTTGTCGTGGGGGACTTTCTTGGGTGCATCCACGGCATCCTTGAGTTATCTTATAACACTATTAACATCATAAATCAGGAGTGATAACGATGAAAAACTTAGACAATGAAAAACTGTACCATTCTTTCATGGCCGGTGCCAAGGAAGTCATCAAACAAAAAAGAGTATTGAATGAAATCAATGTGTTTCCGGTTGCCGATGGCGATACAGGTACGAATCTTGCCAGTCTCATGCAATCGATTCTAAACGACAGCACCTTGGGTGATGACCAGAAAAGCACCTTAAAAAGCATCGCGGATGCTGCCTTGATTGGCGCCCGCGGTAACTCGGGCATCATTTTCGCCCAATACCTGAACGGGTTTATCATTTCACTTGAGAATGATGAAAACGAGATTACGGTCGAACAGTTTGTCGCCTCAGCCGAAAAAGCGGTACCCTATGCCTACGATGCAATCGAAAACCCTGTAGAGGGTACGATGATCACCTTAATGAAAGAGTTCGGTGTCGCGGTCAAGAAGTTCAAGAATTCTGCGAAAGACTTTGTCGAATTACTGGGAAGAGGTGTCGATCACTTGAAAGTGAGTTTATCAGAAACAACTGAATCCCTGGCCGTGCTTAAGAAGAACAATGTTGTCGATGCTGGCGCAAAAGGTTTTTTCCATTTCTTTGACGGTTTCATGAAATTTGTGAAAAACGAAGAAATGGATGAACTGTATGACGAAACTTTCGACGAAGAGTCACAAATTCCCGAGGGGGAAGACTTCTCGAACGAACAATACCGCTATTGTACCGAGGCTCTGATCACAGGTGAAAACCTTGAAGCCAAGGATATCAAAGTCGCCATGCATGAACTTGGCGATTCTTTAGTGGTTGCCGGCAACAACGAAAAGGTCCGCATCCACATCCACACCGATGTGCCGCAGGATGTATTTTTCAAGTTGCGTGACTTCGGTCAGATCGTCCAGCAAAAGGTCGATGACATGAAAAAACAACATGAAGTTGCGCACGCACGCAAATACAACATCGCTCTGGTCACCGATTCGATTGCGGATTTGCCACAGGCATACATCGATGAACACCAGATCCAGCAGATTCCTTTGAATCTCATGATTGAAGACGCAAACTACTACGATAAACTGACAATCACCTCCGAACGTTTCTATCAGTTCATGGATGAACTGGAAACCTATCCGACCAGTTCCCAACCCAATCAAAAACAAATGGAGAACTTCTTCTCCTATCTAAGCACCTATTACGATAAGATCATGGTGATAAGTGTTTCAAGCGCCATGAGTGGAACCTACAACGTCCTGAAACAAGCAATCAAGTCGCTTGACGATAAAACCGATGTCCGCCTCATCGATTCCCGTCAGAACTCCGGAGCTGAAGGTCTGCTTGTCATGCGGGCTCAAGAAATGATCATAGCCAACAAATCGCTTGACGAGATAGAAAAAGCGCTGCTCACACTGCGGGAAAAAACCAAAATCCTCGTGTCGGTCAAAACACTCAAATACATGGTTCGCTCCGGCCGCGTATCCAAGGTCACCGGCATCATCGGGAAAGTCGCCAATCTGAAA
>SL_3KL_010_SEDDRAFT_10001907_pt1 | contig 19072 bp, 15 predicted proteins | sample SodLakKL_010_SED_2_FD_10381 | JGI IMG/M metagenome (IMG submission 10381) | reverse complement strand
CGACCGCCGCGAGGATGTGCTGATCATTCCGGAACGCCTGGTGACCTACCTTGAGGACAAGAGCACGGTGGATGTCCCGTCCAGAAATGAAAACGGTCGTGAGGAGACCGAGGTACGTCTCGGGCTCAGTGATGCGATCAATGTTGAGGTTGTCGAGGGGCTGGAAGAAGGCGATGTGGTGCTCGAAAAACCGCTCCGCTCACTGGCTTCAAACTGATGCCGCCGCACGCATCCACCCCGCCAGAAGCAGATCCACCCGGGCAGGAGCGCATACACTCGGTCGGAACCAGATCCACCCGGGAAGAACCAGAATCACCCGGGAAGAACCAGAATTACCGGGATAGAAGCAGATCCGACGGTCACAAGCAGATCCACCGGGGCAGAACCGTATCCACCCGGACAGGAGCGCATCCACCCGGACAGGAGCGCATCCACCCGGACAGAAAAAAGCAACCATAATTCAAACTGAACCAGCACAATTACGGCGATGAATTTTCTCAAAGATTTTTTTCAGACCATCAACAAGCAGCGGCTGCGCACGTTCCTGACCCTTTTCGGGATNATGTGGGGAACGGCCACGCTTATCATTCTGCTTGCTTTCGGGATGGGCCTTGGCGACCAGCTCAGGCTCAATTTCCGGGGGATGGGAGAGGAGATCGTGCTGGTGTTCGGTTCACGCACTACCATGCCCTACGAGGGATACGGTATAGGCAGGCCGGTCCGGTTCCGTGAAAGTGACGCCTGGGCGCTGCAGCAGAATATTCGGCAGATCAGCCGGATTGCTCCGGAGTACACGACATGGGAGGCCGAACTCAGGTACAAAAACCTTCGGAATTCCCCCCAGCTGACCGGAGTACCGGTGAACTATTCGGAAATGCGCAACATATTTGAGCAGAAGGGCGGCCGCTGGCTGAACGAACGGGATATTGAAGAGCAGCGCAGGGTCATATTCATTGGGGACAAGCTGAAGGCATTGCTTTTCGGGGAGGAAGAGGCCGTAGGCAAACAGATATTTGTGAACCAGACCCCGTTCACGGTCATCGGCGTGATGCAGCCCAAGAGCCAGGATTCCTCTTACGGACAGCGTGATGAAAGCCGGGCGTTCATACCACTGACTACTTTTTCCACCCTTTTCGGGACCGATATCATCAGCAACATCCTTTATCAGCTGGAGGATCCGCGCATGGGGCCGTATGTGAAGGATCAGGTGCAGCAGGTCATCTCGCAACGCCACCGGTTCGATCCGGCCGATACGGATGCGTTGCTCATATGGGATACCAGCGATTTCTGGGCGTTCATACGTTGGTTCATCATCGGTTTCAATTCCTTCATGGGAGTGATCGGATTTGTAACGCTGGCTGTCGGTGGCATCGGCGTGGCCAATATCATGTTTGTCGTGGTCCAGGAGCGGATGAAAGAGATCGGGATCCGCCGTTCGGTCGGAGCCAGGCGCAGCACCATTCTGACCCACTTTTTCGGTGAGACCTTTATGCTGGTCGGACTCGGCGCCGCCCTTGGCTACCTGATCGGATGGGCCATTGTCGGGGCCATGCAATACATTCCTATCAGTCAGTACATTGGCACGCCTCAGTTCACGCCTGGTGTAGGCCTGATTGCGTTCTTTGTCCTGGCTGTCATTGGCCTCGCGGCCGGATGGATGCCGGCGTATCGCGCATCGCGTCTCAATGTAGTGGAATGTCTTAAATAACCTTAAATCACCGTAAATGCCATGTGGATTAACCTGATCAAAGAATTCATGCAGGACCTTCGGAAGCAAAAGCTCCGTACCAGTCTGACCATTATTGCCATTTGCTGGGGGACCATTGCCGTTATCGCGCTGCTCGCATTTGGTGAGGGGCTTAACAGGCAGCTGCTTTCGGGGTTAAGGGGTGGCGGCAACCAGATCATGGTGTTTTACGGCGGGCAGACCAGTCAATCTTTTGAGGGACTGGATGCCGGCCGGCGCATCCGGTTTGCCGAGGAGGATGTGGAGCTGTTTCGCCGGTCCATACCGCAGATTGAATCCATTTCGGCCCAGTACGGGCGCAGCGTGAGCCTCAAATCGGATTACGCCACGACCAATACCTATATGGAAGGGGTGGATGTGCCTTTTGAGGATATGCGAACCATGTATCCGGTGGCGGGCGGGCGTTTTCTCAATGCCCGTGATGTGGCGGAACAGCGCCGCGTGGTATTTCTGGGTCCAGCTGTGGCAGAACAGCTTTTCCCCGAGGGAAATGCCGTTGGAAACCGGCTCATGATCGACAACAATCCCTATACTGTAGTGGGTGTGATGCAGGAAAAAATGCAGATGGCCATGAGTCACGGTCCCGATTCCAGGAGGGCGGTCATACCCCATACCACGTTCCGTCAAACATATAATCATGCGTTCCTTGGAAGCTTGCTGATCCGTCCCGCCCATCCCGGATATCAGGAACGGATTGAGCACCAGGTGCGGGAGATCATGGCACGCAAATACCGGTTTCATGCGGATGATGAGCAGGCCATCGGGGTCTGGGATTTTATCGAGTCGGAACGGATCCAGGCGCAAATCGGGCTCGGAATAAAAATTTTTCTGTTTTCGGTAGGTTTCTTTACTCTGCTTATTGCCGGTGTGGGAGTGGCAAACATCATGTATGTGGTCGTCAAGGAGCGTACGCGTGAAATCGGTGTTAAAAAAGCCATCGGCGCCAAAAACAGGCACATCATATCGCAGTTCATATTTGAAGCACTTTTTATCTGCATGATAGGCGGGTCCATCGGTGTATTGATTGCCGCAGGGATCGTCACAGGGGTGCAGGGACTTGGACTCGAAGGCGGTGTGGCAGAGTTTCTGGGCAATCCGGTGCTCTCGGCCGATGCCATGATCATGACTACCGGTGTGCTGACCATGATAGGATTGGCGGCAGGGGTTTTCCCCGCACGCCGGGCAGCGCTTGTCAATCCGGTGGAGTCACTGCGTTACGAGTAGCAAGCCGTGTTTTTTTGCCACGGTGCCCATCCACCAGTCCGGTACTTTTTATTACGCTTCGCCAGCGATATATTTGAATGGACACGCAAAGAGGTGTCGCGGGTTGATATTTGGCCTGATAAAGATAATGTATCCTGACGCGAGACTGGTGTCAGCGGCTGTCTGGCAATGAGAGCCTGCACTGAAACGAGTGGCTGTACTTTATAACGAGTGGCTGTACTTTATAGAGACTTATGACCGGCAATATTGAAACGGAAAACATTCGGTTCACCGAAAAACCGGTACTCTCGGTCGAAACCGCTACCCCGGTTTGCTCGGTGGCCCTTCGGCTCCCGGATGGCACGGTTCACGAGTTACGTTCCGAAGGCAAGGGGGTGCACTCTGAGCAGACCTTTGTCTATATCGACCACCTGCTTGCGCGCGAAAAGCTTGCAGTGAATGACCTGGGGGCTGTAATTATCAGTGCCGGACCGGGTTCCTACACCGGGCTGAGAGTGGCCAGCAGTGCGGTTAAAGGCTTGCTTTTTCAGACGGAAGTTCCACTTTATGCGTGTCAGACGCTTGGAGCTATTGCTCTGGGAGCCATGTATGCCGCGCGTGGCATGCATGCCGCGTACGCTACGTCAGTTATCCGGCCCGAATTCGCCATCCAACCGACATCCACCATCCAACTCACATCCACCATCCGATCCACGCCTGCCAGTCGACACACACCTGACCCCCGGCATAAGTCTGCCATCCGTAAATCCGATGCCGAACCGGGAGCGGATGAGTCGTTGTCCGGGTCGTCATTTGTCCCTGAAGGCCGGAGCGCAGTACCCGCTGATGGAACGATGCGTCTGTCGGGGTGTGATGCGGTTATTGATGCCCGCCGCAATCATTTGTACCATCAGTCCTGGAGATTTCTTGGGGATGGGTTGGAGCCGGAGTCGGAAGTGCAAGTGCGTGAACTGGGGGAAATCCTGGAGTGGTGGAAGTCGGGCCGGCTGGTAGTTGGAACCGGTTTGGAACGCCTGAAAGAGATTGCTTCTGATGTCGCGGGAAGGAGTGAAAAGATGTCCGTTTTGCCGTATCAGAATCTGATCAGTGCTTCGAATATCCTCACCTTTCCTGACCGCTGCAGCGGAGCGCGGATGGGCCATCTGATAAAAAAAGTCGCACCGGAACATTTTGAGCCTTATTATTACACGGGTCTGTAAGAAATAGCCGGACGGTTTCAAAAACACTTTATGAACATACAGTTATGAGTTGGTTTGAACGCAAGGATCTGAATATTGTCACCAAGGCACCCAAGGAAATGCCCGAAGGGATCTGGGTCAAGGTGCCGACAACAGGCGAAACCGTTCATCGCCGTGAACTGGAGGAAAACAGCTGGGTGGACCCGGTAAGCGGTCATCACTTTCCGATCGGAAGCGACGATTATTTCCATCTGCTTTTTGATGAAGGGAAATTTGCCGAAATGGGGGATCATATTCGGCCGGTGGACCCCCTCACTTTTACAGACCGTAAGACCTATAAGTCACGTCTTGCTGATACAGAGAAAAAAACCGGGTTGACTGATGCGGTGAAAGTTGCGACGGGCAAAATGCGGGATCTGGATATTGTTGTGGCGTGCATGGACTTCCGTTTTATAGGCGGCAGCATGGGTTCGGTGGTTGGCGAGCGGATCGGAATTGCCATTGACTATGCCAGGGAGCAAAAATTTCCGCTGATCATTATTTCCCAGTCGGGTGGTGCCCGGATGATGGAAAGTGTGCTGAGCCTGATGCAGATGGCGAAAACCTCCGCCAAACTGGCTCTTCTTCATGAGGCCGGCGTTCCCTACATTTCGGTGATGACCAATCCGACCACCGGAGGGGTGACCGCCAGTTTTGCCATGCTGGGTGATTTCAATGTGGCTGAGCCGGGTGCGTTGATCGGTTTTGCAGGTCCCCGGGTCATTCGGCAGACGATAGGCCGGGATCTGCCTGACGGTTTTCAGACATCCGAGTACCTTCTTGAGCACGGGTTCCTGGACTTCATCGTTTCCCGAAACAAAATGAAGAACCGACTGTCAAGGCTGCTCAAAATCCTGTTGCACAAGTTTGAAGAGTGACTTTATTGCCCATCCGCCGGGTCACTGATCGTGTTGACGGCTTGTGAGCCGTAAGTTCCTGTTTTAAAACTTCCGTTCGAAGACCTTTGTGTCGAGGAGCGTTGTCCGCACGTTTGTCGGTTTGTACGGATCATAATCACAAAAGAGTCCCAATCCGCACAGAAAAGTGACAAATACGTGCTGATTGACAGCACTCTTTTGGTTATTATTGCTAGTCGATTATGGCAATCCGAAGGGAAGAGATGATAACATGAGATTTGCTGATTACGCGAAACTTTATTTGAAAGCCGGAGACGGCGGATCCGGAATGGCGCATTTCCGAAGGGAAAAGTATGTGCCGAGAGGGGGGCCGGATGGTGGCGATGGTGGCGATGGCGGCAGTATCCTGCTGGCAGGAGACAGCCATATGAACACCCTGCTGGATTTGCGATACAAGAAATTTTTAAAAGCAAGGAAGGGGCAACCGGGTGGCTCATCCCAGAAAACAGGCAAGAAGGGGGAAGACATCGTGCTTCGGGTGCCGCTTGGTACAGTAGCATACGAAAGCGATACACGTCGTTTGATTGGAGAAGTCGTCCATCATGGTGAAGAGCTGGTACTTGCCCGTGGCGGCAAAGGCGGACTGGGGAATACGCACTTCAAGACAGCTACGAATCAGACGCCACACTACGCACAACCCGGTGAACCCGGAGAGGAGATCGTTGTGGAAATTGAGCTAAAGCTCATTGCGGAAGTCGGTTTGGTCGGTTTTCCGAACGCAGGGAAAAGCACCCTGCTATCGTCACTCTCCGCGGCACGGCCCAAAATTGCCGATTACCCGTTCACAACACTGGAACCCAATCTTGGTGTGGTCCAGATGGCAGACCATCGGAGTTTTGTGATGGCGGATATTCCCGGGATCATTGAAAAGGCCCACGAAGGCAAGGGACTTGGGCTTCAGTTTTTAAGGCATATCGAAAGGAACAAGGTTCTGCTGTTTGTCATCAACGGCATGAGCGATGTTTCGGAGGAGTACCGCATCCTCTGTGATGAATTGCGTGCCTACAGGAAAGACCTGATGGACAAACCAAGGCTCGTTGCCGTTACCCATATGGATCTTTTCCCGGAATACAAGTTGGACGAACAACCTGATATCGATGTTGGTTACGTGCCGATATCGGCCGTGACCGGGTACAGGCTGGATGAACTGAAGGAGCAGATCTGGAGGATGCTTCACAAAAGGGAATAACTGTTTCAAATACAGTCTCTGCGAGCTGGCGGAGACATTCAAGCAGAGGCGATAAGAATAATATATGGGTACGAGAGAGGATTATGTGCGAGCCAGCCTGGCGCTGTCCATGATACCGTCCGTAGGCGGGGGCAGGACACGCAGGTTGATTGAGCATTTTGGAGATCCAGGGTCTGTTTTTTCGGCCGACCTGGCCTCGCTGTCGGCTGTGGCATCCATCGGTGCCTCTGTGGCCAAATCCATCAGCAACTTTTCAGCGTGGGGGGAAGTAGACCGCCTGCTGATGTTGACAAAAAAGCATGGGATGGAGCTGCTTACACCGAAAGATAAATGTTATCCCGGACGTTTACCCCATATTTATGATCCGCCTGCTGTCCTCTGGGCAAGAGGCAACACGAAGGCGCTGAAAAATGACTTTCTTGCTGTTGTCGGCACTCGTAAACCGACCCGGGATGGAAGAGACGTGACTATCCGTCTAACGAGGAGTCTGATCCAAAAAACAACGGTCAGTATTGTCAGCGGCCTCGCCCATGGCGTGGACACGCTCGCTCACGCAGAGGCACTGAGAAGCAAGCGCTGTACTGTAGCGGTCCTGGCTTGCGGTCTCGACCGGGTATATCCAGCCGGTAACAGATCTCTGGCTTTGCAGATAATGAAGAGCGGTGGTGCTCTGATAAGTGAATATCCCCCGGGTACTAAACCCGAATCGCACCACTTTCCTGCAAGAAACAGGATTGTGAGTGGACTGTCCGTTGGGGTGCTTGTAACGGAAACCGGTGTCAGTGGCGGCAGTATGATTACCGCCAGTGCAGCCCTGGACCAGGGAAGGGAGGTATTTGCCGTGCCGCACGGTCTTTGGAATGAACGGGGTGAGGGATGCAACAGGATAATCCAGCGTGGGTGGGGCAAACTGGTTTGTGACGCAGATGATATCATTTCGGAGCTACCCTTGAATATGCGTCGCGATCTTTCATGTCATAGTAACGGGAATGACACGACGGAGTACCGGGAGCGTATCCGGGAGCGGCTTCAAAACCCGGAAACAGATCCATCAGAGAAGGCCGTTTTACGGTTTCTTACTGATCAGGAGAGGCACATTGACGAAATATCACGAGAAACAGGGATTGCTTCCCATGCATTGCTTGGGCTTCTGCTGAAACTTGAGTTGGACGGTCTGGTCGCCCAGGTACCCGGAAAAAAATTCACGCTCAGTAAATTATGAGGCACTCAACAATTTTTCATATTATACGTCCCAGTAACAGAGAATCCAGTTACAGAGAATGTGCTAATATCTGTATTTACAGAACGGCTTTATGTTTCAGGTACAACACACCGTTATTTCCGATGACATTGCAACGTTTCGTTTTGCATGTGACCTCATGCGATGCAAGGGAGGATGCTGTGTGGTAGGCGACTCCGGGGCTCCGGTGACCCAAAGTGAAATTCCGGTATTGAACAAGGCGTGGAAGGTGCTTCGGGATGAGCTTCGTCCGAGAGCCAGGGAGGTTGTCAAAGCCGAGGGCCTGATACGTAATGGATACAGAGCACCGGAACTCAACTGCACCGATGGCAGGGAGTGCGTTTTTGTTACTTACGACAAAAACGACATTGCCCTGTGCGGAATTCAAAAAGCCTGGATGGAAGGGCGTTTCGAATGGGTGAAACCGCTGAGTTGCCATCTTTTCCCGGTAAGGGTACTAAAAGCCGGCAACATGGAATATCTTAATCTGGAGTACGTTCCGTCATTATGCGGGCCTGCCTGTGAACGGGGTTCAGCCGAAGGCATTTTCCTCTCAGATTTCCTCAAAGATGCATTTCTGAGGGCTTATGGAGCCGTATGGTATGCTGAATTTCTCAGTGCCTGCGAAGAAGTAAGGATCAAAACAGGTGTGGAAATATGATCCGGCAATCTCAATCAGTCCGACAAAGTCAGACACTGCAGCAGCGATTGTCGCCGCAGCAGATTCAGTATATCAAGCTGCTTCAGTTGCCTGCACTGCAACTTGAACAACGGGTCAAGCAGGAAATTGAAGCAAATCCCGTTCTGGAACTGGAAGATGATATAACACTGGACCAGGAAGATAATACGGTATCTGATGATACCGAACAGATCATGGATTCTACTGACTCCTCTTCCGAGCAATCTGGCAGTGACAGCCCGGATGATCAGGAATCAGTGGATGACAGCCGTGAGATTGACTGGGATTCTTTTTTCCAGGATGATGACAATGACTTTGTTCCCGGTTATCGAAGCGACGAGAGTGAATGGAAGGATATGCCAAAGCCCTATAAAACCGGGTTTATGGAAAAGCTGGAGCAACAGGTCGAACTTCTGAATCTGGACGAAAGGCAGCAGAAAATAGCAGCTGAAATAATTGGCTCAATTGACTCAGACGGTTACCTTAGAAGGGAGCTTGATGCTATCATTGATTCTGTAGCATTCAGTGAAGGAATACTTTTGACGGATCAAGAAGCTCACGAAGTGTTGCACCAGATCCAGAGACTGGACCCTCCAGGTATTGCAGCCAGAGATCTCAGAGAGTGTCTTTTAGTGCAACTTGAAGTGATGGATTCCAGAAACCCCGCAAGAGACCTTGCTATGGAGATCCTTGAGTCGGCCTGGCCCCATTACAAAAAAAAGCATTACGACAAAATCATCCGGAAACTAAATATCAGTGAAAAGCAGCTCAGGGAGGCTGATCAGTTCATCAAGCTTCTCGACCCCAAGCCGGGCGAGTCCGAAGAGTATCTGAATCCTGACCAGTTCATCATTCCAGATTTCGAAGTCTACTACGAGGAGTCCATGGAAGAATCAGATGGCGAGACAGGAGAGTTTGTAATCAGGATGCATCACCGCAACGTTCCAAGTGTCCGGATATCCAGTCACTACAAGCAGCTGTGGGATTCCATGGACAAAAAAAACCGCAGAAACGGTGATGAGGAAACCCGGCAGTTCATAAGAGAAAAAATGGACTCTGCCCGCTGGTTCATTGAAAGCATAAGGCAGCGTAAAAACACGCTCATGTCCGTCATGAAAACCATAGTGGCTTTGCAGGAGGATTTTTTCCGGACAGGCAAGGGTCTCCGTCCCATGATCCTGAAAGATGTGGCGGAACGGATTAATATGGATATTTCCACGATTTCACGTGTTGTAAATGGTAAATTTGTCCAGACGCCGTTTGGTGTATTTGAACTTAAATACTTTTTCTCCGAAGGACTGGAAACTGATACCGGCGAATCAATATCTAACCGGGAGATAAAAAATATTCTGCTCGATCTTGTTGGAAACGAGGACAAGATGAATCCTCTCAGCGATCAGGCCCTTGCTGATGAACTGGCTAAAAAAGGATATCCAATTGCCCGCCGTACCATCAGCAAGTACAGGGAACAGCTCAATATACCAGTGGCGCGCATGAGGAAAGGCTTTGGGTAGACCGTTGTAACTGGTCGGTAGATCGTTGTAACTGGTCGATGAACGGAAAAGGAATCGGGGAGATAGCAGTAGCAGATCGGTAAGTGGAAAAAAGCCGCAGATTTCAGAACTGCAATGATGTCAGTGAAACGGCGAGTTCCCAGGCCTTGAGAATATCCATGCCAAAAAACAGCCATGACAGAACCGACGTAAAAACAAGCACATACAGCGCGTAGGTGGTTGTCATATAGAGCGGGGAAGTGGGATAAATTCGCCTCATATTGTAAGCAGTTGTAAAAAAACTGATGACCGTTATGGCCAGAAAGATGCCTGTCATGATGACCGCGGTGACAGCGCCGGGAACAGACCGCAAGAGAATGACCCCTGCAGTTACAACAACCATATTCAGATGTTGCGGCCAAAGCATGAATGTGGCAATCTGGGATGTGTGGGCATGCCGGCTGTTGGCTATTTGAACCCATAGAATCTGAACCGACAGAATAAGCGCCATTACCAGGGAAAAAAGAATAAAGAAGGCGGCTGGATCATCCCACCCGGCTGAAAACAATGGGGTGTAGTACAAGAGAGCCTGCCGGGCCACGGGATCCAGGTAGATATCGGCAATGGAGAAGCCCATGATGCCTGCTGAGAAGCATGACATGAGGAACAGAGCTACGGCATCACCCGTTAAGCGGATCCTTCTCAGGAGCACATCGTTCACAAAAAAGTCGTAGTTCAAAAAGAAGCGGGTCACGGATTTACGGTACATTGGGTTGACCCGGTAGTATGCGGCATAGACCACCCAGAAAATGAAGAGCAGGAGCATCGCCATGTTCACTCTGTAATCGGACTGGTCAGGTGGTGGGTTGGCAATTCGGGCATCAGGGATCTGATGGTAAAAGCGCGTCACACGTGCAATGTCATGCGCAGGTGGCATATCGCTCATGGATGCAGATGGCTTATCTCTCATTGAACTGTTGTTGGCAAACCAGTCTCTGTAAAAGAATACCGGTATCTCTCTGTGACCATCCAGTAATTGGAGCACGTCTTGAAAGTCACGCAAATCCAACCCCGGATCTTCCGGTGCATACAGAATACCGGCAAGATCAGGATCCTCTTCCAGCTGAGCGGAAAGCTGAGAGGCATTGCGGGTCATTAATATGACACCGTCAAACGGATCAAGTGTCTGTCCCGAAAATGGACGGGTGTCCAGTGTGAAGAGCCTGCGGCTTTCCAGATAGGGTTCGGCCAGCAGCCGGAGCCTTTCGGGCAGGGTTCCGTCNTGCCATCTGCCATACGCAAAAAGGCCAAATGACTTGACGGAGGCATCATCTCTGTAGAAAGACATCAGGGAATCACTGCGTTGCCGGTACAGGTACTTTTCCCTGTTCAATCGATGGGGAATGGGAAAATATTCAGGCACCATGACCTTCAGAGAGAAACCGGACTGGTGCAGCAATTGCCGTTGCTCACCGCTCAGTATCTCCTCAACCAGCAGCCACCGGATGCCTGCCTGCTCAAGGAAGGCAATTTCATCTGATGTCAGATGGGTGATTCCCGATTCCTGATATATCAGCCCGAACGACCGGTTGGCCTGGACTTCACGCAACGGATGAATCAGCAGAACGGCGGAGAAAAAAAGCGCCGCCAGTATCCGGGATGAGTTGTACATGAAACGAACATGCCGGCCTTTGTCTGATGCCCGGGTGCATGATAAGAAAGTCATCGACATTCTATGTGACCACTTGAATCAAAAATTATAAACACATCAAAAGTATCATGCTTTGGACGGTACCCGGTCAGACTCCAGCGCTATTTCCCGAGTTTGTTTGAACGAGGAGAGCACAATATTGGACCTTGTTTTTTTCACCCCATCCCACGACTGGATGCGGGAAAGCAGCTTCTCAAGCGATACTGTGTTTTTTGTAGTGATCTTGAGGATATGAGAACCATCTCCCGTGATGGAGTGACATTCCTGTATTTCGGGTTCCAGAATGGCCTGGTCTACAAAGGAAGCATGGAAGCTTGAATTGTCTATTTCAACAAAGATGAACGCCATGATGTCAAAGTTGAACTTTTTCGGGTTCAATACGGCATGATACCCGTCTATGAGCTTTTTTTCCTCAAGCTTGCGCATCCGCTCCGATACCGAGGGAACAGACAGATTTACAATTTTTGCCAGCTTGTTCCTTTGTGCGCGCCCGTTCTGCTGCAGGTGTTTGAGAATGGCAATGTCTATATCATCCAGTTGATGCATTGTCCGTTTGTCCTATGTGTTTCTAAACAAGTTGTGATTTTTCCAGAATTTAACCTAAAAAAATTAGGTAATCAAGAAGCGGCAGGTTTTTTCTGAACGGCAACCGGGATCTCCTGTAACAATGATCGGTGATCGGCCCGTCGGCCAAAAGCAATCTGACAGGTTCCTCTTGAACCGCTTATGTCGTATCTTTGGCGTCTACAGAATACGACTCATTTATGAAAAATTTGTGACATGTTAGAAATTCAACGTATCCGTCAGCATCCTGACAAGGTGAAAGAGGCCATGACAGCCAAGGGTGAAAAAGAGACAGATCTTGTGGATCAGGTACTTGAGACGGATGAGCAATGGAGGAAAACGGTCCACCAGCTCGACCAACTGAGGAACGAAAGCAATACCCGCGCAAAGCAGATCGGCGTATTGATGGGTCAGGGGAGGAAGGAAGAGGCTCAAAAGGTGATCCGTGAAACGGGCGAAATGAAACAGGAAGTCAAACAGCTGGAAGAGCAGGTGCGGGAACTTCTCAGGAAGCGGGATGATCTGCTGTTGAAGATTCCGAACATTGCCGATGATTCGGTTCCGGTTACCAAAGACCCGTCAGGCAACAAGGTGGTGCATACCTGGGGAACGTCCGCGGAGACGGATGATGACCGCTACAAGCCTCACTGGGATCTGGTTTCCGACGGCGGGTGGATTGACTTTGAGCGTGGGGCAAAAGTGACATCGGCAGGATTTCCGTTCTATGTTGGTCCGGTCGCGCGCCTTCAGCGGGCACTGATCCAGTTTTTCATCGACAAGGCCGTTGAAAAGGGGTACGTTGAGATGATGGCACCCTATTTTGTAAATGAGGATTCCGCACGTGGCACCGGCCAGATCCCCGATAAGGAGGATATGATGTATGTGGTTCCCCGTGACGGATACTTTGCCATACCCACTGCCGAAGTGCCGGTGACCAATTTTCATCGGGATGAAGTTCTGAAGACCGATGGGCTGCCGCTCCGCTATGTCTGCTACACGCCCTGCTGGCGCAGGGAGGCCGGTTCACACGGCAGCGAAGTGCGCGGACTGAACCGGCTGCACCAGTTTGACAAGGTGGAACTGGTGAAACTGGTCCGCCCCGATACCTCATATGACGAGCTGGAATCGCTAAGGCGTGACGCCGAGGAGTTGCTGGAAGCCCTGGAGCTTCCGTACCGGACACTGCTGATGGGAACAGCCGACATGGGGTTCACTCAGAGCAAAAAATACGATCTGGAGGTATGGAGTCCCGGTCAGAAAAAATGGTTGGAAGTGAGTTCATGCTCCAACTTCGAGGATTATCAGGCCAGGCGCATGATGATCCGGCACAAAAAGGGCGATGGAAAAACCGAGATCGTGCACACGCTTAATGGCAGCGGGCTCGCCCTGCCCAGGGTCCTGGCGGCCTTCCTGGAAACCCATCAGCAGGATGGCGGTTCTGTGGGGATTCCAGAAGCGCTGCAGCCATGGATCCACACGGATCGGCTGGTCCTTTAGTTCGATCTTTTGAAACAAGGTCGGCCGCTTGAAACAAGGTCGGCCGCTTGAAACAAGGTCGGCCACCTGAAACAAGGTCGGGCGTTTTAAGACAAGATCGGCCGTTTTACAACACGGTTACACCGCTATCCGTGTTTCCGGTTCTTCCCGGAAATTGAGCAGCAGCTCCAGGATATCCTCCATCTGCTCTTTTTCCATGATCTCCATCCGCAGATATTTCCCATTCCGGATGCCCTTGATGTAGTTGCCGTAGTGCTTTTTCATCATGATCACCCCGTAACGCTCGCCGTGATGGGCAACGGAGGCCTGCAGTTGCCGTGCGCACATCTGCATGCGTTCTTCGATGGTTGGTGCGGGCAACAGCTCTCCGGTATCCAGGTAATGGTGGATGTCCCGGAATATCCACGGGTTGCCGATAGCGGCGCGTCCGATCATGACGCCATCCACCCCGCTCTCTTCAAACAGGTGCCGGGCATGTTCCGGTGTGGTGATGTCTCCGTTGGCAATGACGGGGATGTGGAGCCCGGGCGTATCCTTGAGGTATTTGAAATATTCCCAGCGCGCTTCTCCCTTGTAGCCCTGGCTGCGGGTCCGGGCGTGGACAGTGAGCGCCTTGACACCGACGGATTGCAACATGAGTGCCACTTCCCGGATGCGAATGGTCTTGTCATCCCACCCCAGCCGGGTTTTGACCGTAACGGGCAGGGACGTGGCGTCCACCACCGTTCCGGCCATCCTTTCCATCATGCCAATATCCCTCAAACAGGCCGATCCTGCATTTTTTTTGACCACTTTGTAAACGGGACATCCAAAATTGATATCAACCAGATCCGGATTGTTGGCCTCAGCGATTTTCGCGGCTCCGTGCATGGCCTCCTCGCGTCCGCCGAAAATCTGTATTCCAAGCGGTCGTTCGGATTCTTCAAAAGCCATTTTGTGCTTTGAGGCGTCGGAATCACGTATGATGGCTTCGGAGCTGATGAATTCCGTGTAAACAACATCAGCGCCCTGTTCGCGGCACATTTGGCGGAACGGGGAGTCGCTTACATCCTCCATGGGTGCCAGCACGACACATCTGCTGCCCGGAACGAGTAGTGGCAGACCGGGGCCGGTCCGGCCGGAAACGGCGGGTGTATCAGGTGCATCTGATGCAAGGTGATGAGGTTTACGGTTCACGACAGTGTCTCAGGGATTGATTGACCGGATCTGCTTCAAGCCACTATCAATGGATAGCGGGTCTTACCAGGCCAGTATCATGGATGGCTGGTATTCCCGGCTCAAGACCTCTAAATTACAGATTTTTCAGGAAAAAAAGTAGCGCTCCGGAATATCCCAACGGGATTCTTAATAGAGATTTCACACTATATTCGTTATATTGAGTTGATATAGGATATAGTAGGACCAGGTGTTTTTAATACACAATAAACGTGTTTCTAATACACTATAAATCATGCAGCTAGTAACTGCATTCTGTTTGGAATACATTCAATAATACCAAGTTAGGAGGTATACATATGTCAGTAGCAACCAAAAACATCTATGAGTTGCTTGGTGATGAGGCGGACAGTCTGCTTAATCACGAGTGCAAAACCATTTCGAAAGATCAGCTGCACCTCCCCGGAAGTGACTTTGTTGATACCGTATGGAACCCCTCAAGCCGCAACAACAGGGTGCTTGCCAATCTGCAGCGTCTGTTTGACAACGGCCGCCTCGGAGGGACAGGCTATCTTTCCATTTTGCCGGTGGACCAGGGTATTGAGCACTCGGGTGGCGCCTCTTTTGCCAAAAATCCCATCTATTTTGATCCGGAGAATATTGTCAAGCTCGCCTATGAGGGCGGCTGCAACGCCGTAGCTTCCACTTATGGCGTCCTTGGCTCCGTTGCCAGAAAATATGCGCACAAAATCCCCTTTGTTGTGAAAATCAACCACAACGAATTGCTTACCTATCCGAATCAGTTCGACCAGATCATGTTCGGTACCATCGACGATGCCTACAACATGGGAGCCGCTGCTGTGGGAGCGACCATCTATTTCGGATCCGATAACGCATCCCGCCAGATCGTGGAAGTGGCCGAGGCTTTTGCCTATGCCCATGAGCTGGGGATGGCTACCATTCTGTGGTGCTACACCCGCAATAACGCGTTCAAGATCGACGGCACGGATTATCACGTGGCGGCCGACCTTACCGGACAGGCCAACCACCTTGGCGTGACCATACAGGCCGATATCATCAAACAGAAGCTTCCGGAAGTCAACGGTGGATACAAGGCTCTGAATGCCGGTGATTCCTCATACGGAAAACTGGATGAGCGCATGTACACCGATCTGACCAGCGACCATCCGATTGACATGACCCGCTATCAGGTAGCCAACTGCTACATGGGCCGTGCCGGTCTGATCAACTCCGGCGGAGCTTCAGGCGATAACGATTTCGTCGACGCTGCCAAGACGGCCGTGGTCAACAAACGAGCCGGCGGAATGGGGCTGATCAGTGGCCGCAAAGCATTCCAGCGTCCGATGTCCGAGGGCGTGAAACTGCTGAATGTGATCCAGGATGTCTATCTTGATGAAGACATCACCATTGCATGACCGTGACGCGTAATTTTTTGATAACGAAATCAGAAAATTAACGTAATTTTGGGCCTTGTATCTTCTGCCGTGTTTACGGATGCCGGATACAGGGCCCTTTTTTATTTCAATGTGTTCCGTTCTTCAACGTTTTTTTTGTTTCCTTTTGTCGATGCAGAAAGCTGTCACCACCCATTCTTTCCGGATAAAAATCAACACCTGTATCACATTCATTGTCATTCGAAAAGAAACATACCACAGCAGACCAGATTCCCGGCCTTGAGACGGTAAAGGGAGACTCTTCACCACAGATATCGGGCAAATACCTGGTGTTGTCGATACTGCTCAGTCTGACCAGCATGGGACTGCTGATCTACTGGACTTATTCGCCCGGATTGTTTGACCGGCTCTATTGGAACCGGACTCCGGGACTCTTTATCGCCCTTTTTGTCGTCGCCTTGCGCATCTGGTTTATCTGTGCCAAGATCCGTTACCTCTCCGAAAGCCGTCTCAGCTGGATTGCCTCACTGCGCGTAGTATTGGCCTGGGAATTCACCTCTTCGGTCACCCCGTCAACCATCGGGGGCGGTCCCATGGCAACCTACGTGATGACCAGGGAAAAGCTTTCACTGGGACAGTCCAGCGCCATAGTCATTTACGCGATCATGCTGGATCAGCTTATCCTTGTGTTTGTCATCCCTGCGCTCATGATCCTCGGGATCTTCCTGCCCGTCGTACCGGAAAATGCCGGATGGGTGGGGCATGGCGCCATGGTCCTCATCTACATCATGTTGCTGGCCTATGCAGTTTTCCTGACCTATGGGGTCTTCAGGAATCCCTATATCCTCAAGCGTACGGTAAATTATGTGTTCAGCCTGCCCTTTCTCCGGAAATACCGCTACAAGATTGCGCGGGAAGCCGAAGTCCTTGAATCCTACTCCCACGAACTGAGGAAAAAACCTCGCTCATTTGTACTGAATGCGTTTGCCTTGTCCACGCTGGCCTGGCTGGCCAAAGTATGGCTTCCTGCCATAGTTGTTCTCAGCTTCGTCCCGGCCGACGTTCTCCTCTCATTTCTCAGGGGGATGGCCATGACGCTGGCCGGCATGTTCATGCCAACTCCCGGTGGCAGCGGTGGACTCGAAGGTCTCTATGCCCTCTTTCAGGGACCGCTTATGCCCCGCCGCGAGTTCCTGGGGATCGCCGTGTTCATGTGGCGGCTGATCAGTTTCTACCTGGTCGTCGGAGCCGGGCTCATGGCCATGAGCTGGTATGTGAATGCAAGGGTTGCCAACAGGCAGAACGGCAAGAAAACAGATTGAAATTGAAAATGGCCCGAAAAAAACGCACCCGTTACGTTTGTTCCAATTGTGGATGGGAATCTGCGCAATGGCTTGGCGTGTGCGGTGCCTGTTCCCGGTGGAACACCCTGGAAGAGTTCCATATCCCCGACAATGACGGACGGAAAACACACAAGTCACGGCTTCAGACAACGGACAGGGCGGCAACGAAGCCGATGACACTCGATGAAATACCCGTATCAGAGGCAGACCGGACCGTAACCGGAATGAGTGAACTGGATCGGGTACTGGGTGGCGGCATGATGCCGGGGTCGTTTATCCTGCTGGGTGGCGATCCGGGTATCGGAAAAAGCACACTGGCCCTGCAATGGGTTTCGCTGCTTTCGGGGGAGAAGACGCTCTATGTCTCCGGAGAGGAGTCACTGGTACAGATCAGACAGCGCGCGCACCGGCTTGAGGTCCGTCCGGCCCACCTGCATCTCTACACGGAAACGGAGATCATGCAGGTTATAGAAGTTGCCCGCCATGAAAAACCCGGTATCCTGATCATCGACTCCATCCAGACCATGTACCACAGCGCCCTGCAGAGCATGCCGGGCACCACAGCTCAGATACGGGAGTGCGCCGCGCTTCTGATGCAGCTGGCAAAGCAGGAGAATATTACGGTAATCGCCATCGGACACGTCACCAAAGATGGCGATCTTGCAGGTCCCCGTATCCTGGAGCATATGGTGGATACGGTCCTTCAGTTCGAAGGGGACAAGCAGTCCCACCACCGGGTCCTGCGAACACTGAAAAACCGTTTTGGTCCGGCCCAGGAAGTGGGGATTTTTGAAATGGACGGTGGCGGCTTGCGCGAAGTTGCGAATCCGTCAGAGCTTTTCCTTTCCGAGTTCGATCCTTCTGTGAGCGGCAACGCCGTTGTCTGTTCCATGGAAGGCACCCGTCCGCTGCTGATCGAAATCCAGGCCCTGGTGACACCCACATCCTATGGCATGCCTCAGCGGACGGCGTCGGGTTTTGATCACCGGCGGCTTTCGCTTCTGCTGGCGGTGCTGGAGAAACGGTGCGGCTGGCAATTCGGGCAGCATGATGTCTTCCTGAATGTGGCCGGTGGATTGAAACTGACCGAAACGGCATGTGATCTTGGGGTGGCCGTCTCCCTTATCTCCTCACTATCAGGAAAGGCTCCGGGCGAACCGGTCGTCATGATCGGGGAAGTTGGACTCGGTGCGGAAATACGAAGAGTAGCTCAGCTGGACAGAAGACTGGAAGAAGCGGAAGCCATGGGCTTCCGGCACGCAGTTGTGCCGAAAGGCTTCAGGAAAGACGGGCAGAAAATCAAGATAAGCGCCGTTTCGGGCATAAACGACGCTCTGAAGATGAGTGGACTGGATGGATAGTATGCGGACGGCCTGGACGGATAGTTTGCGGACGGTTTGGACGGATAGTTTGCGGACGGTTCGGATATCGTATCAGCGGTCTGGATATATCCTCTGTGTTCCCGCAGCAGCAGGTGAATCCGGGATTACCTCCACTCGTCGCGACGGCGCTTGCGCTCTTCGCGAACACTCTTTTTGTGGGCTTCACGACGAAGCTCCGATGGCTTGAGGAATTGCTGACGCTCTTTGTACTCCATAAGAATACGTGAGCGGGTCATCATTTTCTTGAAACGGTTTATGGCACGATCGATGCTTTCGTTATCTTTAACTTTTACTCCGAG
>SL_3KL_010_SEDDRAFT_10001905_pt1 | contig 19075 bp, 15 predicted proteins | sample SodLakKL_010_SED_2_FD_10381 | JGI IMG/M metagenome (IMG submission 10381) | reverse complement strand
TTCCGAGCCTCTTCGCCGGATCCGTTCCGAGCCTCTGGGGCCTCCTCCTGGGCCTGCTCCAGACCCTCCTCCGAGGCCAGACCCTCCTCCGAGGAAGGGGGCGAGGTCCAGGAGCCGCCGATGAAGTGACCGAAGCTCCGGTTGTGGGCTTCAAGCCATTCCAGGGCGGGGGCGGGGCTCTCAGGGGCCGGACCGTACTGGGGGGACCGGAAGATGTCGGCGACGGAGGGCATGGCGGATCGGGTTGGGTGCAGGCGAAGGGCTAAGGATCGCGGGGTACCGGATGGTCCACGGTTTCACGCCATGGGGTGGCGGTAGTGGGCCGAGTAGCGTCCGGTGGCCTGGTGCTCGAGCTGGCGTTCGATGTCGCCCAGGAGGGACGACGCGCCGAAGCGGAAGAGGTGCGGATCCAGCCAGCGGTTCCCCAACTCCTCCTTCATGAGGATCATCCAGGCCAGGGCATCCTTGGCCGAGCGGATCCCCCCGGCCGGCTTGAAGCCCACCTCGTGGCCCGTCCGGTCCAGGTAGTCCCGGATGGCGCGGGCCATGACGAGCCCGACCGGGAGGACGGCGTTCACCGATTCCTTTCCGGTGGAGGTCTTCACGAAGTCGGCGCCCGCCATCATGGCCACCAGGCTGGCCCGGGCCACATTCGTCAGGGTCGCCAGCTCGCCCGTGGCCAGGATGGCCTTCACGTGGGCCTCGCCGCAGGCGTCCCGGAATGTCTTCACCTCCTGGTAGAGGGCCTCCCAGTCTCCGCCAAGGACGTGGGCGCGGGTGATCACAATGTCGATCTCCCCGGCTCCGGCCTCCACCGAAGCCTCGATCTCGGCCACCCGCTGGGGGAAGGGAGAGAGGCCGTGGGGGAATCCGGTGGAGACGGCCGCCACCGGGATCCCGCTCCCGGCCAGCGCCTCCACCGCCGTAGGCACCCACTGGTGATACACGCAGACGGCGGCGGTGCGGATGGGAAGGTTCGACGCACCCAGCGCCTCAAGGAGATCGGGCCGCACCGGACTCCGGGCCTTGGCCGAGAGCCGCTTCACGTTGGACGCCGTGTCATCACCGGCGAGAGTGGTGAGGTCCATGAGGGTGATGGCCCGGAGAAGCCACGCAGTCTGCCACTCCTTCTTCACACTCCGGCGGGCGGTGAGACCGGCCGCACGGCGTTCCACCGCGCTCCGGTTCACCTGGAGGCTTCGGACCCAGTCCAGATCCAGCGGCATCCCAGGGTTACGGGCCGGGGGGTGGGGCTTCCCATCGACGGATCGATGCGGGGGGATGGATGGGACACTTGGGGGCGAGTGGAGCGGAGCCATGGCCAATAGGGGTGGATCGAACACGGAGGGGGTGCGAAGGACGGTGGGGGAGAGATGGCCGGCGCAGTCGGCACCGGGAAAAGCTAAACCCGGAACGGGCCGCGATCCACCGCCCAGCGGTCCCTCCGGAGGTCCGCCCACCAGAAACGCAGAAGCCCTCCCCACAGTTCACGTCCCGTGGGGAGGGCTTCGCTTGCCGGCGGCAACTCAGGACCCGGGTTCTTCCAAGAGCCGTCCACGTGCGGACGGGCCGGGTCGCTCTCTGCCTTCCCTGTTCCGGACAAGCTCCGGACCAGAGGACCCCCAAGCGCCGGGGGCACTTCAGTGGAGGCCGGCACCTCCTCCACCGTCGGGCCGGTCTCTTGCACCCGACCCGAAGCCATCTCTGCAGCGTCCTGCCCGATGGCACGGTCTTCGGAGGGCCTCGACGGGAGGGCTGACCTCCTCGCACGAGCCGCTTATCTCCGAAGCGTACAAATAGGATAGATGTTTGTCATTCAGGTGTCAAGGGCTTCTTCTCCCGCTCCCGGGAAGCACGTCACGGGCGGGAGTGCCCGCCGGGGCGATGGGCTCCGCCGCGGGCTGCTCCACCGGATCCGCCTCCAGCCTTTGCAGGAGTTCCTGGATGGCCCGCTCCAGTTGGGCGTCCTCCCCTCGCCAGGTGGCGTGGGGCAGGTTGTCCACGCGGATGTCCGGCTCCACCCCGAACCCTTCGATGATCCACCGCCCATCGGCGCCGAACTGGGGGGTCTGGGGTGACCGGGAGATCCCCCGGTCCACCAGGAGGTTGTTGTTGCTGAGCCAGACCCCGGCGCCGGAGGTCCGCTCACCCACCAGCGGGCCCAACTCCAGCGCCTTGACCCCGGCCGAGAAGGTCTCGCCGTCGGAGTAGGTGAGGGGGTCCATGAGCACCACCAGGTGCCCCCGGAAGGTCTGCTGCATGTTCCAGTACGGATCCTGGCCCGGCGGCTGCCAGAACGACCACGCTCGCCTGAGGAGCTTCTCGATGACCCACGAGTCGATGTTTCCGCCCTGATTCCGGCGCACGTCGATGACCAGTCCTTCCCGGTCGAAGTTGGCGTAGAACTCGCGGGCGAAGGTGGCCATGTCCCCGGCGCCCATGGCCCGGAGGTGCAGGTAGCCGATTCTCCCACCGGCCGCCTCCTCCACCGCCTCCCGGCGCCCCATGACCCAGTCGCTGTAACGCAGTTGGGCGTCCCGCCCCGCCGTCACCGGATGGGTCACCACGCTCCCTTCGTCCCCGTTCCGGACATAGTCCAGGCGCACCTGCTCCCCAGCCTGGTGCGAGAGGGCGCGCTCCATGTCGGCGGCGCTCCGGATGGGACGCCCGTTGATGTGGGTGATGAGGTCGCCGGGGCGGAGCTCCACCCCGGGGCGGGCCAGGGGTGAGCGCTCGGAGGGGAGCTCGGGGTCCGTGCGGTAGATGTGCCCGATCCGTGCCCCCCCTTCCTCCCACTGGAAGGTGCCGCCGAGGAAGGAGGGCCGGCCCTCTTCCGGGTTCGAGGTGTAGTCGCCGCCCCGAACCTGGGAGTGGAGGACGCTGAGCTCAGCCACCATCTGGGCCAGGACGTCGTCCAACTCTCGCCGGTCCCCGATCCGGTCCACCATGAAGGCGTACTTGTCCCGGACCGCCTCCCAGTCCTGCCCTCGCATCTCGGGGTCGAAGAGGAAGTCCCGCTGCATCCGCCAGGCGTCCACGTACATCTGACGCCACTCCTGGCGCGGGTCCACCGCCAGGCGCCAGCCGCCGAGGCGCACCCGGGCCTCCCGGAGGTCCGACGGGAGTTGGGCTCCGGCAGGGACGATGAGGAGCTCNCCGCCCTGACTGCGACGCACCAGAAGGCGGGAGCGGTCGCCGGAGAGTTGGGCCTGGGTGATCCCGTCGGCGAAGGTCTCCACCCGGGGGCTGTCGGGGCCGAAGTCCACCCGCTGGAGCGATGGCGGCCCGGACTGCCCCGTGACCCGATCGAAGAAGTAGAGGCGGGACCCGGTGGCCAGAAGCCCCGAGTAGTTTCCGGAAGGGATGGGGACCTCGTGGAGGCGCTGGGCCAGTCCCTCGTAGACGATGGCGGGGATGTCGCCGCTGTTGGAGGTGGAGGCCCCGCCGGTGGAGGTGCCGGTTCGGGTCGCACTGTCCTGGCCCGAGGCCGCACTCCCACCAACTGCGCCCGAGGAGCCCGGCCCTCCGCCTGAGGAGCCCGGCCCTGCACGCGAGGAGCCCACCCCCTCCCGGTTGTTTGCCGCTGCGGCGGTGAGCTCGGTTCTGGGGCTCAGGGGGAAGGTGGCGTCGGGCTGGAGCGCCAGTCCGTAGATTCGGGTGCGCCGATCAAAGATGGGACCCAGGTTCCGGTCACCCCAGGGGCCTCCCGGAGTGGGCGAGAAGTGTCGGTCGGAGAGGAAGAAGAGCCACCGACCGTCAGGGGTGAAGGCGGGCGAGTAGCTCTCATACCGATCTGAGGTGAGGACATGGGCCTCCTCGGCGTCCAGCTCCAGGAGGGCGAGCTGGGGTCGGCGCACGGGGCTGTCCGGGCGGACCACGGCCAGGGCCCGGGAGTCGGGAGACCAGACCACATCCCGGTACGACATCCCGCGGGCCCCGTCGATCAGGCGGTTCTCCCGGCTCTCCACGTCCAGGAGCCAGAGATTCCCCCGGCGGTCTGTGTGGGCGATTCGTCGTCCGTCCGGCGAGACGTACATCCCGGTCCGGTGCCCGGCACCGTCGCTGGTGAGGGCCTCGCCGGCGCCTCGCCCGTCGGCGGGGAAGCGCCAGATCTCCTGCTCGCCACCGGCATCCACGAAGGCGTAGACCCAGGCTCCGTCCGGGGAGACCACCGCCTGTCGGGCCCGGCTGGCCTCGGGGAGGGGTATCTCGATGCGGCGGAGCTCACCAGTGCCCGCCAGCGCCAGGTGCCCCCTCGCCGTGAGCGCCACCCGCTGGGCGTCCGGTGCCAGGGAGTAGGAGTCCAGATAATCCAGCGGCGAGTCGAGCCAGCGGGTGTGGGTGCGACTCCGGTCTGATCCCAACTCGATGGGTACGAGCCGGTCCGACGCCGAGGCGATGTCGTAGATGCGGAGGTCGGCTCCGTGTTGGTAGGTGATGCGCCCGTCGGCGGAGAGGGTGGCGCCCCGCACCTCGAAGTCCCGATGTGCCGTGAGCTGCTCGGCTCCGCTGCCGTCGGGGTTCATCCGCCAGAGGTTGAAGAGGCCGTCCTCATCGCTCACAAGGTAGAGGTGGCCGTCCCAGTACATGGGCCGGGTGAGATTGGCATCCCGGTCCGACGCCAGCCGCTCGGCCTCGGCACCGCCATCCAGCTGGAAGCGCCAGAGCTGGGCCATGGTCCCGCCCCGGTACTCCCGGGCGTTGTCGCCGGTGAGGTCCAGCCCGAAGCGGGTGAAGAAGATGGTGCCCGCCCCGTCGAAGCTCCCCTGTCGGGCATCGGCCAGGGGAATCTCGGTGACGGTGCCCGTCTCCGGATCCACCGTACGCAGAAGGCGGAACCAGCTCGGCCCCACGGCCGCTGCCGTGGCGTAGAGGACCTCCCCTTCCGGCGTCCACCCCTGCACCTCCACTCCGGACCCCTCCCAGGTGAGGCGCTGGGCCGGGCCGCCCTCAAGGGGCATGACCCACACATCCGGCGCCCCCTCATAGCCGGCGGTGAAGGCCACCCACCGCCCGTCGGGCGAGAGGTGGGGCTCGGACTCAGCCGTGGGGTGGCTGGTGAGTCGACGCGCCGTTCCGCCGGCGGTCGATACCGCCCAGAGATCCCCCTCGGAAACGAAGACCAACGTTTCGCCGTGGAGGGTAGGGGACTGGTAATAGCCCACCCGGTCCGGGTCTTCGGCACCCGGCACTGTAGCCGTCCTGGACGACCCGTCCACGGGAAGTGCAACGGAAATCCCCAGCGGTGTCGCGGCAGGGACGACCGGCGCCGGAGCAGCCTCCAGGACTGCGTCCGGTTCCCCGAAGGAGGCGACCAGGGGAAGAAGGAGGAAAGCAAGAAGAGGCAGGCCACGACGCGGACTCATCCAATGGCTCCTGGCAGGGGGGGCTGGATCGAAATCGAGGGCGGCGGATCGCACTGTCCACCAGCCTCGAGCCGCTCCAATCTCTCCGCACCGGGAAGGCGATGCAATTCCGGCTCCGAGCACCGGTACCCGTTCGACTGCACCCCTACAGGCTTGTTCTTGCAGGGTGTTGGTGGGTGGTCCCACGAGTGAGGCCCCTTGCCGGCACGTCACACTTCACCAACAGCGTCCCAGAACCAACGCCAGGGGGGGGCGCCGCAGAGACCATCGACCCAGGCGGTTAGTGCTCGCGGGGCCCCGGGTCGGGCGCACCTCACGGTGGGTGTGCGCGGGCGGATGGCGTGAGATATTCTTCCCTCCTTCCAGCCACCTTCCACCCGTCCTGACGCAGACCCGAGAGCCCATGTCCAGACACCTCCGCATCCTCCATACTCCCGGGATCCTCAAGGAATCCGCCACCCGATACAAGGCCACCAGCATTACCATCGCCGTGGCGGCAAGTCTCTTCGGTATCCCCCTGCTTCCCCTCATCTACCCCTTCACGCGCTGGTACCAGAAGAAGTTCTATGACAGCCTGGAGGTGATCCTGACCCGGCGGGACCTGGTGGTGCGCCTGGGCGTCTGGAATCGGCAGGAGAAATCCATCCCCCTTGAGAAGATCACGGATGTGGCGCTCCTCGAAGGGCCCATCATGCGGCGCTACGGGGTGAAGGGGCTCCGGGTTGAAACCGCCGGCCAGGTTTCCGGGGCCATGGGCCTCGTCAATCTGGTGGGGATCCAGGACCCTGACGGCTTCCGCGACCGGATCCTCGAGCAACGGGACCGGATCTCGGACGGCGACTCAGGGGGCGACTCAGGGGGCGGTGCCCTCCCGGCGAGGGTGGACGGTGGCGGGGAGGCGGCGGCAGGGAGGGCAGGGGGTCCGGAAGGGGTGGGAGCGGCCCCATCCGCCACGGGGGCCTCAGGCCTGGGAAGCGCCGCCGCGCCGGCCGACCCTGAAGTGCTGGCGCTCCTCCGGGAGATCCGGGATCACCTGGCGCGGCTGGAGCGCTAGGGGCTGCTTCCAGACTGGCTCAGCCGCTCCCCCACCGGACGGTGTGCGCCGGCCGCCGGTCCCTGACCGTTCCCCTGAGCCGGTCCCACCGCCCCGGCTAGGTCGGCTCCGGTGGGCTTCTGGAACACCCGGAGCCCGAACTCAGGGAGGGTGGCGAGTACGTGATCGAAGATGTCGCCCTGGATCCCCTCGTAGAAAACCCACCGCACGTCGGTGCTGAAGCCGTAGATCTCCATGGGAAGGCCGTCGGGGCCCGGCGGCATCTGTCGCACCATGTGGGGAAGCTCCGGGTGGATGCTCGGATGGGTCCGAATGTACTCGTTCAGGTAGGCGCGAAAGGTGCCCAGGTTGGTGAGCCGACGGCGGTGGGGGATGACCCCCTCCCGCTCCGGGTGCTCCCGGTTGTACGCCTCCACCTCTTCCCGTTTCCGGGCCAGGTAATCCTTCAGTAGGGACCAGCAGCCGAGCCGCTCGATCTCCTCGTCGGTGAGGAAGCGCACACTGTTCTGGTCCAGATAGATGGAGCGCTTGATCCGTCGCCCCCCGGACTGGGTCATCCCCCGCCAATTCCGGAAGGAGTGTTCCAGGAACTTGTGGGTGGGGATGTAGGTGAGGGTCCGGTCCCAGTTCTGTACCGTGATGGTGTTGAGGGCGATGTCCACCACGTCTCCGTCGGCCTGGAACTGGGGCATCTCGATCCAGTCGCCGGTGCGGATGGTGTCATTGGTGGTGATCTGGATTCCCGCCACCAGCGAGAGAAGGGTGTCACGGAAGACCAGGAGGAGCACCGCCGTCATGGCACCGAGCCCGCCCAGGAAGATGGTCGGGTTCCGGTCCATGAGGATGGACACGATGATGATGATCCCCGCCAGGTGGGCCACCACATTGGCCAGCTGGAGGAAGCCCTTGATGGGGCGCTCCCGGGCCCGGGGGTTCTCGATGTAGATCCGGTTCACGCCGTCCAGGAAGGCGTCGAAGGCGCGGATCACCACCAGCACCATGCTGGCCAGGAGTACTCGCCGGAGAATGTCCAGCGGAGTCTCCGGGAGGTAAGGCACCACCAAGAGCCCGAAATACCACACCAGAAGGGGCAACCCCCAGGAGAGTCGCTGGGGGAAGCGGGCGTCGAAGAGGGCCTGGTCCCACTGGGCCGGTGTCTGCCGGGCCACGTACTCCACGAACCGGAGGATGTAGTGCTGCACTAGCCTGAGCAGCAGCACCCCGGCCAGGAAGACGCCCAGGAGCGTCAGCGTCGTGGCCCACCCCGGGTTGGCCTGCCCCCATGCCTGTACCCCCTCGAGCCAGGGGGCCCAGGGTTCGAACACGGGTGCGGGGTCGTTCACCGCCTGGTCAGACTCGGTCCCCACATTCCCCGGAGTACCGGGGTTCTCCGTCGCTGTCATACCCTGCCCACCTGGAACGTTGGTTGAGGATGGCTCGCGGCCGCGCCGAAGCCCGTGGGGGCTCAGGCAAGCCATGAAAACTCCACCTCAGCCAGGGAAGGGCAAGCCCTAGGACCCTCCGTGTTTCACCATCCGCAGGTTCCACTTCGCATCTTCCGAGCCGCTCCCGAAATTCCACCAACTATCGGCGTTCCGGAGAATGAGCACCTCGTCTCGCCAACGCATGTCGAATTCGTTCACACCCATCTGCCCCACCGTGTACTCGAGCCGGAGCACGTCCCAGTCGTCGATCCAGATGCCCTCCCGGCGCCAGGGCCGGGTGTCACCGGGGGCCACGACGTCCAGCACGAAGGTCCCGTCGGGCCTGAGGATGAGGGTGACGGAGCCTCCGAGCGCCACCATGTCCACGCTCTGGCGCGGAGGTGCGACCTGAACGAATTCCGATTCGATGGCGATCCACACCCCGGGGAGCTGCTCCGGGGGCGGCCCGGGGCGATCGCCTTCCCCGCAGGCCGAAAGGAAGGGGATCACCAGAAGTGCCAGGAACAGAAGAAGGAGACGGACTGGCCGGGATGCCGGTCCACATCCATGGCGCGGCATGGAAATACCCTCCCGGATGGAAGGAGGAACGCCTCGGTCCCCGGTGGGCGACCGGAGCACGGACCGGGCTCCATCCATTCCCGACCCGCTGCTATAAAATAACCTGTTGAGCTTTCAGATTCATGGCAGCCGAGTTGGGAAGAGGGCAGCGAAGGTCATGGCCACATCCCCCGCGGCGCCCCGAAGGCTGGGATAGCGCATCGCTCTAAAGACCACTGGGCACCGGGGTACGCCGTGGGCCGCACCTGCGGATCAGTGCGACGACCGGAAGGGCACGGAGAATCCGGCGTGGAGGGTGAGCGGATTCATGCCCCGCCCCTGGACAGCGGCGAGCGTCCCTGCTCCACCACGGAGCCGAAGCGCCGGTCCCAGCTCCCACTCCAACTCCGCCCTTCCTCCCGCAAGGAGTCCACCCTGGGTATCAACCCCGGCACCGCCTCCCGCCCCGAGGTAGGCCTCAGTGGATAGAGAAAGTGGAGACGAGCCCAGGGGAAGTGTCAATCCAGGACCCAGGAGCCCGATCTGGTAGCCGCCCGCGTCTCCCACGAAGGAGGTATAGGCCTGTCCGGTGAGGTAAAAGCGGGGCGAGAAGAATAGGTCCAGCCCCAGCTCGATCATGTGAACGGCGTCGTTCGGGTGGGACGGATTCTTCCGGTACGTGGTATTCGTCAGGTGGCTGACGACGCCGGAGCGGAGCCGCCAGTCGTAACGCCGGGGCCCATCCGCAGAGGCGAAGGGGGGAGCCAGGTAGCGGATCAAGCGCACGCCCGGGGCGAAGGTTCGGAAATCCCCGTTCAGCGACTGGACGGTCATGGCCTCCACCTCGATACCCCCATTCGAAGTGGCGGCCCACTGGATCCCACCACCAGCCAGGATGACCTGCCCTCCACCGGAGTTCACGGCGCCGCCCCCAGCGGATCCCGTCCCCACCGACAGGCTCAGCCGGATGGGCTCCAGATTGAGGAAGCGTCGATACCCGAGGAGCCAGTCTGCGTACCCCTCGGCGTCGCCGGCGAACACCCCGTAGGTCTGGATGAAGACCTCACTATCCGGGGATCGGGCGAAGCTGAGTTCCGCGCCCATGGTGTGGAGCGCCTCGAGCTCGCGATCCCCGCTGCCGCGCACCTGGCTTCCGAAGGGGATGTAGCTGCGGTAGGTGGGCTTGAAGGTGGCCACCCTCCGGAATGGCTCGCTCGGCGAGGTCGCGTCGGCACCGTCCCCATGGCCTGGGCGAAGACCGCCGTCGAAGGCGTGACTGAGCGACAGCCCGAATGCGGTTGTGGAGATGGGGGATCCTGTGACCCGGATCCGCGCCACCGAAGGGCTGAGGGAGAATCGCTCCGAAACGCGGGCGCCAAGTGTGGCATGGGCCCGGGTCATGAGCCCGTCACCGGAGACCTGAGTTGCGCCCCCGCCGCCCCCGACAAAACCGCCGAGCCGGAGGTCCAGGCTGGAGCCGAGGGGTAGCCGCAACCCAGCCTCGATTCCTCCCACGAACAGCCCACCCCCGGTGCCGGTGGCGGCGGAGTAGACGCTATTGCCCAGGTAGAATCCTCTCTCGGTTTCGTAGACGAGTACCAGGGCGTTCAACCCGGAAATCTCGGTCTGCTGTCGGGTGAAGAGGTCGAGTCCGTACGAGACCCGAAGTCCCGATGAGCCTCCAGTTCCCGATTCCTGGGCTGCGAGACCGGGGAGCCAGATCGGGAGCAGGCCGAAGGTGACGACAACGAGGAAAAGGGTGAAAGGGGTGGATCCCCGCCACCTGCCGGCGAAGATCCACCCCCTCTCCTCATTCACCAACACCGCATCGTCGCCGGTCACCCGATCACTGCCCTCCCACCAGGGTGCGGATTGGCGCCGGAAGCTCGAAGTGGGCCGCGTCGGGCTCCCCGAACTCCACCTCTTCGATGGAAAGGATCTGCTGCATCCCCATGACCGTCTGCTCGGTGCGGGTCGCGATCATGAGGCCGTCGAAATCCTCATACTCCCGGAGGATCGTCACGCTGTTCACCGGCCCCCCCGCCGTCTCCAGCGTCATCTCGGTGGCGGTCAGGAGACCGGTTTCGGTCGAGAAGCAGTCGAAGATCTCCCAGCCTTCTTCCGTGACCAGGCGCACCCGGTAGCATGCCTCACCGCCCATCTCCGTCTGTTCAACCGTTTCCCGGGTGGGGAAGGTGGAGGCGCTCCTGAGGTAGTAGCCCGGATCGGTCTGCATTGATCGCTGACCCGCCTCAGCACCCTCCAGAACGCGCGGTCCCTGGAAGGGATCCATGTCCCAGGCCACCTCTCCGTCATATCCCGAGAGGATCTCACCGACCCCGGGGATGTTGATCCGGACGAGCATCTGACCGGCTGCGGAGGAGTGGACCTCCATCTGGCCCTGTAGACCGGCCGCAGGCATGGAGAAGGATCCCCGGGCCGAGCTGGCGATCCGGTCCGTCACCCGATCGGCTCCGCCAAGCGCGTCCAGGTACCGCTCGATGAGTTCGTCCGCGGCGGGAAGATCCTGGGCCTGGACCGGCGCGGGGGCGAGGGCGGGGATGAGGAGGAAGGCCATCAATACCGCGCTGAGGGCAGCGGTCCGGCGGAGAGGGGGAGAATGGCGTCGAATGCGCAGCATGTGGATGATCTCCTTATGGTTCCATTAGGGTAAGTCCGGTCGCTCGGATGCTTCAACCTATCTCTACGGGGGTGGGTGGCGAAAATCTTCAGAGCAGTCGAGCTTCATCCGCCCAGCCCCGTCTCGCTCATGCCACTGCCGGCGCCATGAAGCCTCTGACCCATCACGAGATCCTCACCATTGTCGGGCCCCTCGCCGCCGCCGGCCGTCGGGTGGACCTGGGCGCCTCGGATCGGGAGGGCCGGGAGCTGGCCTTCCGGCCCATTCGTCATGAAGGGGGCGCCGCCGGGGTGGCGGACTGCGTGGAGATCCTCCGGCTGAGCCTTCCGCGACCGGGGCGGGTGCATCTGGTCCGGATCGTCCAGGTGTCCGGGCGTCATGGGGGCGAGACGCAAGGGGCGGAGGGGGGCAGCGGGGCGCCGCCGACATCGTCCGGCGATGACGGGCAGGGGGCTCAGCTGGAAGCGCAGGCCGAGATCTGGGCCGAGTCGGTGGAAGAGGCGTGGCGCGCCATCTCAGGCTTCCCCCTGGATGAGCATTTCGCCTTGGATGGGCACGGCGCACCCGGGTGCGGTACCCTGGTAGCCTTCAGTTGGGCCCTTGAGCCCTTGCCGCGCCTGGTCCAGGCCGAAGCCCGAATCGGTGAGCGGCGGGTCATCCTGGACGCCACCCGGACCCCCGGGATGCCCGCCGACCTCCGCCTCACGGCCCATCCGGATGGGGACGCCGAGTTCCCCGATGACCTGGTGGCGGTGCTGGGTGGGCCGTGGCGCCCCCTCCTCTCCACGGACGAGGGGTGGAAGACCACGGTGAAGCTCCCGCGCCGGGAGCCGGGGCGAAGCGCGGTGGCCCGGGAGCGCTTCCTCCGGACCACGGAGCATCTGGCCGGGTGCTGGGCCGGGAGTCCGGCGGAGTTTCACCGACGCTTTCGGGGAGAGCGCTGGAACGTCTTCCGTAGACGCACCACCTGGATGCAGATCGGCGCCGTCATCGCCGTTATCCTGGTGTGGATGTTCCAGCAGGAGCGGATCGCCGGAGGCGGGATCCTACCACTCTGGGTGAACAGCGTGCCGCTCCTCCTCCTCATCGGCGCCTTCTTCTTCTGGTCGTGGGATGTGCCCATGATCGAGTTCCCGCCCATCCCCAGGGAGCCGGGGATCGAGGCATGGGAGGCTCCGCGTCGGATGGGGTAGGGACGACATCCCTCCGCCGGCTCCCAGTTCGGAGCCACCGGAGCGAATGGACAGGAGATGAATGAACGGGAGGTAGAGGAGTCAGATGCAGGGAAATCCCATGAACGTTCCGGCGGTCTCCATCGCCGCCGCCAAGCGCGCCCTCGTGCAGCAGTACGCCGACCCGGTGCTTCGGCAGCGGGCCACCATGCTCTGGGGGACTCGAGGGGTGGGGAAGTCGTCCATCGTCCGGCAGGTGGCCGAGGAGTACGGGGTGCCACTGGTGGACCTCCGCCTCACCACAATCGAGCCGGTGGACATCCGGGGTGCCATCTATGCCGATGAGGAGGCGGAGCGCACGGTGTGGTTTCCCCCGGAGTTCCTCCCGGAAGAGAATGAGCCCGAGGGAATCCTCTTCCTGGATGAGCTCACCGCCGCGGACCAGCGACTCCAGATCTCGGCGTACTCCCTGATTCTGGACCGGAAGGTGGGCCACTATCGGCTGCCGGACGGGTGGCAGGTGGTGGCGGCGGGGAACGCCCGCTTCCACGGCGCCGTGAGCTACGACATGGGCACGGCGCTGGCCGACCGGATGTTCCACTTCAATGTGCAGACTGCCCTCGAAGCCTTCCTCGAGTACGCGCTGGAGCGGGAGCTGGCCCCGGAGATCATGGCCTACCTCCGGGTCCGGGCCGACAAGCTGGACGACACCCAGACGCAGCTCGCCAACGACCACTTGGTGGGGGCGAGTCCCCGGGGGTGGGAAGACGTGTCATCGGTGCTCCGTTCCGGGCTCGACGAGCGGACGAAACGCCTCTTCGTCCAGGGGCGGATCGGCGCCGCCAACGCCGCCGAGTTCTTCGGGGTGCTCCGGGAGATCCAGGCGGGGGTGGATGTTCAGCGCCTCATGGAGGCGGCCCGGGGCCGGGAGACGGCGGCCCTTCTGCCCCGGACGCTGGACGGGCTCTATGGGATGATCTACGGACTCGTGGCGGCGGTGACGAATGAGGCCGCCATGGAGCGGGCGCTGGAGATTGTGGAGCAGTTCCCGGAGATGCGGGGTGACGCGCCCCTTCCGGCCAGGGAGGCCCAGACGCTGACCATGGAGCTCCTCCTGCAGCGGGGGCTCATGCGGGGTCTCGAGAACGCCATCCTGGGGAGCGCCGCGTACCAGCGGTACATGGCGGCCCGGGAGGAGGGGGCGGCGTGACGGGGATGGGAGGTCGGCCGGGGCGGCGGCGGGTCCCCCGTGTCTGGAGGGCGGCGGCGGCCGTGAGGGAGTCGTGAGCGCCGGGGGGCACCGGGGGACCCGGGCCATCCAGACCATGGTGGAGTACGCGCCGGCCACCGGCGGGCTCGCCCTCTGGATGGAGCACCGGGACGTGGATGACCGGGACGACGTGCGGGTCATCGCCAACGACGGGCGCTGCATCTTTTACGGCCCCGAGTTTCCCCGTCTCCCGCCGGCGCAGCAGGTGGGGCTGGTGGCGCACCAGGTCCTCCACGTGGCCCTTCGGCACTCACCACGGCAGGCGGAGCTTCGGGGGCTCGTGGGCGATGTGGATCCGGAACTCTACACCACCTGCGCCGACGCCATCGTGAACACGAGCCTGGGACACCTGAGCTGGCTCGAGCTCCCGCCGGGATCGGTGCATCTGGAAACCCTCCTGGCCGACCATCTGGGGATCCGCCGGGAGCCCGCCGCCGCGCTCCTGGAGTGGGATGTGGAGTCCCTCTACCGAAAGGTGGACGACCGGAAACGCCAAAAGGAGCGGGCCGGCTCCGGGCGCACCGAAGGCGAGAGGGGAGAGGCCGGGGAGGGGGAGGGGAAGGCGCCCCGCCCCTCTCCCTCGGAAGACGGCCCGGTGGCCCGGGGGGTGCGAGAGGCGGGGCGGGGCGCTGTGAAAGACCTCCTGGCGCCGGACCCGGACACCACCCGCCCGGAGGCGGCGGCAGAACAGGCCCGGGAGTGGACGGAGCGGGTGACCCGGGCCCACGCCGGGGACGGGGAGTTCTCCATGCTCCGGGGGCTCCTGGCGGATCTGCCCCGGGTGCGCACCCCATGGGAGACGGTGCTCCGGACCCGCCTGGCCCGGGGCCTCACCCGGGAGCCGGAGCGCTCCTGGTCCCGACCCTCCCGGTCGTACCTGGCGAACCGGGGACGGACGGCGGGCGGGCGCCGGATGCCCTGGGAGCCGGGGACGGTGTCGTCCCGGCGGGTGCCCCGCTTGGCGGTAGTGGTGGATGTGTCCGGGTCGGTGGATGACCCGCTCTTGGAGCGCTTCGCCACCGAGGTGGAGGCCATCACCCGGCGGATGAACGCCCAGCTCGTGGTGGTGGTGGGGGACCACAAGGTACGGGCCGTCGAGGCCTTCGAACCGGGGGTGTCGTCGCTCCGGGACGTGGAGTTCCAGGGAGGGGGCGGAACCGACTTCACCCCACTCCTGGAAGAGGCCACCCGGCACCGCCCCGATCTCTGCGTCGTCCTCACCGACCTCTGGGGCCCGGCGAACCATCATCCCCCCTATGAGGTCATCTGGGCCGTCCCACCCCACGCCGCCCACGTGCGGGAGCCCTTCGGCCGTAAGCTGGTGCTGGCGGAGTGAGGGGGCCGTCCAGGAGACAAGGAATCGCCGGGCGGGCGGACAGTGAATGGAAGAGAGCGCTGCGGATCGCTGACGCTGCTCTTTCCGGTAAGATGGGGGACGGGAGCCGAGAGGCGTCGAGGATCAGACACCGAGCTCCGAAATGCCCAGGATCCCCTCCCGTTCATTCCGGTCCGGTGCCCGACCCAACTGATCCGGAGGAATCAGCCCCCAGATGTCGGTTTCCAGCAACCGCTGTAACCGCTCCCGACGGCGTGCGTCGCCCCCTGTCCCACTGAGACGGACGAGTCGCTCTTCCAGGGCCTTCCGGACGGCCTCGGTCTTGGTCTCCCCTGTGAGACCAGTCACCTCCGTCAGCAGCTCCTCGACGCGGGCGTTCTCGATGTTCAGGGGCATGGGTATCTCCGAGGGTCAAAGGCAATTCGAGTTGCCTTGAAGTTCAACCACTCCGAAAGAATTGGCGCTCCTCCGACTTCCGCGCAACCGGCACGGGAATGCTGGAGGTGGACGGGACAGCTCCCCGTTGCGAGACCACCGCAGGCCGAAGTACTGACCTCAGCCGTTGGAGGTGGGACTGGCCTTGGAGGGGGCTGGGAGGGGGGAACTGGGTGCTTGAGGCTGAGCGGACGGCCCTTTTGGGAAATGCGTTCAGCACTATTTTGCGCGGAAAGTCGACCGGAGCCCTGGTCCGGGCTCATCACGATGATGAGGGGTCGAAGAGACTGAACCGGCGAAGGCAGGCGCGGCGCGAGATGGGGTGGCACAGGCGGAAGCGGCGAAATCCTGAATCACGTGGTTTCCCCAAGCGTTGTGATCGAAATCTTGATCGCCCCACGTCTCTCCGGGTCGTTCGGATCCCGGTTGTTCGAAACGATACTTCCGCCCGGCCTGGAGGGCCTTGTGGGCGACCCCCTCGCGCCTGTTCGTGCACGGTGTTGGTCTGGCAAGCCCGGCCTCAGTAGTACCGCCACAGGAGCATCCGCCCACAACAGCATCCACGAACAAGCCCCAGCCTCCTCATTCGGCTTCTCAGCCGCCCCGCTGCACCAAGATTGGAGAAGACCCAAATAATTGCACCATTCGACATTTTCTAGGAAAACCATTGACCCAGGGTGATCGAAGGGAGTGTATCCGGGCCGAAGGATATCCCAGGGAGCCTTCCCCAGACCCCCTGGTTGCGAAATCGCCGGTCCAGGTGCAAGCTGGAGCGCCGAACATTCGGGACGGGCCTGAACCCCGCCCCGCCACTCGACCCACACATGGAACCCTAGCCCCATGCCCCTCAAGCCCGGCGACCGCGCGCCCGACTTCATGCTCACCCACCGCATCGGCCAGGACCCGGTCCGACTCTCCGACGAACTGGAGAAGGGCAAGGCGGTGCTCCTCTTCTATCCGCTGGCCTTTTCGTCCGTGTGCACTGACGAGGTCTGCGCCGTGGCCGAAGACTGGAGCGGATGGGAAGCCCTCGGCGCCCGGGTCATGGGGATCTCGGTGGATTCGCCCTTCGTGAACGCCCGCTTCGCCGATGAGACCGGCGCGCCCTTCCCCCTCCTCTCGGACTTCAACCGGGAGGCGGCCACGGCCTACGGAGTCCGGAACGACAACTTCTTCGGGATGAAGGGCGTGGCGAACCGCTCCGCCTTCGTGGTGAACCAGGACGGCACCGTGGCGTGGGCCTGGGTATCGGAGGATCCAGGCGTCATGCCCGACTTCGAGGCGGTGCGGGCGGCGCTGAAGGAGTGAAGCGCCTGGGGGGGAGGCCCCCACTTCGGGCGGTCCGGGTGGGGGTCACGCTCTTCTTCGTCCTCTACCTCCTGACCGTCATCTGGCCCGGGGGGATCCTCTTCGCTGGGCCCGAGCCCTTCATCCTGGGTCTCCCCTTCTCGTTCTTCTGGCCCACCTCCCTGGTGGTGCTGGGGTTTGGGGCGCTGGTGCTCCTCTACTGGGCGGAAGAGGCGGACCGGGGGCACCCTCCTTCGGGTGGCCCCGGGACCTCCAGTGGCGCCGGTGGCTTCGACGGCCCCGGTGGCTCCGGTGGCCCCGGTGTCTCCGGAAGTCCGCGTCCCGTGCAGGAGCTCCCCGGTGAGTGACACCCTGGTCATCACCGGGATCATCGCCGTCTACCTGGCGGTGACGCTCTGGGTGGGGCTCCGGGGAGGCCGCCAGAGCTCCGCCAGCGTCACCGGGTACGTGGCCGGCGATCGGCAGTTCGGGCTCCTGGTCATGTACTTCGTCACCGGGGCCACCATCTTCTCGGCCTTCGCCTTCCTGGGTGGGCCGGGGTGGGCGTACTCCCGGGGGGCGGCGGCCTTCTACATCCTCTCCTACGCGGTGCTGGGGATCGCGCCCTGGTACGCCCTGGGTCCCCGGGCGGCCCGGGTGGGGCGGCGCATGGGCTTCGTGACCCAGGCCCAGCTCCTGGTGGGCCGCTTCCCCTCCCGGGAGCTGTCGGCCCTCGTGGCGCTTCTGAGCGTCATCGCCTTCATCCCCTACATCACCCTCCAGATGCGGGGAGCGGGGATCGTCATCGAGGCGGTGACGGGGGGGCTCGTGCCCCTCTGGGCCGGGGCGGCGGTGGCGTACGGGATCGTCCTGATCTACGTCCTGGTGGGCGGGGTGGCGGCAGTAGGGTGGACCAACACCCTCCAGGGGATCTTCATGCTGACGCTGGCGTGGATCCTGGGGATCTACCTCCCGTGGAGCCTCCACGGCGGGGTGGAGCCCATGTTCCGGGAGATCCTGGCCGAACGCCCCGAACTCCTGGCGGTCCCGGGCCTCACCGGGGGAGGGGAGCCTTGGGGCTGGGGCGCCTACTCCTCGGCCATCCTGGTGAGCGCCGTGGGGCTGTGCATGTGGCCCCACCTCTTCATGAAGGCCTTCACGGCGAAGGACGAGCGGACCATCCGCCGCACCGTGGTGCTCATGCCCACCTTCACCCTCTTCCTCATCCCGGTGTTTCTCATCGGGTTCGCAGGCGTGATGGTGGTGGAAGGGCTCGATCAGCCCGACTTCATCCTCCCGCACCTCATCCTCTCAGCGGAGCTCCCCATCCTCCTGGTGGGCCTCTTCTGCGCCGGTGCCCTCTCCGCCTCCATGTCCACCGGCGACGCCCTCCTCCACGCCACGGCGTCGGTGGCGGTGGAAGATGGGATCCGGCCTTACCGCCCCCTCTCGGAAGGGGCCCAGCGTGCCCTCATGCGGGTGCTGGTGGTGGTGAGCGGCGCCGTGGCGTATCTCTTCGCCCTGGATGAGGATCAGTCGCTGGTGGTGCTCCTGCTCTCATCGTACGGAATCATCGCCCAGCTCGCCCCGCCCATCGTAGCGGCCCTCTACTGGCGGCGCGCCACCACGGCGGGGGCCGTGGCGGGTCTGGTGGCGGGTTCGGTGGTGACCCTCTCCTTCTTCCTCCGCCCCGAGCTCAGCCCCTGGGGAATCCACGAGGGCGTGCTGGGCCTCGTGGTGCATCTGCCGGTCTTGGTTGGAGTATCGCTGGCCACTCGCCCGCAGCCGGCGGAGCACGCCCACCGCTTTGTGGCTGCGGCGGCAGGGAAGGAGGAGGATGCCCCTGCTGCCCGCTGATGGAGCCACCGGAGACACCGCGGGACCCGTCCCCACATCCACACGACCTCTACCTGCATCCGCCGTCCTCCGTCACCCGAACCCAACCCTCCCACCGAGCCATGTCCCAGACCCTCGACGACCGCGCCCTCCTGGAACGCCTGGTGGCCTTCCCCACCGTTTCCCGGGACTCAAACCTCCCCCTCATCGACTGGGTGGAGGAGTACCTCACCGGGTGGGGCGCCGCCTGCCGCCGCACCTGGAGCGACTGCGGGACCAAGGCGAACCTCCTAGCCACCTTCGGACCCGCCGTGGAGGGCGGCGTCGTCCTCTCGGGGCACACGGACGTGGTCCCGGCCGAGGAGCCGGAGTGGACCTCTGACCCCTTCCTCCTGACGGAGCGGGACGGGCGCCTCTACGGGCGGGGCACTACGGACATGAAGGGGTTCTTGGCGTCGGCTTTGACGCTGGCTCCCGTCGCTGCGGAGGCCCGGCTCCAGCGGCCCCTCCACCTGGCGCTCTCCTACGACGAGGAGGTGGGGTGCCTCGGCGCGCCCCGTATGATCCGGGATATGGTAGAGGCGGGGCTCCGGCCGGAGGCGTGCATCGTGGGCGAGCCCACTCTCCTAAGGCCCGCGGTGGCCCACAAGTCGGTGAACGGGTTCCGGACCCGGGTGCGGGGGGTGGAAGCGCATT
>SL_3KL_010_SEDDRAFT_10001904_pt1 | contig 19075 bp, 9 predicted proteins | sample SodLakKL_010_SED_2_FD_10381 | JGI IMG/M metagenome (IMG submission 10381) | reverse complement strand
CGGTTCCGGGCCAAGCCAGGAAACACGTTCCCAGGTTACACCTCCGTCGGTTGTGCGGGCATGAAGCACCCGGCCTTCTCTTCCGTTTTCTTTCGCGGCATTATGAAATGCACTCAACTCCTGTGGCCCATTCACCAGGTAGTCAGTTCGCGTACCGATTCCGTATGTATCGAGATTCGGGTTCTCGAACGGGCCTTGCCACTGATGTCCGCGATTATTCGAATAGTAAAAAATAGATGGACCGTCGTGATAGTTGTACCTCATCCATGTGATGATAAAATCGGGATCTGTAAAATCTTCAATGGGTTCTTCGAGCGGGACAGGATCCTCGGCTTTATCATCAGGCAGGCTGTTATCGAAAGCCCAGCCGGTTTGCCCAAGTTCGTAAGCATCTGTAATCTCCCAGGTTTCACCTCCATCCAGGCTGCGGGCATACCTGTTTCGGGCCGAATCGCGGTTATAAGTGTGGAAGCCATCGGTTGTCAGGTGTTCGGCCTCCACAAAGCCGACCAGAATTTCATCGCCCCAGTTCCATGCTGCATTGTTGGCAGGCCATCCCGCAAAACGCCCTTCTTCGTAAAACACTTCGATGTGCCGGATACCATCCCACGATTCTTCAGGGGATGATTCAGTATGAGTTTCAGAATAATTTTCATTGCAAGCCAGCACCAGTGCGGCAGTAGCGAAAAACAGAGTGAGCTTTTTCAACAGATTCATAATTTTAATTTTATCAGTTTAATAATGATATTAATTTGTAAACGATTACATTTGAAAAGGAAAAAATGAAATCAGCCTTTGATTGTCAATTTTATTTTTTGATGGAGAGCAAAAATCCGGTCAGAAAAATGACCATTGTGCCCACCACGATTGTCAGATAACTGTGAAGCGGATTTTGCAGGTTTTCGAGCGGACCGGAAAAATAGGCCGGGGAAAGACTCATCCAGATGATTACCAGCAAACCCAGTACCACACCGATAGCAGCCTGTGCATTTTCCACTTTCTTAGAAAAGAACCCAAGCAAAAACAGGCCCAGCATTCCTCCGCTGAAAATTCCCGCCAGGTTCCACCAAATATCCAATGCACTTTCCACCTGAATAATATAGAACGAAATCATCACCCCAAGCACACAAATCAGAGCCGAAGCCAGATAGAGGACCCGGACAGACTCCTTCTCGCTCACATCGTTTTTATAGCGCTGGTAAAAGTCACTCAGGATCACCGTCGCCCCGCTGTTAAGGCTCGTGGAGATAGTACTCATTCCTGCTGAAAAGATGGATGCGATCAGCAAGCCTGTGAGCCCAACAGGCAAGCCGTTAACGATGAAATAGGGGAACACGCTGTCTGACATACCCGTTTCACGAAACTCGCCGGGGAGCAGATCCGGGTAAACCTGATAATAGACAAACAGCCCGGTACCGATCATAAAAAAGAGAAGCGAAACGGGAATGTAGAGCAGCCCTCCACCAAAAGCTGATGAGATCGCCTCCTTCTCATTTCTTGCACTCATGTAACGCTGAATGTAGTTCTGATCAATTCCGTAATTTTGGAGGTTGATAAAAATCCCATAAATAAACACGATCCAGAATGTAGATTCGGTCAGGCTCAACCCAAAACTTCCCAGGCTGAATTTATCGTGCAATGCAGCAACCTCGAAATACTGACGGGGCCCTTCCGGCAGGGAAAACATCAGGATACCCAAAGTTACTACAGCACCAGTGATCAAAATAATTGCTTGTATGGCATCAGTCCAGATTACCGCTTTAATTCCGCCAAGAATGGCATAGATCATCACGCTGATTCCTGTAATGATAATAATCAGCCGCATATCCCAGCCGAGGATTACATACATCGGCAGGGCAAGCAGATAGAGGATCACCGCTACACGCATTACCTGGGTAAGCAGCCAGAAAATAGCCACATAATTTTTGGCCCATGGCCCGAATCGCTCCTCCAGATAAGTGTAAGCCGAGGGGCTCCCCACACTTCTGTAAAGCGGTATGAAAAATTTGATTGCCATAAAGATAGCTATCGGAATAGAGAGACTGAATACAAAAGCATTCCAGTTTCCAAGAAAAGCCGCACCCGGCAGGGCGAGATAACTGATGCTGCTCACAAAGGTTGCAAAAATGGAAAGTCCGATCACCCAGGCCGGCAGAGTGCCTGAACCAGTTGAAAAATCCCGCGAGGTCCTCTCCTTCCGGTAAAATGAGATTCCGAAAAGGACAATTCCGAGCAGGTAAACCACAAAAATGGTAACGTCAACAGGATTCATAAAGCAGGTTTGGTTAGGTCTTGTATTGACAATTTTGGTTTTTGGGCTGGACCGGTACTCAGTTAGACACACCCCTGGAATCAACTTTGTTGATTCCGGCCCCTCTCAAGAGGGAATTTTCCGGGACATTTTATAAAAAGTGTTAAAATTATTATTCATCGGCAGAAATCGTAAACGTTCCGTTTTCGAAAGCTGCATTGGAATATCGTTCGTCGCTAAAAAGAAACTGGCCGGATCGCACATAATCTTCATCAAACATGATGTGGCGCATGGTTGATTTGTTGTTGTGGGAATAGCCGAGGTGGATCATCCCGTCGCTTGCCTGTATCAGATACGGATAGTCGTAGCGGCCTTCCAGCTTGGTTTCCACATCCACCCAATGCGGCCAGGTTTCGCCTCCATCCTCCGAAAGAGACAACCGCAGCGGGGTTCTCGGAGAGTTTGGCGTCGGATTGTGAGCCATCAGCAGGTTGCCGCTATCCAGTTTGATCAAGGCGATTCTCGACCACGGGTTTGGATGATCGGTTTCAACCGGATTGCTCCAGGTTCGCCCGAAATCAGAAGAACGGATTTCAAGAATACGCCCGGAGTAGCGGATATAACCCAGCAGCTCTCCTGCGTCCAGCTCTACGACCGATGCCATAATTCCCGGCTGCGGCCAGCTCTCCGGATCAGATGGATGAACCTCCCACGTTTCAAACCCGTCATCCGAGATCATGAATGCCACACCGTGGGGTGAACTTTCCTGATAAACCGGCAGCAACACTTCTCCGTTGCTCATCTCCAGCGGATTGGTTCCGAACATCCAGCCCCACTCCTCACGAAGCGTTCGCGGATCCGACCAGGTCAGTCCGTTATCCGGTGAAGTGATCAGATCGAGTGTTGAGTCTTCGTGCCCGAGGCCTTCCAGTGTGGTATAAAAAAGGTAGAGTGTATCGTCATTGTACCATAACACGGAGTTATGAATTTCAACGGGATCATCCCGCTCCATTACCTGCGGTTCGGTCCAGCTTTTATCATTGGTATCAAACCAAGACAGAAACAGGCGACTTGCCGGATTTTCACCCCATTTGGTTTCGGAAACGGGGCCTTCAAGATGCTGAGCATTAAACGAAAATAGAATGTCACCACCCGGCAGTTCAACCAGTGAGGCTGCGTGGGAACCAGCGGGGGTTTGATCCGGGTCCGCCTCAAACAGGTCCTGACGGAGTGCGAATCCCGGCTCACCCTCTTTCACCCACGCTTCATTAAACTGTGCCCATTTGATGGTACGGTGACGGTCTGGCCGGTCGTTGTAGAAATGGCTGTACACCACATGGATGGTTCCGTCATTGGCCTGAATAACAGCCGGATAGTGACTTGTAGTTGCACCTTCGCGCCAGTCGAATTCCAGAATTCGGGTCCACCGCCACGTTTCACCGTCATCATCCGAAATGGAAACGGCCAGGCTATGGCGTCCGCTTTCGGTGTTGTTGTACACCATCAGCCAGTTCCCGTTATCGAGGGTGACGATATCGCTGCCGGAACCTGGATTGGGAAGTTCGGAATAGTTGACGGTACTCCAGGTTTCCCCGCGGTCGGCCGATCGGCTGGTGTGCATCCGCTTTGGCGGAGGGCCGTTATCGCGCATATAAATCACCAGTTCGCCGTCTGATGTTTCTGCAATACCCGCCTGTATATTGCTGTTTCCGATAATTGGCTCGCTATAGGTCCAGGTTTCACCCCAATCGTCGCTGATGGCCATCAGCGAGTTCCAGAAACCATCTGAGTAGAACGGAAGAATCATCCGGCCGTCGTCCAGAATAACCGGTTTGTTGTAAGTTTGCCAGCCGATTCGGCGCATTAGCGGATAGCCGAGATCTGCATCGGTATAGCTGCCATCTTTATCATAAATCCGTCCGCTGCGAACCAGGTGCTGTCCTTCTGCGCGATAGATCATCTCCTCCACGCGTTCATCAAACCAGGCGCTGCTGCCTCTTACCGTTTCATCGCCGGGTAAAAAGGAGTTGATTCGGTCCAGGTATTCTTTGTACTCCTCTGTTTTGGATTTAACCGCTTCAACAAAGCGGTCTCCAGGCTGCATTCCCCGTTCGGTTTTATCACCAGGTTTAACCAGAAGAACATCCTGCCAGTCCCACTCGGGCGGACCACTATCCATCATATAGTTTGTGCTGATCCGGTATTTTGGCAGGGATGTTTCCCATTGGTTGGCGATTACCGCGTACCAGAAAAGCCACAAGCGCTCTTGTCCGTCTATGAACAATACCGGGTTGATATCTGGGTATCCATCGGTATTTGCCATTTCGAACGGTTCTCCCCAGCTATTTTGCTGCTGACTAAACCGTGCTCCGCGAATACGGACATCATCGGCCCAGCGTTCGCCGGTTCCTTCGAACCAGGCAGCCAGTAAGTCCCCGTTCGGCAGATCCACGATGGTACCTCCGTGTGTGTGAAGATCGATCGGATCAAAAATTTCTTCTGATTGGAAAAACGGTTCCGAAGATTCTGTTGCTACCCGATCCCCTTCAACCTGACAGGAAACCAGTATCAGAAACAAACTGAAAAGTGTGGCTGAGATGACCGGGTTTGAGAAGTTACCCTTAAACAAATCCCGCATAATGTTTGATATTATGTTTTCCATTCATCCCCCAGATCTTCAATCGCTATTTGGATCATCTTTTTCTCTTCGGCTGAGTGCGGTTTTCCGGGCAGAGACATTTTATCACTGCAAATTCCCATCACCGAAAGCGCACTTTTTACACCCTGCAGATAGCTCCCGGGAGAGTCCCCAACGGAGTAGATCGTTGAACTGACCTGCATGATGATTTTCTGAAGCTTCTCCATTTCCTCAAAATTTTGAGACCGGGTCGCTTCGTACATCTTCACATACAGTTTCGGAAACATATTGGCCCCGCCATTGACTCCACCGTGTGCGCCTGACAAAATAGACTGCATCAACAATTCTTCCGGGCCAACCAGCAGAGAGAATTCGGAGCGCGACTCCATCAGCCTCACCACTTTCTGAAAGTAAACCAGATTAGCCGAGCTGTCTTTCAGGCCGATGATATTTTCATGATCCGACAATTTCAATACCGTTTTCGCCGCGATGTTTACCTTGGTATGCGAAGGCATATTATATAGGAAAAGGGGCAGCGGAGATTCGTCGGCCAGAACACTAAAATATTCTGCCAGCTCGGACTGATTATTTGTAAAATAGTAGGGAGGAGCAGCCACCACGGCGTCGGCTCCCGCTGAATTTGCTTTTTCAGCCAATTTGACACTTTCCGAAAATGAAGTGTCCGTAATCCCCACCAATACAGGCAGTTGTGCGTTTACCTGGCCACATACCCGTTCTGTGATTTCATACCGTAATTTATAGCTGAGGGAAGGCCCTTCTCCGGTCGTTCCGAGAATAAACAGGCCGTGAACCCCGCCCGAAATCATATAATCGACAAGCCGTTCCAGGCCGGTTTGATCCAACTCATTTTGAGCAAGCAGAGGTGTAATGACAGGCGGGATGATTCCCCTGAGGGGATGGCGGACAATGTTATACTGAATCTTTTCCAATCTATTCTTCGTTGTTTATTAACTGTGAGGAATTAATATAGTGCTGTGTCAAGTTTAAAACATCTTAATAAACCCGCAATGTTTCCTTTCTCAAAAGTCTATCAAATTAGAAAATATGCGAGTTTTTAAAAGAAAAACATGGCGGGTTTTAATCATCATTTGATGGTTGGCACAACAATACTTTAGTTATTCGAAATATTATTCACTATCCATTTCCTCATCTTCATCGAATTCGGTTTCTTCTGCAGGAAGCCAGGGTTCTGCCATTCTCACCGGACTGAAATCGGTGTGAGGGGTTTGGGGATACTCATCGATAATTTGTCCGTCTTCATTAATCATGAGGAAATGCTGGTGTGCTCCGTGTATAGTGGTAAGAATAAAGTGGCGTTCGGAAGCAGCTCTGTCGAGATACCAGGCATGTTCTTCATGACTTCTGCCGATTTCCCGGGTACCAACTCCCCATGCACCATCACCGATATAGACAACTCCCTTACTGTTAATCTGGTCTTCCAAAATGGGAAACGTTCGTTTGTAAATATGGTCATGCTTTTCAAAGACCACACGCACACCATATTCCTCAAATAATGGCACCCAGTTTTCACGTACCCGATCCGATGAATCCCATTCCGGATTTCTTACAGATGGATAGGCCGGATTATGATAAGTTGGAAAAATATGTGGAATATCCTGCCGTTCATTCAGAATTTCTTCAAGCCATTCTGTTTGCTCACCATCTATTGGATTGTTATGATCGGTATCCAGTATAACCACGCTCAGGTAATCACCGAAATCGAGCACTCCATAACCGGGATGGCCGGGAAATGCGAATAAAGCGTAATAATAAGGAGAGATCATCTCCTTGTGTTCTTCCGACCCATCGAACTCTGGCAGCCCTTCTCGCCTGTCGTGTTCATCCCGATAATAGTATCCACCCAGAACTTCGTGATTTCCAAGTGATGATAAAACCGGAATTACGCGACCATCGTCTGTCATCAATGTTCGCATGGTGGACTCCAGAAATTCATACCACCGGTAAACTCTCTCTTCCATTCCGTCTGCATAGGCCAGGTCACCACCCCAGAGCACAAAATCGGGATCGTACCGGGCTGCCCGTCGATTTGTCTGATCCATCCATTCAATTCGATGACGTACATCTCCGCCCACGGCTATTCGTACAGGACGCAATGCTTCAGCAGGCATGGTCCGGAATTTTCTGATTCTTGTGAACTCTCCCACTCTGAACTGATACTCCTTATCAGGCTCCAGCCCGGTCACCTCTACGCGATGGATTAGTCTGTCTGAATGTGGAAATTCAAAGTGATCCCCAGATGCTACCACCCATTCATCCTCTTCTTCATCAAAAGGTATAGCCCTGTATTCAATGAAAGAATTCTGATTATCTGCCGGTGTATACCAGTCAAGCGTCATAGTCGTGGTAGGATCCTGTTGCCATGTCAGCATCATACCGAGCGGATCGAGCTGGGCCTGTACCGGATGATTTAAAAAGAGTAAAAGAAGTGTGTGAAGCCAGATCAGGTGTAGTTTATTCGTGTGTTTTTTTACGTTCATCATGCAGGTTATGGGTTTGATTCATGTGAAAGTCCCTTTGTGTAACCAGCGGACTTACAGGTTTTTGAATTGTAGTTTAATCGTTTTTTATCTCAATTTCTTCGATTAATAATTTTCCCGTCTGTTATGAATGTTTGTAATCTGAATTACTCCAAAGGTATAATCACACCAAGATAACGGCCCATCCAGTAGGGCAAAAGGAATTCATCACCGGCCAGCTCACGGAGTCCGCCCCGGCCGCCATCAATGCGAAATGGATTTGCATTGTAACGAATCGTTGGCCTTTCCAGGGGTGAAATGAGCTCTTTGGTTGTCTGTCCGCGAAAGTTTGGTTCCAGATATTCCAGATCGTTTCGGTGGGAATTTTCCATATCCCAGCGGACCATATCAAGCTGAAATTCCCGTAAATGCCACTTCACCGACTCCAGGTCGATGTCGCCACTGGTTCCGTAGGCAATCAGGCTCCATACCGAATTTCGTTCTGGCAATTCAATTTCCCAGTGATCGGTAATTACATCTGCGTAGATTCGCTTCAGATCATCATTAAATGCGTAATGGTAGAGTGCCCAGTAGGTCAGAAAGTACATCTCATCATCCGAATGATTCCATCCCCCGTCGCCCATATCAAATTCAAATGGATATGGGTGTGTTCCTTCATAAATAATGCCTGGAGTAGGTCCGATTTTTTCCATTGGAATCTGGATATTGTCAAGATATCCATGCTCTTCAAACATATAGAATGCCTCTTCTTTGTAGATCTCCTTACCCGTGAGGTGGTAAGCCAGCTGCAATCCAGCCGTCAAATGCAAGCTGTTGAGTTTACGGTCTGTTACCGTTTCGGGGTACCAGTTTACATACTCCGGATTCCACCGGCCCCACAGTGTCGGTTTGCCGTCAATATCCACAAAATAGTAGTCGTTTTCGATGATATGCGTCATAATCGAATCGATAAAATTGGTAACCCGCTGCTGCTCTTCTTCATCCAGATCGAGAAGCTGATCCATCAAAGCGACCACCCAGAGATAGGCAATATATTCATCGGTGCTGGTATGGCCTTTCCACTCCCACTGCTCTTCGGGGCTTTCCCGCCACCGATCGGGATTGGCCACCTTAAAGCCTTTTCTGGCAAACGTTCTCGATGGAAATCCATCCAGCGGATTGATCGACAGCAGACGTTCGTAAGACATAAAGACCTCCATGGCATTTGCCCTGGCCTGTCGATTTCCTGTGGCAGCATACCTGAAAATTTCACTGCTGATATAAAAAGAGGTCCAGAGACCATCATTATCGGTATCAATCATCTCAGCGGTTGTAAGATCACCAGGCTCCTCCAGCCGAACTTCACCGATGAGTCCCAGGCGAAGGTGTCGTTTGCGAACCTTGTCATGGAAATAGTCTGCCTTGTCTTTCAGTGTCATCGTTTTAAAATGCACTTCTGAGATTCCCTCTTTCGTCAAAGCGTAGCCATTTCCTTTTGAATCCACTGCAACATCAAGAACATTATCACTGGAAAGCCAGCGTTTGCTTGCCCAGTACCGGTACTTGTCATGGTTTTGTGTCGAAAACATACCCATTTCTGTTCCTGCCCACAGTGTACCGTTATGAAAGGCCAGAGTAGTCATAGGATACACAGGAACTTTTGATGTCTGCTCCCGATTCAGACTCCAGTTGCTGTCGGCTACCGAGTAATACCCTTCACTCGTTGCAATAAACAGCTCATGATTGCCAAATACCCAGGATTGGATATCGTGATCCTGAACAACTTCCCGCAGAGAGTTGTTTTCAAGTATTGAAATACCGGTATCGGTTTCTATAAAAAAATCATCTCCCCTTGCCTGAATGCTTTGGATCTCACCAGAGGAACGACCCATCTGTTCTGTTCCATCGGATCTTAATGAAAAATTTCGGTTTCCGGCCAGCAGCACATCCCCGGACCGGTTCACGGCAATATGAGTAAAAGCACCAGACTCAAACTCACCGTAAGGATGGCCTGCATAGGCATTTGACAGATAGTGATCCTCATAGAGATAATACAGCGGCCCCGCCTCATACTGAACCGTTATATCAACAGGGATCATATCAATAAGAGGAAGAAACCTGCGGTCGAGAACCAAACGTTCATCTATAATAACGTACAACCCCTGATCGGTTAAGGCGTAGATGTTATCATCCCGGTCGATGACCATTTTTTTCATCTCTGCAGAACCGGAGCCTTCATCAAAATAATATTTTTGAGATACCGGCTGAAGAAAATGGGAATCGAGAAAAGACTGGGCCTGTAACGGTGAAAATGCAAATATAATCAGGAAAATAGATAACAGATATTTCATGTGAATTAGGTGTTATTTTAATTTTTCTTAGATGTCGAAAGTTGTTTACAATTTTTCCCTACTGTTTGGCTCAGCTCATTAAATCCATATACTTATTATTGATTTTATCATGGATCAAGAAACTTGTTAAGGCTCAGTCAGTTTGTCATTCTGCGTTAAAATTAAATCGATATTGTTCGCCAGGGAGTCCGTCGTGTATATTTATTGCTATTCCAGACAAAATCAGTACTAACAGAATGATGCTGCAAAAAAACCACACAAACCTTTTCATGAAATCACTGTCATAAAAAAAGCCTGAAAATGGAGAATCTATTTTAAAGGAAAACCATAAACCAGCCACCGCAATCATGTTTAGAAAAACAAGGTCTTCGGATGTAAAATAATACTCGTAGAGCTTTCCGGATCTAACAATTTCAAGCAGTTTATACCATCCCCATGTTGTAAATAACACTATTAAAAGCTGATGGGTAATATTTTCACCGGTCTTAAATTTTTTGAACTGAATCAGTATTATGCTCAATGCCACAATACAAATTCCAATAATGAGTACCCATTGTATGAAATGGAACTGTTGAAAATTTGCAATCATCAGTTGTTCAGCAAGTGTTTCAAACCGTTCCCTGGTAAATGATTTGACGATTACGACCACGGGAATGATTACAAATAATAACAGCATGCTCCAGTTTTTTGATGAGGGCGACAGTAACCGCATTTCATCCCATTGCTGGCTGAATATCCCATAGGCCATACCCAATCCACCAAAAAATCCGATTGAGTACTCCATCACATTCCACCAGTTAAATGAAACTCCGGAAGCGATTCCGATTACTTGCAAAAAATTACCGAATGCAAATCCAAAGCCAGCCCCCAGCATAGTTATTAAAGCCACATGCCAGGCGTTTTGAAAAGAATTTCTTTTCAAATACCACCCTAATGCAGCAGATGCTCCCAGGCAAGCGGCCCATAGTTCGGATCGCGGTGGTGTCATAAACCAATGCAATTGGTATATTAAAAATCCCCAGAATATCCAGGCTCCTGCTACCATTTGGGTAATCAGAGCAGCCCAGTTTATCCGTTTTTTTTGTGTGGATTCCAGCATTAACCCCGTAAGCCCGCCGCCAAGAAATCCAAATAAACCCCCGATTAAAAATAAACTCAGAAATCCATAAGAGGCATTTAAAAAATCCGGGCTTTTACCAAACCCGATCACCCGTCCGTAACTGATCATTCCGGTAACTCCCCAGGCAATAGCCCCTATTGCCATAATTACTGGCCAATTTTGAACCCAATCTTTTCTGCCTGATACTAATACCAGTGCAAGCACTCCTATAGATCCGGCCCAAGCAGCTCCTTGTATATGACCAAAACTTCCGCGGATAGACCAGGCTGTAGCCAAGGCAAGCATTACAATAAGTATAGCCAGCTTTTTATCAGAAAATTTAACTTGCATGCTTGTTATTATATCATCCTGAAGATGGACTCATCATTAATCAGAATTTCAATACTATTGTCATGTCAATGCTATATGAAAAGACACCAGTATTGTGTCAACGATAGAATGTCGGGTAAACCCGCAATATTACTTTTCCTTATCACTCGGTTAATATGAGTATTAAAAGGTTTTTCGATGAAAACATTGCGGGTATCTTTAGTACGACGACCATTGACATGACACTTGTAATTGTCGATGCAATTTAGGATGAGCAGCCATTCTTCCCGGGAAGAAAAAATGGCTTGCTGATTTTTGTGTTTTCTTATTTGATTACCAGGGATTCCCTGTCTCCTGGACAAGCCATGGTTTGTGCCACTGACTATTGCTGCCATGCGCATCCGAATACGGTGATGAAGGCTCAAGTCTCTGAAGAGCACTCTGAATATTCGTGTCATTAAAATTCAGTTCATTATTTCCATATCTGAACCTTAGCGGAATGGCTGGTTCAAGGGCAGAAGGCCCGGATGTTATGGCGGGAAGTCCCGTGCGGCGGTAATCGAACCAGGCTTCGGTTGCAACTGTAAAGGAAGCAATATATTTTTGTTCTATTATCTGTTCTAATGTATTGTTGTAAGCCACGCCGGCGTTCTGGATATAATCATCATAATGATCACCAACCCCCCACATATTCAGGGCTTGCTGAACTCCATTATTGTAATGACTTTCAGCGTCACCAACACTCCACCCTCGCCATGCGGCTTCGGCAAGAATGAAACTCACTTCAGCAGCTGTTATAATCCGGGATTCCAAAAACTCTCCATCCGTTTCCCGAAATTTATCTGCTAACTGAGAGACGTGTTGATTTTGAAGCTGCTGTCCGGGAGTCGGGTTGCCGTTATGGCCCGTCGGATCAAACAGGTTTGGCGGTACGCCAACGTATTCACGGGTATCAAATGGTTCATCGACCAGATCCGGATTAAAGTGACGGGTATAAACATTACCTGCATCAATCAGCTCCATAAATTCAGCTACCGAATAGGAAACAACATTAGTAAGCTCCCCGTTTTCACGGATAAACGGATCTACCGGTTCAGATAACGAGGTATCCTCGACCCAACGAACGTGCACAGGTCGCACCCATACCTCCTTTCGGGGGTCATTATATTCATAGAGTTTATCCAGCAGCGTATTGCAGATTCTTATTCGTCTGAACCCTGAGGGGTCTGATTCAACTGCTGCTCTTGGCCAGAAATCGGCTTCATTATAGGGAACACTGACATCTTCATCCGAGCTGGTAAAATAGATACCGGAACTATAGACCTGTTCAATATTAGATCTGGCCAGATCTGGCATTTTTTCAGAAAGTCTCATGGAAAATCTGAGTATCAGAGAATTGGCAAACTTGTGCCATTCACCAACATCACCACCAAAATAGACGTCGTTATTTCCCAGACTCCCATTTGTGTTACCCGTGGCAAAAATAGAAGCAGCCTCTTTTAAATCCTCCAGAATTCCCTGGTAAATAACTTCCTGGGTGTCATATGCTGGTTTCAAAACCGCATCTGAATCACTTGCTTTGAGAGCTTCCGTATAAGGCGCGTCTCCCCAAAGGTCCGTTATTTTCCCAAAAATAAGACTCTTCATCGTAAGCGATATACCTTCCAGAAAGCGCTGATCGTTTTCTACAGCACGTTGATGAACAAACTTATTGTTTCTAAGCATACTGTAATAGTTATTCCAGTCATTATTGTCCCATACATAATCATTAAAGCCGCCTTTCCATGCACCTTCCTGAAGATGTTGCATGGTTCCGGCTACTGTACGGTACCCCAATTCTGTATATTCCCGAGCCAAATCAACCATTACTTTTGGCATAATCTGATTTGGATTCGCTGTTTCAGGGCTAACCCCGTTAGGATTGATATTGGCATCCGTCAGGGCTTCGTCGCAACTACTCATCATAAACAAACAGATGAGTATAAGGCTACTTGTTATTGCTTTTTTAAAACTTTTCATCATGAAATTGCTTAGAAATTCAAATTGAGATTAAATCCAATGGATGTTGTAAGTGGAATGATATTTTGACGTTCTATTCCCCATCTGAAATTCATGCCTGTATCTCCCTGATTACTTCCCCGGGCTGAATAGGCGCGTTCAGGATCCAGGCCAATACCGGCCTTTGTCCAGAGAACCAGATTTCTTGCAAACACTGAAACGTTCATATTCCGAATACCTAAAAAATCAGGAATATCGTATCCTACAGATAACTCTCTGAGCTTAACAAAATCAGCGTCAAATGTTATCTGTTGATTAAATCTCCAGGCGAACATATTTGAAGCGGGACGAACGATCGTTCCTTCTCCGCCCAAATGTTCAATATATTCTCCGGTTTCAGGATCCACTCTTACACCTGGAATAAATACTCCGGAATGATCTTCAGCACCGCCTTCTGAAACAAAGAACCCTCCCATTTCCTGCGTATATCCGCCAACACGCGGAAAATGTCCATTTTGCGGGATGATATATTTATCCGGATTCGACTTCAGGTACTCGGCCAATTCCTGTTCTGACATGAGCCCACCCGGTATCATATTTTCCATTTGCCGGGCATCTTTCCAGTTAGAACCCCCATAGCGATATGTTTGAGACATAAACTGTCCGCCAATTCTCCAGTCAAAATTGGCATTCATCGTCCATCGCTTGTATCGAACCGTAGTTTGGCCACCAACAAGAGCTTTTGGATTAAAATTGCCTACCTTGATCCAGTCATCCGGATCATCAAGCCGTATCCACTGACCGCTGTCACTAATGATCGGCCAACCATTATACTCTGAGTTCGGGTCTTCCACACGTGCATATCCCCGGCTGTAAAGATTGCCGATACGTTCGCCTACATGGGTAAATGCTCCTCCGCCATTTTCACCCCAGAATTCAATTCTGTCAAAATCATCACTCAATTCTATCAGGCGGGTTTCATTACGAGTTATATTAAATCGCAGATCCCAACTCCAGTTTGTAGTTTGAATCGGTGTTCCGCCCACGAGAAACTCCCAACCTTTACTTTCCAATTTACCAGCATTAATGAGCCGGCTGGAGGCTCCTGATGAAGCAGGTGTGCCTAAACGCAAAATCTGGTTTTCATTTTCTACCTGATAATATGTAGCCTCTAACCGGACACGGTTTTGGAATAAATTCAGATCAACCCCCCCTTCAATAGATGTTGCAATTTCCGGTTTAAGTTGAGGGTTCAGCATTGTTCCGGGTACCGATGCAGTGGGAATTCCCATGCCCGGTATGCTTCCAACCGAAAGTGTCTGCTGAATTTGATAGGGGTTTGTATCATTTCCAACCTGAGCCCAACCCAGTCTGAACTTGAGCATATCGATGGACGAATGAATAGGAATGGTTTCATTAGCCAGCCAACTCATAGATACCGAAGGATAGAAATAAGATCGATTGTCCACCGGTAGAGTACTTGACCAATCATTGCGCCCTGTTACATCCAGATACAGCTGATATCTGAATCCTATGGATGCTGTTGCGTAAAGACTGTAAATTCTTTTCAGACTTGAAAAATTTTGTGCCTCCAGGGAATTAATGGGAATATTGGAAACAGTGTAGAGTCCCGGGACACTTAATCCATCATTCCTGCTTCCACTTCTTACTCCATTATAGATATTACGGAATGAATTTTCCATATAGTTACCGCCTCCGGAAACACTCAAATCAAAATTCTCCGTCTGATTTTGATAGGTAATCAGAAAATCGGTGTTGATCTCATCATTGGCCAGTTCCTGCAGAAAGTAACCGCCTCTCGCCATTCTTGAATAGCTCCAGGGTATTTTGGTTTCTCTGTTTTCACTGTTAGTATTGAGCGATACCCGCGCGAACATGCTCAGAGTGGGTAAAACATCCCAATCTGCGCGAACGTTACCGAATACCCGATTTCTAAGGAAACTGTTATTAATTTCGTATGCAATAAACCACGGATTGTCATGAGATGAGGAGTGGGAACGCTGCTGAATTCCTTCCTGGCCGGGTTCCCAGTAGTTTCGGAGTTCGTTAATATCCACATGAGGTGCAAAATATACCGCCTCAAGAGGGTTAGCACGCCTCTCCTGAGTGGAGGGGCGGTCATTAGAGTGTGACCGTGAATAGTTGAGATCCATGGAAACGCGCAGATTATCCAAAATATCACGGGTTAGTGATGTAGACACCGCATTTCGGTAGAGATCCGAGTTTGGTATCATACCACTATGTGTCATATGGTTCGCCGACAATTTATACAATGTATTTTCGGTTGAACCGGTAATTGTGATATTGTTGTTTGATGTTACTCCAGTATTGAGAAAGTTCTTCATATTATCCGGATAAGACCGAAGTTCTGTTGGAACAGGATTACCATTATCATCAACCGGGCTCATAAACTGAACGGCTGTATTGCCCACATCCAGCTCCGGACCCGCCCAATAGGAAGAGTTTTCATCCAAAAAAGCGTTTCTGTTACCACTGGCAAACCTGTAGTGATAGTCTGGATAGTCCACCGGAGTTTCAAATACATTACTGGTATTGAAATTGATTCGAACCGGGTCTCCTCTTTGAGCTTTTTTGGTTGTAATTAATACTACGCCATTCGCCGCACGGGAGCCATACAAGGCCGCAGCACTTGGACCTTTCAGAATTGTCATATCCTCGACATCGTTTGGGTTCAGATCACTAATGGCATTTCCATAGTCTACCTCATTACCCTGGCCAAACTCTACGGTATTATTCAGCCCGCTCTCAACCGGTACGCCATCGATAACAAATAGCGGTTGGTTATCGGATGTAAGAGAAGTCATTCCGCGAATAATCACACTAACGGAAGACCCCACACCACTGGTTTGATTCATATGAACGCCGGCTACGCGGCCACCAAGGCCACTAATAATATTTTCCTGTGATACCGTAGCCAGATCGTCTCCGGTAACCTGGCCCACCGAATAACCAAGCGACCTCCTTTCTCTTGAGATTCCAAGAGCAGTTACCACGAGTTCGTCCATCAATTCGGCAGAAACTTCAAGACTTACATCAATCGAAGAACGGCCTTCAACGGCAATTCTTTGTGATTGATAGCCGATGTAACTAACAACCATTATCGCATTTTCATTGATATCGCTGAGCGTGTATTCGCCATCAATGTTGGTCGATGTTCCAATTGAAGTACCCTCAATCATCACATTAACCCCTACCAGAAGCTCTCCGGTAGATGCATCGGTCACCTGACCGCTCACCTCATGAGTCTGAGACCAACCTGTAGACACAAACGCCAACAAAAAGGCCATAATTATTACTGTACATTTTCCTGACATATTGAATACCAAATAGTTTTTAGATTTAAAGTTTGGCAGAAACTCTTGATCTTATGTTATCCCGGTTTTAGATCAAGATAAATTTTATGTAAACAAATGTAATCGTTTACATCCATAAGAAATGTACTTTACCTCGGTGACCTTGTCAAGCTTTTTAAACATTCTCGTGATTTGAGACCAGATTATGAAATTTTAATATCTTTATATAGCTCTTAATATTGCATTTATGAGCATATCAAGAATAAATATATTTTGTAAAATCTTTTTAAATTATTTGTGATTATTATAAATTTCATAATTATATTTGACCCAATACTTAAATTTTGTAATCGATTACATGAAATAATTTAAAAAACTCTTTATTCAACTTTCCGTTAAGCAGGTTGGCCTTCCATCACAAAGAAAATTTGGTTCAGAACAAGATCTCGCAGATATAGTGTCAAATTAGCCCGGATGTCACGCTAACCCGTGACATCTCACAGAAGATTACATTAAAAACTTCTTGTGTCAGGATAGCTTCGTAGGGCAGTCGATGAACTTTGCATGCTTGCTCTCGGTAGCATTTTGACAGCAAAGCGATTTAAATGAAACGGATATAGGATAACTACCAAAGAACTACTTTTTCATCTATTACCACAAGACTCTCTTACAATCAACTCTGGATTTAAGACAATATTCAACTTACTTGAATTTTTATTATTCAGTCTTTTAATAAGAAGTTCAGCGGCATTCACCCCCAGTTCGTATCCCGGCTGTTTGATCGTTGTAAGTGGCGGAATCATCGCCTCAGCCCAGGCCGAATCATCAAAACCGACAAGTGCCATCTCATCCGGTATGCGGATTTTTCGGTCATAGAGCTCCTTCAGACATCCGAGGGTCATCAGGTTATTGGTGGAAAAAACAGCGGTTGGCGGTTCATCAAGTGCTATCAGTTTCTTCACAGCCTCCCTCCCGCCACGTTCAACGTAATTCCCGAAGACAACCAGTTCTTCATCAAATGGAATGGCTGACTCATCCAGCGCTTTCTTGTATCCATTAAATCTCTCTTCTGTATTAGTCAGGCCTTTAATCCCGCAGATAATACCAATTCGCCTGTGCCCGTTTTTAATCAACTGTTCAGTCGCCTGGAATCCGCCCGCTTCATTATTGATCGAAACCGTATCCACATTCATAGATTTCACTTTACGGTCCACCATCACCATCGGGAAACCCTCCAGATTTATGCTTTTCAGGAAAGTTTCATTCCCGCTGGTGGGCACCATGATGATTCCCGAAACTTTTTCAGAAAGCATCGAATTGAGAAAAAATTTCTCTTTCCCGGGATCTTCATTCGTGTTACAGATCATCAGCACATGCTTATTTTTATACGCAACATCCTCCACTCCTTTTGCCACATTTGCAAAAAACGAATTATCGATGTCAGTAATAATTAATCCAATCACCAGGGAATCTGACTGTTTCACTTTCATACGTCGCGCCACATGGTCCATCCTGTAATTCAATTCATCAGCAACTTTCAGAACTTTTTCAGCAGTTTGATCTTTTACTTTGTCCGAACCATTCAATACCCGCGAAACTGTGGCAGTTGAAACACCTGCAAGCTTTGCAATTTTTTTAATCGACATTATTCAATCTTCCAATCTTAATTCCGGATTCAAACCTATCACTGATATTTAAAACCGGTCATTTTAATGATATCTCTGTTTTCCTTATCATCAGGAGGTTCTTCTGACAGATAATCAGCAAACAAAAGAATGTAACCGATTACACAATTACAAAAAAGGACTAAATAGCAGATAAACGTTCGATTGCATGTAATATCAACGAATATATATCAGTCGAAATCTGTCATTTTTAGAATTAACACGACATTTTTACTTCTTAATCTAACCTTATTCTTAATCTAACATCATCAACGATGAGCAATACTCCTAAACATTTTGACGCCATTTTATTTGATATGGACGGCGTAATCATCGACAGTAAAGAGCAGGTGGAAGCTTTTTGGTTTGAAAAAATGGAACTGTACGGTGTGGAAGTAGACAAAAAATACCTTGAAACCCAAGTGCACGGCCGCCCCGCCAGATCCATAATTGATGAAATGTTTTCTATGTTACCGGAGGAAGAGCGTGAAAAACTGGACATGGAGTGCACTGAATACGATGCCTCTCAGGAATCCTTCTCCATAGTACCGGGCGTGGAAGCTTTAATGGGACAGCTTGTCGAAAAGGAGATAACCTTCGGACTTGTAACCAGTGCACTCCCTCCCAAAGTTGAAAAAATGCTTGAAAGCCTCTCCCTTCATTCCCCTTTTCAAACCATCGTTACAGCCAATCTTGTAAAAAACGGAAAACCCGACCCGGAATGTTACCTGTTGGGTGCCGTGCAGCTCAATGTTCCTGCAGAAAACGTGCTTGTTTTTGAGGATTCAGTCAGCGGAGTGAAAGCAGCCAGCCGGGCCGGGGCAACCGTAATCGGCGTGAATCAGCCCCACATCGCACCCATGCTGAAGGAGGCCGGGGCGCGTGATGTGATTGATGATTTTACGGACACA